>Ga0256842_1001746_pt1 | contig 16867 bp, 25 predicted proteins | sample 4559240metaG_FD_185973 | JGI IMG/M metagenome (GOLD analysis project Ga0256842, IMG submission 185973) | Hydrothermal vent microbial communities from Guaymas Basin, Mexico - 4559-240 | ecosystem: Environmental > Aquatic > Marine > Hydrothermal vents | place: Mexico: Guaymas Basin | collected...
ACTCGAACTGTTCAAGCCGTTCATTTATCAGAAACTTGATGAAAGAGGGCTGTCGACAACTGTTAAGAGTGCCAAGAAAATGGTTGAAAAAGAGAAGTCTGAGGTATGGGACGTTCTCGAAGAGGTCATCAAAGAACACCCGGTTATGTTGAACCGTGCTCCGACCCTTCACCGCCTCGGTATTCAGGCGTTTGAACCGGTTCTAATCGAAGGGAAAGCTATCCAGCTTCACCCGCTGGTCTGTACCGCATTTAATGCTGACTTTGACGGTGACCAGATGGCAGTCCACCTGCCTCTCTCTATAGAGAGTCAGATTGAAGCCCGCGTCTTGATGATGTCGACCAATAATATCCTTTCGCCTGCAAGTGGAAAGCCGATTATTGTCCCGTCTCAGGATATGGTTCTTGGCCTCTACTACATGACGAGAATTCGTCCGTTTGTCATTGGAACCGGGAAAATATTTTCTTCTGTTGATGAAGTCCGGATGGCTTACGATGCCGGTGAAGCTGACCTTCAGGCTGCGATCAAGGTTCGGATGATTCCGGTTGCCGGTGAACCGCTGGAGCTGATTGAAACAACCGTCGGTCGGGTGCTGCTGCGTGAGGTTGTGCCTGAGCGTATCCACTTCAAGCACGTCAATAAGGTTATGGGCAAAAAGCAGGTTGCTGATCTTATCGATATCAGCTTCCGTTATGCCGGAAATAAAGAGACTGTTATCCTTGCCGATAAAATCAAGGAGACCGGCTTCCGTTACTCCAGTCTTGCAGGCGTTTCGATTTGCCTTGACGATATGAAAATTCCGGAAACAAAAGAAGCCCGAATTAAGGTTTCTGCTGAAGAAGTCAAAGATATTCAACAGCAGTATACTGAAGGTCTGATTACTGACGGTGAGCGCTACAATAAGGTTATCGATATCTGGGCGAAATGTACTGAAGATATCGCCGGAACCATGCTCGGGAACATTGCAGTCGAGAAAATCAAGTCTGAAGATGGCGAGGAAGTTGAAGTTTCTTCCTTTAACGCGATCCACATGATGGCTGACTCCGGTGCCCGGGGTAGTGCTCAGCAGATTCGGCAGTTGGCCGGTATGCGGGGTCTGATGGCGAAACCGGATGGCTCGATTATTGAGACACCGATCACGGCTAACTTCCGTGAAGGCCTGACGGTTTTACAGTACTTCATTTCGACTCATGGTGCCCGTAAGGGTCTCGCTGATACGGCGCTCAAGACTGCTAACTCCGGTTATCTGACTCGTCGTCTTGTCGATGTTGCTCAGGACGCTATTATCATTGAGCAGAACTGTGACACCCTTGACGGTATTGAGGTTTCGACCCTTACCGAGGGCGGTGAGATCATTGAACGCCTTGGTGACCGGATTCTCGGTCGGGTTGCTCTTGACGATATCGTTGATCCGGTGACTGATGAGCTTCTTGTTGAGGCCAATCAGGTGATCGATGAGAAGTTAGTGACAGTTATTGAAGAAGCTGGTATTGAGCGGGTCAAGATCCGTTCGGTTCTAACCTGTAAATCTCGCCGTGGTATTTGTGCTCTGTGTTACGGGCGTGATCTTGCTCGCGGCCACTTGGTTAACCTTGGTGAGGCCGTTGGTGTTATCGCTGCACAGTCAATCGGTGAGCCGGGAACTCAGTTAACGATGCGGACGTTCCACATTGGTGGTACGGCATCACGACGTGCAGAACAGACAGCCTTGGAAGCCCGCTTCGATGGTAATCTGAAGTTTATCAATTTGATTACTGTTAACGATTCTGATGGATTCCCAATCGTCATGAACCGTAAGGGTGAAGTTGCGGTTGTTGATGATACCGGTCGTGAGCGTGAGCGCTATTCGGTTGTCTATGGTGCGCGGCTGACCCGTCAGGAAGGGCAAGCCATCAAGGGTGGCGAGATGCTTGCTGAGTGGGACCCCTACACTGTTCCGATCATCACTGAGGTTGGTGGTATCGTCCATTATGGCGATATTGCTGAAGGCGTTACGATGGAGGAACAGGTCGACGAAGTTACCGGCCTTTCGCGTAAGGTCATCATTGAGGCAAAATCGGCTGAGAAGCGTCCACGGATTACCCTGAAGGGTGAAGACGGCAAGACGGTCAAATTGCCGAATGGAGCGCAGGCACGTTATATGCTGCCAATCGGTGCGAACATCGTTGTTGATGAAGGGGCTGAGCTGCACGCAGGTGCAATTTTAGCGAAGATCCCGCGTGAAACAACAAAGACCAAAGATATTACCGGTGGTTTGCCGCGAGTTGCTGAGCTGTTTGAAGCACGGAAACCGAAGGAGCTGGCAGTTATCTCCGAGATCGATGGTATTGTCTCTTATGGCAAAGACTCAAAAGGGAAGCGAAAGATTGTCGTGACTCCTGAAATCGGTGAGCCGGCAGAATACCTGATTCCAAAAGGTAAGCATATTTCGGTTCATGAGGGTGATTTTATCCATGCCGGAGAAGAGCTGGTTGATGGTTCAAGTAACCCACACGATATTCTGCGGGTTCTTGGCAGCAAAGAGTTGTCCAAATATCTTGTCGACGAAGTTCAGGAAGTTTATCGTCTACAGGGTGTTAAGATTAACGATAAGCATATCGAGACGATTGTTCGTCAGATGCTGCGTAAAGTTCAGATCAAGGACGTTGGTGATACTAATTTCCTGATTGACGATCAAATTGATCGCTGGGTTTTTGAATCAGAGAACGAACGCGTCATGGGCGATGGGGGCCAGCCAGCAATTGGTGAGCCGATTATGCTTGGTATTACGAAAGCTTCCCTCTCGACAGAATCGTTTATTTCGGCGGCTTCATTCCAGGAGACGACGAAGGTTCTGACTCAGGCTGCTATCCAGGGGAAGAAAGATTCTCTGCGTGGTCTGAAAGAGAATGTCATTATGGGTCGATTGATTCCGGCGGGCACGGGTGTCGGAAAATATCGTTCGGCTGAACTGATGATACCGGAACCTGAGGTTAAGCTTGAGGAACCGATTGAGATTGATGAATCGGAGACAGAAACCCCCGAAGTAACAGAGTAGCAGGTGCGAAGGCCCCAGATGCTGGGGCCTTTTTGCTTTGTGATGTCTAATATATAGATGAGAAAAAAGGGCTTGACAAAGTAGGGGCTGATTGATAATCTCTGCGGGTTTTTCCCCACAGAAAGATCGGTTTTTGTAAGCCGAAATAACGATATAGATTTTGGAGAATCTAGATGCCAACTATCAACCAATTGATTCGTAACGGGCGTAAGAAGAAGGTGACCAAGTCGACCGCGCCTGCGCTGAAATCATGTCCACAGAGACGTGGCGTATGTACTCGTGTCTATACAACAACCCCCAAAAAACCAAACTCAGCGCTTAGAAAAGTTGCTCGGGTACGGTTGACTAACGGGATTGTTGTTACCTCATATATTCCTGGGGTTGGTCACAACCTGCAGGAGCACTCTGTTGTTTTGATCCGCGGCGGCCGGGTAAAAGATTTACCTGGTGTTCGTTATCATATTGTGCGTGGTACCCTCGATCTCGCTGGTGTTAAAGATCGTAAGCAGGGTCGCTCCAAGTACGGCGCAAAGCGCCCGAAGTAATTTTAGTCTAGGAAGAGGACGTTATGCCAAGGAGAAGAGAGGTCCCTAAGCGGATCATTCTGCCCGATCCAAAATTCGGGGATCTGTTAGTTGCTAAGTTTGTCAACAACGTCATGGTTGATGGCAAGAAGAGTACTGCAGAACAAATTGTTTATGGTGCTTTTGATTTAGTTGCAGAGCGGTCAGGAAATGACCCGCTGGAAGTATTCAAGACCGCTATGGAAAATGTTCGTCCGGTTCTGGAGGTTAAGTCCCGCCGCGTTGGTGGTTCGACCTATCAGGTTCCTATCGAAGTTAGTCCATCCCGTCGTACTGCTTTGGCAATGCGCTGGATTGCAATTTATGCAAAATCACGTAGTGAAAAAACTATGCGTGAGCGATTGGCTGGAGAGTTTCTTGACGCGTTCAATAATCGTGGCGCAGCAGTTAAGAAACGTGAAGATACTCACCGTATGGCAGAAGCGAATAAAGCATTTGCCCATTATCGCTGGTAGTCAGTCGTTTAGGAGTAGGTTGTGGCCCGTAAGGTTTCATTAGCAAAAACTCGTAACATCGGCATCATGGCTCATATTGATGCTGGTAAAACGACAACGACTGAGCGTATCCTCTATTACACTGGGGTGTCGCATAAGATCGGTGAAGTTCATGATGGTGCTGCAACCATGGACTGGATGGAGCAGGAGCAAGAGCGTGGTATTACAATCACCTCGGCCGCGACAACCTGTTTCTGGAAAGACCATCGTGTTAATATCATTGATACTCCCGGTCACGTCGATTTTACCATTGAAGTCGAGCGTTCACTGAAGGTTCTTGACGGTTCGGTTGCTGTGTTCTGTTCAGTTGGTGGTGTGGAGCCTCAGTCTGAAACAGTCTGGCGTCAAGCTGACAAATATGGTGTTCCGCGGATTGCTTTTATTAATAAGATGGATCGTACCGGTGCCGATTTTACTCGTGGCGTTGAGATGATTCGTGACCGCCTTGGTGCAAACCCGCTGCCTCTCCAGTTGCCGATTGGTGCCGAGGAGAATTTCCGCGGTCTTGTTGATCTGGTGACAATGGAAGCCATTGTCTGGGATGACGAGTCGATGGGCGCAAAATTCGAAGTTATCGATATTCCGGCTGACATGGTCGATGATGTTGAAGCTGCTCGTGAAGCGTTATTGGAAGAAATTTCATCTCATGATGACGAGATGATGGAAAAATATCTGGCTGGTGAAGAGTTGACGCTTGAGGAAATCAAGACGGCAATTCGTATCGGTACTCAAAAAATAAATTTCTGTCCAGTTCTTTGTGGCAGTGCGTTTAAGAATAAAGGTGTGCAGACCCTCCTTGATGCAGTTGTTGATTACATGCCGTCTCCACTTGACGTTGACCCGATTAAAGGTGTTGATCCGGACAGTGGCGAAGAGCTTGTACGTCCAGCCGACGATGATGCGCCGTTTGCAGCGCTTGCATTTAAGATTATGACTGACCCTTTTGTCGGTCAGTTGAGCTTCTTCCGGGTCTATTCCGGAGTCGCAGAGTCGGGGACGACTGTACTTAACTCAACCAAAGGTAAAAAAGAGCGATTTGGTCGTTTGCTGAAAATGCATGCGAATAAGCGCGAAGAGATTAAGCAGGTCTATGCAGGCGATATCGCGGCTGCAGTTGGTTTGAAAAATACCACCACCGGTGATACTCTCTGTGATCTTCAAGCCCCATCGCTTCTCGAAACGATGGAGTTCCCTGAGCCGGTTATCCACCTTTCTGTTGAGCCTAAAACTAAGGCTGACCAGGAAAAGATGGGTGTTGCTCTCGGTAAGTTGCTTGCGGAAGATCCTTCGCTGCGGGTTCGCACTGACGAAGAGACCGGGCAAACAATTCTTTCCGGTATGGGTGAGCTGCACCTTGATGTTATCGTCGACCGGATGAAGCGTGAGTTTAAGGTCGAGTGTAATGTTGGTGCCCCTCAGGTCGCCTACCGTGAATCGATTACCAAGGCTGTTGAGGTGCAGGGTAAGTTCGTACGTCAGTCCGGTGGTCGTGGTCAGTATGGTGACTGTTGGTTGCGTCTTGAGCCGGGTGAGCCGGGAGATGGCTTCCAGTTTATTGACGAGATCAAGGGTGGCGTTATTCCCCGTGAATATATCCCTGCTGTCGGTAAGGGTGCTGAGGAAGCATCTGAGAATGGCGTGCTTGCAGGTTTCCCGATCGTCGATGTTAAAGTTACCTGTTTTGATGGGTCATACCATGATGTTGACTCTTCTGAAATGGCATTTAAGATCGCTGGATCTATGGGCTTTAAGGCGGGTGCAAGAAAAGCTGCTCCTGCCTTGCTTGAGCCAATCATGGCAGTCGAGGTTGTTGTTCCTGAAGAATATATGGGTGACGTCATCGGTGACTTGAATAGTCGCCGCGGTCGTGTCATGGGTATGGATGCACGTGGTGGCGCTCAGGTTGTTGAAGCACATGTACCGCTGTCAAGTATGTTCGGTTATGCGACCGATTTGCGTAGTGCAACTCAGGGTCGGGCAACATATTCAATGGTCTTTGATCATTACGATCAGGCACCAAAAGCAATTAGTGAAGAAATTATCGCCAAGGTCAACGGTTAGACCGAGGAGAGGAGCTAGATATGTCCAAGGAAAAGTACGAAAGGACAAAGCCGCACGTCAACATTGGTACGATTGGTCACGTTGACCACGGCAAGACCACGCTGACAGCTGCAATCACCAAAGTACTGGCCGAAAAAGCCGGTGGTGGTGAAGTGAAAGCATTTGATCAGATCGACAACGCACCCGAAGAACGCGAGCGCGGTATCACCATCGCCACAGCTCACGTCGAGTACGAGACCGACAACCGTCACTATGCACACGTCGATTGCCCCGGTCACGCCGACTACGTTAAAAACATGATTACCGGAGCAGCCCAGATGGACGGAGCAATCCTTGTCGTCTCTGCAGCTGACGGCCCCATGCCTCAGACCCGTGAGCACATCCTGCTCGCCCGTCAGGTTGGTGTCCCCGCAATGGTCGTGTTCTTGAATAAATCAGACATGGTTGATGACGAAGAGCTCCTCGAGCTCGTCGACATGGAGATTCGGGAGCTGCTTTCCAGCTACGACTTCCCGGGCGACGATATTCCCGTCATCGCCGGTTCCGCCCTCGCAGCCCTCGAAGGGCGTGACGACGAAATCGGAAAAGACAAAGTTCTCGAGCTTATGGAAGCCGTAGACAGCTACATTCCAGAGCCAGAGCGCGCCATTGATCGCCCCTTCCTGATGCCCGTTGAGGACGTCTTCTCCATCTCCGGTCGTGGTACAGTCGCCACCGGTCGTGTCGAGCGCGGAATCATCAAAGTTCAGGAAGAAGTCGAGATCGTCGGAATGAAAGAAACCCAGAAGACCGTCGTCACTGGTGTTGAAATGTTCCGCAAGCTTCTCGATCAGGGGCAAGCCGGTGACAACTGCGGTATCCTGCTTCGCGGCGTAAAGCGTGATGACATCGAGCGTGGTCAAGTTCTCGCCAAGCCCGGCAGCATCACCCCGCACACCAAGTTCAAGGCCGAAGCCTACATTCTCACCAAAGAAGAAGGCGGTCGTCATACCCCATTCTTCAAAGGCTATCGACCCCAATTCTATTTCCGGACCACCGACGTGACCGGAATCGTAGAATTGCCCGAAGGTGTCGAGATGGTTATGCCCGGTGATAACATTGCAATGACCGCCGAGTTGATCACCCCGATCGCTATGGACAAAGAACTGCGCTTTGCAATCCGCGAAGGTGGCCGTACAGTTGGCGCCGGTGTGGTGAGTGAAGTTATCGAGTAAAACGAGGTAAGAATTAATGTCTACACAGAAGATTAGAATTCGTCTTAAGGCTTATGATCACAGTTTGCTCGATCTTGCCGTAGCCGAGATTGTTGATACAACGAAACGGACTGGGTCTCGCCTGGTCGGACCGATCCCGTTGCCTACAGTGATTAATAAATACTGTGTGCTGCGTGGTCCACACGTAGATAAGAAAAGTCGTGAGCAGTTCGAGATCCGTACTCATAAGCGGTTACTCGACATTATGGAGCCGACCCAGCAGACTGTCGATGCACTGATGAAGCTCGATCTGTCGGCTGGTGTTGACGTAGAAATAAAGCTCTAGGCGTAGCGCTTTTAACGATTTAAGGGCACAACGATGACCAACGGATTATTAGGAAAAAAAATAGGCATGAGTCAAATCTTTGCCGCTGATGGACAACGAATTCCAGTCACTGTTCTGGAAGTCGGTCCATGCATGGTGCTGCAAAAGAAAACTCGTGAAGCAGATGGCTATGAGGCCGTTCAGCTTGGCTTTGTAGAGAAAAGTGCTCAGCGGGTGAATAAGCCTGAAATGGGTCACTTCAAGAAAGCCGGCAAGGGCGCCTTCACTTATGTACGCGAATTCAGTCTTGAGGGTGAATGTGCCGTCGGCGATCAGCTGGCTTGCGATATCTTCTCTCCTGGCGATCGCATTGATGTGACCGGAACGAGTAAAGGTAAGGGCTTCCAGGGTGTAATTAAGCGTTGGGGTTTTTCCGGTGGTCGTGCCAGTCACGGTTCCATGTTTAAGAGACGTCCCGGTGCTATCGGGCAGTCAGCGTGGCCGGCAAAAGTTATTAAAGGCAAGAAAATGCCTGGACAACTCGGAAATGTCCGAGTGACAACACAAAATCTGATTGTTGTTGCTGTCCGTCCAGAGCAGAATCTGATTTTTGTTCGTGGAGCCGTTCCCGGTCCAAAGAATGGTTTGATTGAAGTCCGTAAAGGGATTAAAGCGTAGTCTCGACGGATCAGGAGTAGATAAATGGCAACAGTCACAATTTATGACCAGGATAAAAAACAAGTTGGCGAACGTGAGTTAGCTGATGGTGTTTTTAATACTGAGGTTAAAGAGTATCTTCTGCATGATATGGTTCGTTATCAGCTTGCCGCGCGCCGTCAAGGAACTGCTGCAACGAAGAACCGTAGTGCCGTAGCAGGTGGCAGTAAAAAGCCGTATCGCCAGAAAGGTACGGGTAACGCACGCCAGGGTACAATTCGTGCTCCGCATTTTGTTGGTGGTGGTGCTGCCTTTGGTCCTTCACCGCGTTCTTATTCGTTCAAACTGAATCGTAAGGTTAAAAAGCTTGCTTTGTGCAGTGCCTTGTCAACCCGTTTTCAGGGGGAGAAGCTGGTGGTTATTAATCAGTTCTCGCTGGATAAGATCAGTACGAAGTCTTTCGATCAGCTACTGAAACGTTTTGAAGTTGAAGGTGTTTTGGTTGTTATTGATCAGTCTGATCCCAAGGTTGAACTGTCTGCTCGCAATTTGCGTAACGTTAAGGTGCTGCGTGCTGAGGGTGTTAATGTTTACGACATCCTTAAGTACCCAAATCTCATTTTGACTGAAGCTGCAGTTGCCGAGATTGAAGGAGCTCTGGAAAAATGAAACCTCTTCATGAAATCATCTGTAAGCCTTTAATCTCGGAAAAGGCAAACTTGCTTAAGGAAGAAGCGCAAGTTGTGACATTCGAAGTTAATCGCAACGCAAATAAAATCGAGATCAAGCAAGCGGTCGAAAAAGCGTTTGATGTCAAGGTTAAGTCGGTTAACACGATTCAGTTCCGCGGTAAGGTGAAGCGGGTTGGTGCCAATTTGGGTCAGCGTAATAACTGGAAAAAGGCATATGTGACTCTCCAAGAGGGTCAGAATATAGATTTTTATGGTGTGTAGAGCGATTCGCTTTACAGGTACGGAGTAGTTATTATGGGTATCAAAAAATTTAAACCAACCTCGGATGGTCGGCGTCATATGACCTCTTCGACTTTCGAAGAGATCACAAAGAGCAAACCAGAGAAGTCACTGCTGGCACCGTTAACGCGTTCCGGTGGCCGTAATAACTCCGGGCGTATTACAAAGCGTCATACTGGTGGTGGTCACAAGCGTCAGTACAGGATTGTTGATTTTAAGCGGGACAAGTTAGAGGTTCCAGCAAAGGTCGCAGCGATCGAGTATGATCCGAATCGCAGTGCTCGTATTGCCCTACTGTTTTATGTTGACGGTGAAAAGCGTTACATTCTTGCACCAAATGGCTTGAACGTTGGTGATACGGTCGTCGCAAGTGATTCCGCTGATATTCGTCCCGGGAATACAATGACAATCCGTTCGATTCCATTGGGTACTTGGGTACATAATGTTGAATTGAAGGTTGGTAAAGGTGGTCAGTTGGCACGTAGTGCTGGTGCATATGCCATGATTGCTGCTAAGGAAGGTCGTTATGCCCAGCTGCGGCTCCCTTCAGGCGAAGTTCGTTTGGTTATGCAGGATTGCCGTGCGACTGTTGGTCAGGTCGGCAACCTCGATTTTGAGAAAATCAAGATTGGTAAGGCCGGTCGTAACCGCTGGCTAGGTAAACGTCCGCAGTCTCGGGGTGTTGCGATGAACCCTGTTGATCACCCACATGGCGGTGGTGAGGGTAAAAGCTCCGGTGGTCGTCACCCGGTTACACCTTGGGGTGTTCCGACAAAGGGTTATAAGACCCGGACAAATAGACGAACCGATAAATTTATTGTACGTCGTAGAAATAAAAAGTAAATCAGGCTTTAGGAGACGATCGTGGCAAGATCAATTAAAAAAGGACCATATGTACAGGAAAGCCTGTTGCGTCATGTTGACCTCGAAGGTGACAACAGTCGTAACAAGGTTATTAAGACGTGGTCACGCCGTTCCACCATTATTCCTGAGTTCGTCGGTTTGACTTTTGCCGTGCATAATGGCAAGAAGTTTATCCCGGTGTTTGTCAGTGAGAATATGGTTGGACACAAACTTGGTGAATTTGCGCCGACTCGTACTTATTACGGGCACGGCAATGACAGAAAAAGCAAGGTCAGATAGATTACCGCGTATTCTGACAGGAGTTCCAAGAGATGGAAGTACAAGCAAAATTAAGGAACGTACGTCTTTCGCCGCGTAAGGCGAGACTTGTAGTAGATATGGTGCGTGGTAAGGGAATCCAGGATGCGATGAATATCCTGCAGGTTTCCCCGCAAAAGACCGCTCCCATTTTATCCAAACTGTTGAAATCAGCTGTTGCTAACGCTGAGCAGGGTGGTGTCTCTGATGTCGATAGACTGTTTGTAAAAACGGTTATGGTTGATCAGGGCCCGGTGCTCAAACGTTTTATGCCACGTGCTCAGGGACGTGCCAGCCGAATTCGTAAGCCTACCAGCCACATTACTGTGGTTCTGGATGTGAAGTAAGTCGAGGAGGTATCCCTTTGGGCCAGAAAGTTCATCCGATAGGATTTCGTCTGGGTATTAACCGGACGTGGTTGTCCCGCTGGTATGCGGATTCAGATTATTCTGAAAAGTTGCACGCTGATTTGAAGTTGCGTGATTTTTTGAAGAAGCGCCTGTATCACGCCGGCATTTCAAAGATTGAGTTGGAGCGTGCTGCTAATAAGGTGAAGATTAATATCTTTGCTGCACGTCCAGGAATCATCATCGGTAAAAAAGGTGCTGAAGTTGAGGTGCTGAAAAGAGACCTCGCTAAAATCACTGACGATGAGTGTTTCATCAATATTCAGGAAGTTCGTAAACCTGAAGTTGATGCTCAATTGGTTGCTGAAAATGTTGTCTTGCAATTGGAAAGACGGGTTGCATTCCGTCGTGCCATGAAACGCAGTGTCAGCATGGCTCTCAAGTTTGGAGCAAAAGGGATTAAAATTAATTGTGCCGGTCGCCTTGGTGGTGCAGAGATGAGTCGTACTGAGTGGTATCGCGAGGGACGTGTTCCTTTGCACACACTGCGTGCTGATATCGACTATGGTTTTGCTGAAGCCAAGACAACCTACGGTATTATTGGTGTAAAAGTACTCATCTTTAAAGGTGAGGTGCTTGGTAAAGATAAAGCACAGCCAGCTGGCTGATCAGGAGTAGCTTGTCATGTTAATGCCGAAAAAGGTTAAACGTAGAAAGCAGTTTACTGGAAGGATGACCGGTCAGGCATCCCGTGGCACCGAAGTCAATTTCGGTGATTACGGGTTGCAGGCACTGGAGTGCGGTTGGCTTTCTGCGCGTCAGATCGAGGCCGCTCGTCGTGCCATGACCCGTTACATCAAGCGGGGTGGTAAGATTTGGATACGTTCTTTTCCTCATAAACCGTTAACCAGTAAGCCTGCAGAAACTCGGATGGGTAAGGGTAAAGGTTCACCGGAAAAGTGGGTCGCAGTTGTCAAGCCTGGTCATATACTGTATGAAATGCAGGGCGTTACAGAGGAAGTCGCACGTGAGGCTTTCCGTTTGGGCGCACATAAACTGCCAATGAGAACCCGGTTTGTGAAAAGAGAGGTTGGCGATGAAAGTTAGTGAAATCAAAGATCTCAGTGTTGAAGAATTACAGATAAAAACACAAGAGTTGCAGCAGGAATTATTTAATCTTAAATTTCAGTTGCATACTGGACATCTGGAGAATACAGCACGCGTTTCACAGCTGCGTAAAGATGTTGCACGTGTGAAAACTGTATTGTCCAGCAAATTGAATGCTTAGTGTGTGTGAGGAATAATGAGCAAAGAACGAGGTAACAGAAGGACCCGCGTCGGCGTTGTTGTCAGTGACAAGATGGACAAAACTGTCGTTGTCAGGGTCGATGATCTGGTTAAGCACAGCGTTTACAAGAAGTTCATCAAGCGTAAGGTCAGCTGCAAAGCTCACGATGAGGAAAACAGCTGTGGCATTGGTGACAAGGTTCTCATTGTTGAATCGAGACCGTTGTCTAAAGGTAAGCGTTGGCGCGTGCGGCAGATTTTGGAAAAAGCGGTTACCGCGTAGGAGATTTAAGTCATGATCCAGATGCAGACAATACTTAGTGTTGCCGATAACTCAGGGGCCAAGAAACTTTGTTGTATTAAGGTTCCCGGGGGATCGAAGCGTAAGTACGCCAGTATAGGCGATATAATCATTTGTAGTGTCAAAGAAGCGTTACCTAACTCTAAAGTTAAGAAGGGTGACGTTGTCCGGGCGGTTGTTGTACGTACCGCCAAGGAGATTTCACGGCCAGATGGTTCTTTTATCCGTTTCGATGGCAACTCAGCTGTTGTTGTCAGTACTGGTAATGAACCTCTTGGTACTCGGATCTTTGGACCGGTCGCCAGAGAACTGCGGGCGAAGCACTTTATGAAAATCGTTTCATTGGCCCCCGAAGTTTTATAAATATTTTTAGTGGAGAGTCAAAGCGATGTCTATTGTAAAACTGCATGTCAAGAAAGATGACATGGTTAAAGTTATCGCGGGTAAAGATCAGGGTAAAACCGGTAAGGTTTTACGTGTCTTTCCTGCGAAAGGTCGCGTCGTCGTTGAAAGTATCAACGTCGTTAAGCGCCACACTCGTCCGAATCAGTTAAATCCTGAGGGTGGCATTGTTGAAAAGGAAGCGCCGCTGAGTATTTCAAATGTCATGTTGGTGTGTGGTTCATGTAACCAGGCAACCCGCACAGGTATTCGAGTACTTGAAGATGGTAGCAAATCTCGTTACTGCAAAAAATGTAACGAGAGTGTTGATAAATAAACGGAGAGTTCGATGGCCAGGTTGAAACAGGCATATCTTCAGGAGCAAGTACCTGCCCTGATGAAGGAATTCCAGTACAAGTCAGTAATGGAAGTTCCTCGCATTGAAAAAGTTGTTCTGAATATGGGTCTTGGTGAAGCTATCCAGAATCCTAAACTGCTTGAGTCAGCTGTCGATGAGCTGGCAAAAATCAGTGGTCAGAAAGCTGTAATCACAAAAGCTAAAAAATCGATCGCAGGCTTTAAACTGCGTGAAGAAATGTCAATTGGTGCGTGTGTTACATTGCGTCAGGATCGTGCTTGGGAATTCCTCGACCGTCTGATCAACGTTGCATTGCCGCGTGTTCGTGACTTCAAGGGTATTTCTCCAAAGGCTTTTGATGGTCGCGGTAACTATACACTTGGTATTCGTGAGCAGCTGATCTTCCCCGAAATTGATTTGGATAAGATTGCTCAGGTCTCCGGGTTGAATATTACTATTGTTACAACGGCAAAAAATGACGAGGAAGGTCGCGCACTGCTGACTGGTCTCGGCATGCCGTTTAGAAAATAAAGCTTAAGAGCGGAGGATATTGTGGCGAAGAAATCGATGATTGCCAAAGCAAAACGGCCCAAGAAGTTTGCGGTTCGTGAGTATAATCGCTGTCCGATATGTGGCCGTCCACGCGCTTATTATCGTAAGTTTGATATGTGCAGAATATGTCTGCGGAAACTGGCATCTGAGGGAAAAGTTCCTGGTGTTGTCAAGTCCAGCTGGTAACAGCAAGAAGGAGAACCACCTATGTCTATGACAGATCCGATGGCGGATATGCTGACCCGGATTAGAAATGCCGGAATGGCTGGTCATGCAAAGCTCGATATGCCATCGAGTAATTCCAAGGTCGCAGTTGCAACGGTATTGAAAGACCTTGGTTATATCAAAAATATCAAAGTTATTACTGATGATAAGCAGGGAATCCTGCGTATCTATCTAAAGTATGACGGTAATCAGGTTCCCGTTATTCACGAAATCAAGCGCATCTCGAGCCCCGGCTGTCGTGTATATGTCGGCAAGGATGAGATTCCGCGGGTAAAGAATGGCCTCGGTGCTTCGATTCTGTCGACATCAAAGGGTGTTCTTGATGATGTTACTGCGCGCCAGGCACAAGTTGGTGGCGAAGTTATTTGTACTGTCTGGTAATAGCAACAAGGAGCTTCAACAATGTCACGTATAGGTAAATTGCCAGTCGCTATTCCTGCAGGCGTCAAGATTTCGCTTGATGGAAATACCATGACCGTCGTTGGTCCAAAGGGGACATTGACCCAGGATCTGCATGAGCGTATGACGATTGCTGTTGAGACCGATCAGATCAATGTGACTCGTCCGTCTGACAGCAAGGATGACAGTGCTCTCCATGGTTTAACTCGTGCCTTGATCAATAATATGGTCATTGGCGTGACGGCTGGATTCCAAAAAGATCTAGAAATTAATGGTGTCGGTTACCGGGCTGAAATCAGTGGTAAACAGCTGACCCTCTCTCTTGGTTATTCTCACCCGGTCGTTTATGCGCTTCCAGAGGGAATTACTGTAGAGGTTGAAAAGCAGACTAAGCTCTCCGTTAAGGGGATAGACAAGCAGCTTGTCGGTTCTGCCGCAGCAAAGATTCGTTCATTCCGTAAGCCTGAGCCTTACAAGGGCAAGGGTATTAAGTATGTCGATGAGCATATCGTGCGTAAGGCTGGTAAAGCCGGTAAGTAAGATAGAATTCCAGTAAGGAGCATAACTGTGGATGTTTCCCAAAAAAGACGCCTGTCCAGATTAAAGCGTCAGGCACGGGTCAGAAAAAAAATACGTGGAACCAGTGAATGCCCTCGGCTCTCCGTTTTTCGTAGTGCCAAGCACATTTACGCCCAGATCATTGAAGATACAACCGGTAAGACTTTGGTTGCTGCTTCAACCCTCGGGGCTGATGTAGATATGACAAGTGGCGGTAATGTCGAAGCGGCAAAAGCTGTTGGTAGTGCTATTGCCAAAAAAGCTCTTGACCAGAATATTACCAGTGTCGTTTTCGACCGTAACGGTTTCCTGTATCAAGGGCGTGTTCAAGCGCTTGCTGATGCTGCTAGAGAAGCCGGATTGAAGCTGTAGAGGAGAAGGTTTGTGCTGCACATTGATCCCAATGAATTAGAATTGACCGACAGGGTCATTCATATCAACCGTAACTCGAAAGTTGTCAAAGGTGGCCGTCGTTTTAGTTTCTCCGCACTGGTTGTTGTCGGTGATGGGAATGGTCATGTCGGTTATGGTCTTGGTAAGGCTAAAGAAGTACCAGAGGCGATCCGTAAGGGTGTTGAGCAGGCGAAGAAAAACCTGATTTTCGTCCCGATACAGGATGGCAAAACGATTCCATACGATGTCATTGGCAAGTATGGTGCCGGGAAGGTTCTTCTCAAGCCTGCGTCTAAAGGTACAGGAGTTATTGCCGGTGGCGCTGTCCGTCCGATATTAGAAGCTGTTGGTATCGGCAATATTCTGACAAAATGTCTGGGTTCGAACAACCCTCACAATGTCGTAAAGGCTACAATTAGTGCTCTGAAAATGCTCAAGAGCCCTGAAGAAATTAATGCCCGTCGTGGTATTGTCAAGGACTGAGATTTTCTGATCTAGGAGAACAGAACAATGGCGGCGGAAGTAAAAGTTACCCTGAAAAAAAGTCCGATTGGTCGCAAGGCCTACTTTGGAAAAGTCCTTAAAGGTCTTGGATTAAATCGTCTGCATCAGACAGTTACTTTGCAGGACACCCCGGAAGTTCGCGGGATGATCCGAAAAGTTGAACATATGGTTGCGGTAGAAGACTGATAATTCGCAGAGGATAGTATGATGGATTTAAGCAATCTGAAACCGGCTCCCGGTTCAACAAAAAATAGAAAACGTATCGGTCGCGGTCCTGGTTCCGGTAGTGGTAAGACCTCCGGTAAGGGTCATAAAGGTCAAAATGCACGTAGTGGCGGTGGTGTGAAGCCGGGGTTTGAGGGTGGACAGATGCCTTTACAACGTCGGATTCCAAAGCGTGGCTTTGTCTCTAGGAATAGGAAGGTTTATAACCTTGTGAACCTGCGTGATCTGGAAGCGTTTGATGCCGGCACGGTAGTTGATCTTGAGCAATATGGTAAGGCTGGCCTGGTTAACGGTATCAAGGATGGCATTAAAATCCTTGCTGATGGTGAGTTAACAAAATCATTGACCGTGCAGGCCCATAAATTCAGCAAAGTAGCTGCTGAGAAAATTGAAGCTGCTGGCGGTAAAGTCGAGGTTCTCTAGGGATGTCGACACTGCAGAATATTCTGGCAATTCCTGAACTGCGGAAGCGGATTCTCTTTACTTTGGGAATGCTCGCTGTCTACAGGGTCGGTTGTCACGTACCAACTCCCGGTATCGATGCCCACGTCCTCGCAAAGTTTTTCGAAGGGACTGAAGGGACATTGCTTGGATTGGTGAGTGCCTTTACTGGCGGTGCACTGCAGCGGATGACTGTATTTGCTTTGGGTATCATGCCATATATCAGTTCATCGATCATTCTGCAGCTTTTGACCGTTGTTTTTGAGCCAATAGAAAAGCTGTCCAAAGACGGTGAGCAAGGGCGCAAGAAAATTACCGAATATACACGCTATGGAACCATCCTGCTTGCTGTTATTCAAGGGACGGGTATTGCGTTTGGTTTGCAGTCGATGGTTGGACCCGCTGGTGAACCG
>Ga0256842_1001747_pt1 | contig 16867 bp, 13 predicted proteins | sample 4559240metaG_FD_185973 | JGI IMG/M metagenome (GOLD analysis project Ga0256842, IMG submission 185973) | Hydrothermal vent microbial communities from Guaymas Basin, Mexico - 4559-240 | ecosystem: Environmental > Aquatic > Marine > Hydrothermal vents | place: Mexico: Guaymas Basin | collected...
CAAAACAACAGCTCCGCCATCACGAGCTATCATAATTTGACGAAATTGGGTTGATGACTCGTCAACAATTTTACTCAACACCCCCTGAATCCGAACATTGGCCTTTAAAATCCCAATGATTTTACCGTCTTTTTTGACGGGGACAACAATGCCGAGAACATACCCTTTAACGCTGGCATCAAAGCCACGATCATCAAAAAATATTTTCCCCAAGCCGTTATTGTAGGCAGCTTTCCACCAGTATTTATGCCCATGAGCAAAAGTCGTCAACTTCTCAGTTGATGCCACTAATGCGCCGTATTGATTGGTCAGAAATATTTCACCATATTCCCCGGAGTTAAGTTCAAATTGTTTGAGCAGATAGTGGGCAACTGAATTGTTCAAGAAATTTTGGATAAAAGGGGCACTCTTATCTTCCGTTTCCATCCACTGTTGATTCAGGTTGGAAATAAGCTCATCTCTTTGGCGCTGCGACAGAAGGGAATATTCGGCGTTACTTTTTTGTAATAGCGTTTCGACAACAGGGGCACTTGTTAATACTTTAACTTTGCTCGACTTTTCCTGCAGCAGAGAATCAACCTGAAAGGCAACCTCACGAGAGAGCAGCACAAGAGAGTTTTTAGCTTCCTGCCGGGCAGTATTAATCGCATATTGATTATAGGCTATCAAACCCAACACAACGATGAGACCGCCAACCAAAAATTGAAACAAAGCAATTCGATACTGAAGCTTTAGCATTTTTCTCCCTACGGCAAGGGTGAATTTTTATTACAAAGTAGCTTAAGCCTCCACCTCAGGGGCCTCAGCGTTTCTCAACAACACCGCAATCTCCTGTTCAAATGGATCGATCATAAAACAACGCTGAACCGCAGCGATGGCATTTTCATCAAAAACAGTCCCCTGCTTTAAGAGTAACACCCCCGTACCACTAAACAAGTCGTGCTGTAATTGCATCCCCGGTTCAAGACCTTTGGGGGAAACCTTGCATTCACGAACCTTTGAAGAAATATTCAGATAACTGTAAACTTTTTTTGCCCCTTTTTCTAAGGGGTGCCGCAAGCCCGGATCGAGAGTTTTCCCCCACTCTTCTTTGAGCGACGCCAAGGCTGAAGTCAGTGCTTCAGATTTGGGAAACTGCGCCAAGCGGCGTTCAAACATATCGGCGGCACAGATGATTCTTGCCCCCAGAGGAATCGACTCTCCGGCGAGCTGATCGGGAAAACCGGAGCCGTCAAAATATTCGTGATGATGGCGAATCAAAATACCGATTTCATCGAGTTCTGGAACCATGCTGATGGCGGCCTGCCCGCGAACGACATGATTTTGGTATTCGTGCAGATTTTTACCTTCCAACTCACCAGGAAGCTTTCCCAAAAGCTGATCGGACATGGCAATTTTACCAATATCGTGGAGCAATCCGGCAGAGCGCAGCCGCATTTTTTCTGCGTCTTCCAACTTGAGTCCTGCAGCAACAACCGTCACCAGCTCGGCAACATTACGGCTGTGACTTGGAGCCGCGTGGTCACGCATTTCAATCAGTCCAGCCAGTGCTTCGATGGTGGCGTTAAAACTGTTGCGCAGCTGCTGGTTGGTCCGCGCAAGAGCATCACCCTTCGCCCTTATTTGCCCGGTCTGATCCAGAACCCGTTGTTTCAGCCGGTCATTCCACTGTTCCAGTTCCTCTTTTTGCTTGAAAACCAACGCATTCAGACGTTTATTTTCGGCAACCAACCAATAATTGTGCGCCGCTTCGGCAATCGCCGCCAACAGCTTTTCATCATCCCACGGTTTCGTCAGGTAACGAAAAACCGCCCCTTCATTGATCGCGGCAATAGACGCCTCGATATCGGCATAACCGGTCAGCAGAATGCGCACCGCATCGGGAACCAGCTTGCGCGCCTGCTGTAAAAATTCAACCCCGGTCATCTCAGGCATCCGCTGATCCGAAACAATCACCCCCACATCCGGTTCTTCCGCCAGTAATTCCAAACCTTCCTGACCTGAATTGGCAATATGGACGTCGTATTCGTCGACATCCATCAATAATCGTCGCAGTGCTTTTGTGATGTTAACTTCATCATCGACCAGCAGGATCTTCACTTCATTTTCGGGAGTATCAATGTCGCTCATAGGTTTTCCTTCTCTTTCACTTTTCCCCTCCCATAACCCCTCCCCCAGCCCCTCCCATAAAGGGAGGGGAGCTAAACCACAACCACTATAATTTTAACACGCTTTTCTCCCTCTCCCCCCTGTGGGAGAGGGGGGATCTCTCAACCCTCTGGAATCAGCACCAGCACCGCCCCTCTTGATAACGCATTATGTAGAGGTCTCACTTCGGCGCGATATTTTTTTTGCTGCAATTCGATTTCGGCTTTCGGGGTTGCTTCGGTCTCCAACCGGTCGATAAGGTGATTGATTTCAGTGGAGAAGACTTCGGTTCGGTCGTGCCCCAGCGGCCCGATACCACCGCAGGGGAAAAGATCCATGGCGTATTCGTTACAGTGGACGATCATCTGCTCGGTATCGATCCCAAAGACGACCACCGGGAGAACATCCAGAATCCCCTGCGATATCTGCAAGACACGGTTCCGCAGATCGAGGGCTTCTGTCCGTTGCCTGACCAGCTCTTCCAGATTTTCATTCATTTTCTGGAGCACCGTATTTTTCTTCTGTAACTCCTCACTTAAATGGCGATTTTCCCACTGCAGGGCTTGATGCTCCAGTGCTGCCGCTACCGTGGTGATCAACTCTTCATCGTTCCAGGGCTTGGGGATGAATTTATAGATTTGACCTTCGTTAATCGCTTCAACCACAGCAGAGGTGTCGGCATATCCTGAAAGGACAATCCGGACGGTATTGGGCCACTTTTCGTTGACTTGGCGTAAAAATTCAACGCCGGTCATCTCGGGCATCCGATAATCAGATATCACCATGCGGATATCACCCTCTTCTTCCAAAATCTCGAGACCTTCAGTCCCCGATTCTGCAACAAAAATTTCGTAACTATCCTCATCCATAAATAAGCGCCGGAGAGACTTGAGAACGTTCCTCTCATCATCAACGCAAAGAATTTTTACCTCTTCTTCGATCATGATGTCACTCCCTCCCGCTCGAGTGGTAACTCAATAATGAATGTTGTTCCCTGCCCCTCTTCACTCTCTATCCATATTTGGCCTTGATGCTCTTTGATAATATCAAAAGAGATACTCAACCCCAGCCCAGTCCCTTTACCAACCTCTTTTGTCGTAAAGAACGGTTCAAAAATCTTATCTTTAATGTCAACAGGGATGCCGGAGCCGTTATCGCTAATCGCAACCACAACTTTATTCTGATCAACACGAGTCGTAATCTTTATTTCTCCTTTTTCCTCAATTGCCTGAGCCGCATTAACTAGAATATTGAGGAAAACCTGATTTAACTGCTGCGGATAGCACGGAATCGGAGGAAGCGAACCAAAATCTTTGACAACTGTTGCCTTATACTTTATTTCATTCATCGCAATGGCAAGAGTACTTTCCAAACACTCATTGAGATCGGCATCGGTGAGCTCAGTTTGGTCAACCCGTGAAAAACTTTTTAAGTTCTGAACAATATCGCGAACCCGAACGGCACCCTCACTTGATTCAGCGATCAGATCGTTGATATCTTCCAGAACATAGTCAATTTTCTGCTTCTTTTTAAAGGCTTGCAGCTGGAGTAAAATTTCCTCCGAGCCCTCTCCCTGAAGCCACTCTTCCAGCTGCGCAATATAGGCAGCCAACTTGTCCTGATAGCGTTTCAGGGACGCTAAGTTACTGGTGATAAACCCCATTGGATTATTAATTTCGTGAGCAACCCCAGCGGCCAACTGCCCCACCGAGGCCAATTTTTCCTGCTGCAGAATCTGTGATTGGGTCGCCTTTAACTTTTGGTAAGCTGCGTCCAATTCAGTGGTCATCTGCCTGCTTTCGACCAGTGAGAGTCCCAGCTTTTCATATAGACCGGCAATCGTTTTTGCCAATGAGCCAAATTCGGGATGTCCAAGCAAAGGGTCAAGTTTGCTGATATCAGCACGTAATGAAGTACTGATATCGACAGTCGACGTTTCTGGGGTTGCCAGATCCGCCGTGACCTTTTCCAGTGTATTCAACTCACGCAGGCTACGATGCACGAAGACAAGGCCACAGCAAGCCGCCACAATACTACCCAAAACAATAAACAGGATAAAAACTTTCTGACTCTTCCACAATGGAGCATAGGCTTCAGCAGCAGGCAGTTGGCTGGCGACAATCCAGTCTGTTCCGGGGATTTGACGAAAAGCAGCAAGCATTTTCTTCCCCTTGGAATTCACCGTTTCACCGACCCCTTCAAAACCTTCAATGGCTTTGTCAAATAAAATATTAGCACCCAATGGAACGTCCCGGGTTAATATTCGCTCAGTTTTGGGGTGGAGAATCATCAAACGACTTTTATCAAAAACATAGATGTAGCCACTTTGACCTATCGTTCGCGACAATAACTCGGAGAAAAGTTTATCTTCTGCCAGCCGGGTCGAACACCCGACAACGCCCAGAGGAGTGCCGTCACGAGCAGTTAGATAACTGGTAAAGGTTAATACCCCTTTGCCGGTACGGGCAGAGCGATAAGGTTGCCCGATCACCCCTTTTTTTGTCGCCATTGTCCGTTGAAAATAGGGTCGATTAGAAAAATTTTTGCCCCTCAACTCTGGATGGGGAGGATAGTCTGCCAGCAATGTCCCGTGGGTATCGAGAAAGAAAAAACCATTATTGAAAAACGTAAAATCTTTAAAATGACCACCTAAATAGCTTTCGATCCATAGATAATCTTTGTATTCAACCGCTTCTTTCGGCAGCATATCTGCGATGTGCTTAGCAATTTCATGCTGAGTGGAGAGGTAGTTACTTAAAGTTTCGGCATTGGCCTTTGCAGCCGCATCGATAGTGCGAAAAACCGACTGTTGAAATGCACTTTTGTATTGCTGGAAGAAAAAAACCCCACTACCAGCCATAGACAGCAACACCGTAACAATCAGAATGACCATAACCTTGTTGCGCAGTTTCATATCAGTTCTCCTTGGGATGAAGTGGAAAACTTAGAGTGAAAGTGGTTCCTTGTCCCACGACCGATTCCAGTTGAATATCCCCGCCATGTTTTTTGACAATTTCGTAGGAGATGCTCATTCCCAGCCCTGTCCCTTCACCGACCGGCTTGGTGGTAAAGAAGGGCTCAAAGATTTTTTCCTGATTCTCAGGTAAAATTCCGCTGCCGTTGTCCTGAAAACTGATTTTAACAACATCGTCATCAAGCCAACTGCGGATGTTAATCACGCCATCTTTTTCGATTGCTTGGGCAGCATTCACCAGAATATTGGTAAAAACCTGATTCAACTCTTGTGGGTTGCAGTGGATATCGGGCAAATCAGCAAGTTCTTTCTCCAGAGTTGCTTTATATTTAATCTCATTCCAGACAATCGCGATGGTACTTTCTAGACATTCGTTCAAATCGGCCAACTGCTCTTCTGCCTGATCAACCCGGGAAAAAGTTTTCAGGTTCTGGACAATTTTTCGGACTCGTTCGGAACCATCGAGAGATTCTTCAATTAAATCAGCATAATCTTCGATAAGAAAATCAATTTTCATCTTTCTACGCTCTACTTTAATCGCCTCCCACTCCTCCGGTAGCTGTTTTTTGAACTGTATTTCCAGCATTTCAAGATAGTCAGTTAATTTCTTAATATATTTATCGAGGCTGCGTAAATTACTTGAAACAAAACCAATCGGATTATTAATCTCGTGAGCAACACCAGCAGCAAGTTGGCCGATTGAGGCCATTTTTTCACGCTGCAACATCTGTGACTGGGTTGCCTTCAGTTCGGCATTGAGAAATTCGAGGCTGGTCGCCATCTGCACCGATTCGGCGACAGAGCGCTCCAGTTGCTGCTCTATCAATTTACGCTCGTTGATGTCTTCTTTAATCGCCAGAAAATGGGTAATGTTGCCTTCATCGTCGAGAATTGGTGAAATGGCCGCACGTTCCCAGAAGAATTCACCATTTTTGCGTTTATTGTGAAAATCCCCCCGCCACTGTTGCCCCGCTAATAACTGTTCCCACATTTCTTTATAATCGGTTAACCCATCGTTTCCTTTTAGGATCCGCGGATTCTGACCTAGTGCTTCATCTTTTGTGTAGCCGGTCATTTCGGTGAACTTCGCGTTGACATATATAATTGTGCCTGCTGGATCAGTAATAACAATTGTTGCCGAGTTCTGTTCCACCGCCCGCAGAAGGAGAACCGGATCGACACGAGGATCTAAGTTGGCAAATACCTTTTCTAGTTCCTGATTCATCAGCTCACCTCAAGAGAAAAAGTCACTCTGATTTTCTTCAAAAATAGCGTGGAACTCCTCAATAATATCTTCAATATATGCGTCGTCCATTTTCAGGTGCTTCACCCCTGGAACCCTATCCAGATCAAGCTCCTGTTCTTGTCCAAACAGCCCGAAATGGCGAGGAAGCTGCCCAGCAATATTAACAATAGCGGTCATATTGACTGTGGAAAGATCTATCTCTTCAGTAAAGGCAACATCAGAGTGATGAAGAGCAACAAGAGAAAGGGCTTCAGAAAGTTTCCAGTGCTCCAGAACAGCAGCACCTATTTCTGCATGGGTCGCCCCAAACCTCTCCTTTTCCTGTTGTGCCATACTCTGGTTCCCAGACTGCATTGATCTGATGATAAACTCGTCCGCTTTTTCTTCCTGATTATTGAGAACCGTCAAACCTATATGCCTGAAAAGACCTGCCATAAAAGCCTCTTCAGAATCAGCGATAGCTAGTTTGCGCGCAAGATATCGGGAAGCTAGGGCACACACCATAGAATCTTCCCAAAGCATTTGCTCAACCCTGCCAAAGGACTGATTCATCCCCCGCATACTGGCGGCCATGACAAGATTTTTAAGAGTCCGTTCACCAAGAATCACAATTGCCGTTGAAAGGCTGCTGACTTGACGTGACATACTGTAAAAAGATGAGTTGGCAATTTTTAAGACCCGGGCAGAGACAACGGGATCTTTGGACACAACATTCGCCAATGCATGTGCTGATGTTTCTGGAGAATTAATCAATTCCATCATCTGCGCTGCAACCAAAGGCATGGTTGGTAATTTATCGAGATCAAAGTTAATGTTTTGAAATTTTCCACTCATCGACATCTCCCTCCGCGTAAGTTGTTGCTCTTATATCTGCGCTGAGTTCTCACTCTTCAGCCCCACCCACACACTATTGTGGTGAAGATTTTTCTTGCATCAGGTCGGTTTTCAAGCTGGCGACAATTTGCCCAGCTTCTGCAAAGCGATACCGAGCAATCAAACTGAGCAGTTGCTCAAGTTCATCGCTCCACAATTGGGTATTCTGATACCCCTGAAGCTGTTTTGCAATCTCTTGGCAGGGGAGAGGGTGCATGGCTGCCAACGGTTCTTCCAGCCGGGTCAGTAACTCTACAATTGTACCATTATCAGCGTCGATCTGTGGTGCAGCGACAACCTGCCCGGCAGTGACAACAGAACCGTCCCGGGCAAAAACAGCCTCAGTTGCCGCATTCACCGTGAAGGGGAGCTGAAAATTGAAGCAACTTCCCTGACCCAGGGTACTGGTCACTTTGATCGTTTCCCCCAGCTGGTGGATAACTTTATCGGCAATGGTCAATCCCAGGCCGGTTCCACTGTAAGCTCGGGTTGCGGAACCATCTCCCTGATGGAAGGGTTTAAAAATTTCGCTTTGCTGCTCTGACGAAATTCCGATGCCGTGATCAATGATGGAAAACTCCAGCCACACAGTTGCTGCCGTCTGGGAGACACCCTGCACGACAACATTGACATCGTTGCCACCACTGAATTTGATCGCATTTCCGACCAACTGGCGCAACACCTGCTCCAGTTGAGTTGCATGCCCCGTAACCCGCCGGGGAATTCCAGCAGCACAATCATATCTCAGTTCGATCCCCTGCTGTGCTGCAGCGGCGCTAAAACCAGCAAGAACTGTCTGCACCAGCTGACACGGATCGAAGCTTGCCTCAGGAAGCTTCACGAGCTGCTGCTTATCAAGTTGAGAGAGGAGCAGAATTTCATCAATAATGGTGAGAAGTTTATGCGACGAAAGATTGATTTTATCCAGCAGCCCCTGTTGCTGATCCGACAGATGACTTTCACCCAGAATTTGTCCCATTCCGATAATTGCATTCAGCGGGGTACGCAGTTCATGACTCATGGTCCCGAGGAATTCAGTTTTTATCCGGGACGATTCTTCGGCAACGACACGCGCCTGTTCACTGATTTCTTCCTGTTTTCGAGTGGCTTCCAACTCTTTCTGCAGCTCTTTAGTCATCAGTCTGATGGCAACAAACATGATCGCTTCAAGATTTAGAAACAGCAACACCCCATAAAAAATCAGCCGCAAAACCCGGTCGTGATACGCGCTCATTTGTGCGCTGACGTCCGACCAGAGGACTATTCTGCCAGCATCCGGGGTATTGGGATCATTTTCACCCTGAAAATCGCGCAACGGGATGGAGCGCAGGTTGTAGGTGGCGACTTCAGTCTTAAAAATATGGCTCCTGGCTGTTTGAATAGCGGCAGCAAACTCTTCATTGTGGAGAAAGGTATTTATTTGCGGGGAGGAGGTCGCAGCAAGGTAGAAATCGTGCTGCAAGGGATTATGGCGAAGCAACTCAGCCAGAGTTTCTGGCCACATCTTTGCCTGCAAGTGTTTTTTATCCACGAGAACTGCGACCTGCAACCATGGCAGATAGTGATGAAGATTGTCCGCCAGACCCTGAAAGGACGTTCCAACCTCCACGGCACCGACGTGGATCTGTTTTTTCGTTGCGCCGTCAAAAGCATCTACGGGAACAACGCCGCGCAACGCCGGAACACTTCGCCCGGTTTCAAACCCTGCAGTATTGCTATGTTCTTTATTTGCCGCAACCACGGTAAAACGGACATCATCCAACCGATCACCAAATTTAGCGGGATGATACATGCGCAAGAAGCTGAGTGCGCCCGGTGCTAAATGAAACTGCAATTGCTGCAACTCATGTGGATTAAGCAGATTCTTGTGGCTTTTTTTAAGATGTTCAAAAAGAGCGTTTCTGACCTGTGCTGCTAGGTTACCACCACCGCCGCCACCTTCTATTTCAACGGCTTTTTTTCCTAATAATAAAAGTTGCTGATGCTGCTCTACATCGGCAATTGTCGCTGCAAGCTGGAGCAAATGGTTTTCTGTCGCTTTTTTTTCCGTATTAAATGTGGATTCAGCCCACTGCGACTGCGCCATGAGGGCTTGAGTCATGCGCTGGTAGTCAATCTGCGAATAGACCCAGATATAAGCAATGATCGAACACAGTAAAACTAAGCTGAGGATAAGAAAAGTTTTAATGCGGGTCTTCATCGCTCGCTCACAGCCCTTGCATTGCAACACCTGTTAATTTCACAATTCAATCGCTAAATTCCTGCGCTATGCGGTCAAATTGGGGGTGGATCTCGGCAAAACAGGCCAGCACCTGCGGATCAAAATGTTCCGGGCTGGTGTAACCATCGCCCTCAAGGATGATTTTGACCGCTTCCTGATGGTTGAGTGCCGGTTTATACGGCCGCTTGCTGATCAAGGCGTCATAAACGTCGGCAACCGCCATCAGGCGTGCACAAATGGGGATCGCTTTGCCCGCCCGACCATGAGGATAGCCGGTGCCATCCCATTTTTCGTGATGAAATTCGGCAATTAATGCGGCAACGTGTAACAATTCATTTTCTCCATAGATAGTTGCCGTCCGGCGGATTGCTTCACTGCCAAAAAGGGTGTGCTTTTCCATCACAGAAAATTCTGCAGCGGTTAAGCGCCCCGGTTTCAACAAAATGGCATCGGGAATCGCAACTTTGCCAATATCATGAAGGGGGGCGGCCTGAAACAACAGGTCGCATTGATGTATAGAAAGAAGCTGTGGGTCTTTTTTGTTGAGCGCAGCGGCCAAGGCTTGCACATAGGCTTTGGTGCGCTGAATATGCCCTCCGGTTTCAGGGTCGCGGTATTCAGCCATAATTGCCAGACTGGCGATAGTTGCTTCCTGCGCATGAGCCAGCTCTTCGGTGCGGCGAGCTATTTCTTCTTCCAGATTGTCTTGATAATGTTTTAACTCTAATTGCGTTTTCACCCGCGCCCGGACAATTGAGGGATCAAAAGGCTTGGTGATATAATCTTCGGCCCCTAGGATTAACCCTTTTTCCTGTTCAACAGCAGCAGTCAGCGCAGTGATAAAGATCACTCGAATCCCTTTGGTTCGGTCTGAACCTTTCACCTGGCGGCAGACTTCATACCCATCCATCCCCGGCATCATGATATCGAGTAAAATAAGATCGGGAAGGATCTCCTGTTGGAGTACCTGCAACGCCGTTTCCCCATCAACGGCAACCCGCAAATCGTATTGATCACCCAGCACAGCCAACAAAGTGTCGATGTTGGACGGGGTATCATCAACAATCAAAATTTGTCTTTTCTTCATAGAGAGCTACTCATCTTTTGCTAAAAAATCGGCTATAAACCCCGCCGCCGGGGCAAACTGATACTGTTCAATCAAACTTTCCACTTCATTTAATGTGGAATGGTATTTTTGTGGCCACTGCTTACCCTTGATTTGGAATAAAATTTCATGCACCTGTTGAACCTTAAGGTTGAGCAACGGCTCTTCAAGCTGCCCTAAAAGGGTTCTGAATTCCTTATCAGTGCCCATGATTCCAGCAGGGGAGACCGCCGTCGGGTGATTTTTCAATTTTAAAACCATGTCCATGTCTGCCAGCAACAGACTCAGTTCTTCAACTACGTCAGCGAGCAGTGCCGATTTCTCTGTTTGGACAAATTGGGATTCCAACTTCCCCGCAAGATGCTGGAGTGCAGTCGCCCCCAGACCTCCGGCAACCCCCTTTAGAGTGTGGACATAGCGCACCGCTTCGGTTTTTTCGCCACGCTTAATAAATTCCAGGAACTCGGCTGCAAACGCTGAAAAGTTTTCGACAAACCGTGCCAATAAATCAAGATAGAGTTTCTGGTCACCAGCAACTCGCTGGAGCCCGCTCTTGACATCGACCCGTGGCAACAGCTTTGCGAGCGCAGCAAAATCGGCCTCTGGCTGGGTAAGAAAAGTATCAAGCTGGTGCCGTTCAATGTGTGGCAACCAGCGCTTTAGTTCGGCACAGAGAACCTTCAGATCGATCGGTTTCTCGAGATGACCATTCATCCCAGCGGCTAGGCTTTCAACCCGGAATTCGGAATACGAGTTTGCCGTCATGGCAATAATCGGCAACGTTTTACTGTAAGGACAATCCAGATTGCGAATTTCCCGGGTCGCACTGCGACCATCCAAAACCGGCATTTGAACATCCATCAACACAAGGTCAAACTCTTCTGCGGCAACCTTGTCAATCGCATCCAGACCATTGCCTGCCTCGACAACATCGATACCGATATTTTCCAAGAGAGCCCGAACCATTTGTCGCCCCATGTCGTTATCATCAACCAGTAAAATTTTTGATTGTTGGAAGGTCCGCGTCATATCTTTCCTTACTCCTTCATAAAATCAGGAGTTTGAAATAGGGAGTTTAATGGTAAAACATGTTCCTTCACCAACCTTGCTTGTGACAGTGATTGTTCCTTGATGTTTCTCTAAAATATCGTGGCAGATACTCAAACCTAGGCCAGTCCCCTTACCCACCTCCTTGGTGGTATAGAAAGCGTTAAAGATTCGTTCGAGGTTTTCTGGCGAAATACCACTGCCGTTATCAGCAATTTCTACGACAGCCCAATTGTCTTCCCTTCGGGTTATCACAGTAATAATCCCTTGGTCTTCTATTGCCTGTGCTGCATTGACCAGCAAGTTAACAAAGACCTGACTGAGTTGCTGTGGCAAACAAGGAATCTGGGGTAATGGCTCGTACTGCTTGTTAACTTTGGCTTTATACTTGATTTCGTTCCAAGCAATGCTGAGTGAACCTTCTAAGCACTCCTCCAGGTCAGTCAGCTTGAGAGTGTCATCCTCAACTCGAGAGAAGCTCTTCAAATTCCGAACAATGTGAGCAATCCGCTCAATCCCATCTTTTGATTCACCAATTAAGTCCTCAATATCCTCCAAAACAAAATCGAATTTTAACTGACGTTTCATCTTCTTTAGCTGCGATATCACATCAAAATCATCCGTCGCCATAATGGCTTTCTCCATAAAGGCGATTCCTTCATTTAATTTTACAACATATTTTTGCAATGTATTGAGGTTGCTGCCAATAAAGCCGGTCGGGTTGTTAATCTCATGTGCAACTCCAGCGGCTAGCTGCCCAATTGATGCCATTTTTTCCTGCTGAAGCATTTGTTCATGAATCTGCTTAAGGTCCTCGTACGCCTCGGTCACTTCACGGGTCTTTTCAGCAACAAGAATTTGGAGTTGATCCCGGTGCTGTTTCAGTTCCAAATGAGTATTAACCCGTTGCCTGACAATTGCGGGATTAAACGGCTTGGTAATAAAATCGACAGCTCCAAGTTCTAACCCCTTGGCCTCGTCTTCACAGCTATCCAAAGCTGTCAGAAAAATAACCGGAATATTACTGGTCACAGAAGTGCTTTTCAGCTTCCTACAAACCTCATAGCCATCTTGTTCCGGCATCATAATATCAAGGAGGATTAAATCGGGAAGATATCCGCTACTGATTATATCGAGTGCCGACTGGCCATCAATGGATATGCGCAGTTCATAACTAGCACCAAACGTTGCCAGAAGCAGGTCAAGGTTGGTAGGACTATCATCCACTATCAAAAGTTGATAGAGAGGAGAGGTCGCCGATAAATTAGACGGCACGACAAGGCCTCCTTTCAGAAAACTGTCGTATAAATATCAAGTGGTTAAATGAGAAATCGTGTCTCCTGCAAAAAAATCGGGCTAAAACTAATTTTATTTCATTTAAGCCTGCATCAGGTCAAAGGAATCATGACCAAAACAACCCCCTGTGATCGTGTTTCGTGCAAACGCCTCACTTCAGCTCGGAATTTCTGCTTATGTAACTCAAGAATTGTTTGGGGGTGTCTTTCATATTTAACCCGGTCAACCAATTCATTGACTTCGGGAGGAAAAGCATCCTGACGATCATTTCCAAGTGGGCCAATAAATCCACAGGGGAAAATATTTCGAGCAAATTCGTTACATTGAACGATTACCTGATCAGGATCAATCCCGACAACGACAATCGGTAAAACATCCATGACTCCCTGAGAAATCTGGAGTACACGATTCTGAATATCGAGAGTTTCTGTCCGCTTGGCCACGAGAGAATCTAAATTTCCATTGATCTTCTGCAATTCAACTTCACGCCGCTTTAATTCCCGTGAGATTTTTTTATTTTCACGCAGCAACTTACGATAACGAAGTGCAGAGGCAATTGCTGACAGGGTATTATTCTCCCATGGAGTAGAAATCGATTGGTCAATTGCCCCTGCTTGGATTGCTTCGGCAACCGCAAGATCTGTTGATGTATGAGTAAGGATCAGACGCATAACACTCGGATACTTTTTTCCAACCTGACACAAAAAAGCAATTCCGTCTCCGGCAGCAACACGGTTTCCAACAATAACTGCTTGAACTCTACGATCATCTTCGAGAACCTCAAGCCCTTCGGCCCATGATCGCGCCAGGAGTACGTCGTATTTTCGATTTTGCCCAATAATTAACTCGAGTTTTTCCAGCAACTCACTTTTATCATCAACACATAAAACTTTGATGTGTTCCACCATGGTCGGATCTCTCCAAAATTAACGGTTCTATACCAGCAGCCATTAAATATTTTTATAAATTAGAAGTAAACAATATATCAGGTTGAGACAAAACTTCAAGAACAATTATTGTATTTTATTAATAACAAGAGGAGGTCGATTATAAACAAAAAGCCCTCCACTATTCTGATGGAGGGCTTTTTGTTTATTTACAAGAGATTTTTTATCTCAATACGCATCGATATTTTTGCTGAGTAGCGACTGACTGGTCGGTTCGCCACGGGTATGCGCCATACTTTCCAGCAGGACACTTCCCCCGATAGCGGCCGTTTTTTTGACCAGCTCTTCTGCCGCTTTTCCGTCATGCTGGCGGAATGCTTCGAGAAGCTTCTCATGCTCCGCGACCGAAATAGCCATTCTGCCACCAACTGACAGAGATGCCATTCTCAAGCGGCTGAATTTTTGTCCCAACTGGACAATCAACTCATACAACTTACTATTATTGGCTGCCTTCAGAAAGGTCTCGTGAAATTCATGGTGAACCTTGTAAAAGGTTTTTACATCCCCCTCTTTGGCAAGTTTTTTTAACCGATCGTTAATTGTTTCAAGCTTTGCCAGCTCTTTCTCGGTTAAATTATTAGCCGCCAGTTCAGCGGCATATCCTTCAAGGATACTTTTAACCGCGTAATATTCCTGAACATCACGTTCAGACAGTGCCGCGACGACTGCACCTTTTCGTGGGATAACGGTCAGATAACCTTCGGATTCCAACTGGCGAAAAGCTTCACGAATCGGGGTTCGACTGATACCAAAGCGCTCTGCCAATTCAGGCTCAGCAACTTTTTCTCCCGGTTTTAAATCCCCCTTCAGAATCGCCTCACGAATTGTCTCAAGAATTTTTTCCCGCAACGTCTGATGACGCTCAATCTGTTTCGTTTTCAAGGCATCTCTCCCATGATCGTTTTATCGAATTGTATACTGTATACACTTCTTGTCAATAATTATTTATCGAGTAAAACACTCTGTTTTAATAGGTGAATTCTTGTTTTTAAGACGATGCTTAAGCTATCATGAAAAAATTGTGACGGGAGCGGGTATGGATTCACTCAAAAAAATTAAATTTTCAATGATAACTCTGGCGATTTTAATCGGTGGTGGCACCTTTGGTTATTCAACGATTGAGCATTGGAATTTTTTTGAATCGCTCTACATGACAATTATCACGCTGGCGACCGTCGGATACAGTGAAGTCCATAAATTATCTAATGCGGGAAAAGTTTTCACCATGGGCTTGATTGTTTTTGGCGTCGGGACTCTCGCCTACACAATCAGTTCTTTGATTCAGTTTATGGTGGAGGGGCAGTTTTACCAGCTTTTGGGGAGAAAAAAAGTGCAGAAAAAAATCAATCGACTGAAAGGGCACTATATCATCTGCGGTTACGGTCGAATTGGCCGCCGTATCAGCCGTGAATTTGCGGCCAAACCCATCCCGTTTGTGGTTGTTGAAAACAATCCAAAGCACTGTCAGCGACTGGAACAGGACGGGTTCCTGTATATCGAGGGGGATGCTACACGGGATGAAGTTCTTGAAGAGGCTGGAATCAAACAGGCAAAGGGGCTGGTCACCAGTGTTACATCCGACTCAGCGAATGTTTTTATTATCCTCACTGCGCGCGGGATTAACCCCAAACTTTACATTCTGGCACGAGCAAGTGAAGAAGGAGCTGAAGTCAAATTAAGGCGGGCTGGTGCCAACAAGGTGGTCTCTCCCTATACGATCGGTGCCACACGGATGGCTCAGGCAATTTTGCGTCCCTCAGTTGTCGATTTTATCGATATTGTCGTCGGTCGTAACGATAGTCTTGAACTGCAAATGGAGGAGATCCCTGTCGTCGCAGAATCGGCTCTGGTCGGAAAAAACCTAAGCCAATCGGGAATTCGTAAAGACCTGGGACTGATTATTGTCGGGATCAAACACAACAAAGAGATGATGTTCAATCCTGACGCCAATACCATTATTGAAGCAGGGGATATTCTCATTGCCCTGGGAGAGTACCCCGACATTCAGAAACTCGAAATTATTGCAGCGAATCAGCACCTATGAAACGCTCAAATCTTTTTATCTATACTCCCGCGCATTTGCTTCCTGCACGGCTCTCCTTTCTTCTCAACCGCAAGCTACAGCCAGAAGTAGCCTGTCAGGAAGTTCAATTAGAAATGCTCGATTTTGCCCAACTCGGAGATTGTGCGGATCAATTGCAAGAACAAGGTCTCAGCACCACTTTGCACGCACCTTTTACCAATTTTAACCCCGGGAGCAGTAAAAAACGGACCCGCAACACATCCCTGCAGATTGCTGACGTATCTTTGCTGTTAGCTGAAAAGCTGCACGCCCAGAGGATAGTTTTCCATCCGGGCCTAGTCCCTGGATGTACAGGGAAAAAACTGGATATCTGGCTGCAAAACAATCGCACTTTCTGGCCAGAATTTCTCGCTCACGCGGCTGAATTTGACTGTACCATTTGTATTGAGAATATTTATGAATCAACTCCTGATCCCTTGATAAAACTATTTTCCATGATTGATTCTCCACAGCTAGGGCATGTTTTTGATATCGGTCACTGGAACCTGTTTGGTAGCGAAAAACTGGTTAATTGGTTAAATGAAATGGCTCCTTATCTAAAGCATATGCATCTTCATGACAATCATGGCGAACGTGACGAACATCTTGCCATCGGGCAGGGGTATGTCCCTTTTTCAACCTTGTTCAATTGGCTGCAGACAGCCAACCTCCTGCCAACCATTACTTTAGAAAATCACACCCTGCCTGAGGTAGAGCAGTCCCTTAAACTTATTAACAAGCATCTCCCAAAGATATTCGAACAATAAACCACCAAGCACTGAAAGTGCATGGGTTTGAGTCGGGACTGAAAGTCCCTAATCACCAAATCTTTCCCTCTCCCTCGGGGAGAGGGTGGCGCAAAGCGTCGGGTGAGGGGATATCCCGGCAACAACTGCCCCCTCATCCGCCCTGTCGGGCACCTTCTCCCCAATGGAGAAGGAAACAATG
>Ga0256842_1001748_pt1 | contig 16867 bp, 16 predicted proteins | sample 4559240metaG_FD_185973 | JGI IMG/M metagenome (GOLD analysis project Ga0256842, IMG submission 185973) | Hydrothermal vent microbial communities from Guaymas Basin, Mexico - 4559-240 | ecosystem: Environmental > Aquatic > Marine > Hydrothermal vents | place: Mexico: Guaymas Basin | collected...
ATTTGCTCTGCCTTCTTATACAGACTCGCAGCCTTCTCTGGATTGATACCCTCCAAAGTAACAGCCTCATCAATCGCTTTGTCAAACTCGTCATTACAGTAGTAACAGAGGTTGAAGTTTATCTCCTTCTCGCAGTGGAACATGTTAAAGAGGAAGTCGTATGGCGTTGGGTATGTCGGCCACCAATACATTATGAGTATGTCCTGGGCCTTCTGGGGATCGCTCTTCGCGAGTGCCCACTGCTGCTCCCAGTTCATCGGCCTTATCTCAACGTCAACCCCGAGCTTCTTCCACTCTGCTTTTATGATTTCGGCAACTTTGGCCTCAGCCTGATCACCCTGTGTGTATGTCAGCAGAAGCTTAAAGCCGCCGTTCGGGTAGCCAGCCTGGGCGAGCAGTTGCTTGGCTTTGTCAATATCGTAGGTATACGTCTTCATGTCCTCGAAGTAACCCAGCATGCCCTTTGGTATAGGTCCTTTTGCAACCTCACCATATCCGTGGAGAACATAATCGACGATATCCTTGTATGGAACAGCATAGCTTAGAGCCTGTCTGACAAGCTTGTTGTTCAGAGGCTTCTTTTTGGTATTGAAGAATGCATAAAGCTCCTGATATGAAGGAGTCTGGTCAACTTTAACATTCGGGTTGTCCTTTAGCTTCGGGAGGTCATCGAGTGGTAAATCCCTCGTAATCTGAATCTCACCGCTTGTAACCATCTGCTCTCTGAGAGATGCATCTGGAACTATTTTTATAACCGCGAGGTCAAACTGATCATTATCCCAACCGCCCCAGTAATCTTTGAATTTCTTGAGGACGATTTCGGTCTTAGGGTTATATTTATCAATCATATACGGCCCAGTTCCAGCGTCTTGTCCCTTGTTAAACCAGCTGGCTATCGCTTTGTCATCCCCTATCTTCGAGAGATATTTGCTGTCCATTATGTATGCACCATATGCTGAGGAAGCTATCAGAGGCAGGTTTGCTGAATATTTGAGGTAGAACTTGACTGTGTAGTTATCCACTACCTCTATCTTCTTGACAGGATCCCAGATAAAAGCTGGACCCAATCCCATTCTTATGGTCCTCTCAACAGACCATTTTACATCCTTGGCAGTCAGGGTGTTTCCTGTATGGAATTTAACTCCCTTCCTAAGGTGAAATATCCATATAGTTCCATTCTGATTGCTTTCCCAAGAAGTAGCGAGCCAAGGCTTCAACCCCTCTGGTGTATATTTTACAAGACATTCATACACATTTGCTAAAACCACTATAGAGTTGGAAAACTCTGTGCTCGGATCCAGTGTTATCATTTCACTACCATAACCATAAATCACGACATTGGTCGTTTTTTCAGCTGTGGAAGAAGATGTTGTCGTAGATTGGGTCTGAGTTTGTGTCTGTGTTGTTGAGGTGTTCCCACCACTTATACACCCACTGGCAACTACACCAAAAATGGCAATGGCCAGTATGAATAAAGCTATTCCTTTTCTCACAGTACCACCCCAATTGGCCAAATACTTTTTATGATTTTATCAAATAACCTTTAATCATTTGATACTATTTAATTGTATCTGTTCAATATCGTCAAATTGTGATGAATAAATTTGTCTCCTATGTTGTTACTGATTTTAACTGTATAGGATGTTATAATTTTAACGTTAATGAAAAACAATGACCGTCAAAGTACTATAATGCAAATACCAGCCCGAGTCCAATACCTAAAATCAAAGATGATGAAAAGAATTATATTCTCTCCATGATATTTTCTAAATGGTGATACTCATGCTGAAGAGAGTCCACATTTTTGACTGGCACAAAGAGAATGCAAAAAAAGTTGAGGAATTCGCTGGCTGGGAGATGCCAATCTGGTACTCCAGCATAAGGGAGGAACACCTAGCAGTTAGGAACGGCGTTGGAATCTTCGATGTTTCACACATGGGTGAAATCTTCTTTAGAGGTAAAGATGCCTTGAAGTTTCTGCAGTACGTCACAACCAATGACATCTCAAAGCCCCCAGCAATAAGCGGAACCTACACGCTCGTTTTGAACGAGCGCGGTGCCGTTAAAGATGAGACGCTAGTCTTCAACATGGGCAACGATACTTATATGATGGTGTGTGACAGCGATGCATTTGAAAAGCTCTATGCCTGGTTCACCTCAATCAAGAGGGCAATCGAGCAGTACACCGAGCTCGACCTCGAGATTGAAAACAAAACTTATGACTACGTCATGTTCTCAATTCAAGGTCCAAAGGCGAGAGATCTGGCGAAGGAGCTCTTTGGAATTGATATTATGGATCTCTGGTGGTTCCAAGCCAAGGAAGTTGAGCTCGACGGAATTAAGATGCTTCTCTCGAGGAGCGGATATACAGGCGAAAATGGATGGGAGGTCTACTTTGAGGATGTAAACCCAAACCATCCCGATCCAGCCAAGAGAGGCAAGCCAGAGAAGGCTCTGTACGTTTGGAATAAAATCCTTGAGGCAGGCGCAAAGTATGGCATAAAGCCAGCTGGCTTAGGTGCGAGGGATACCCTTAGAATGGAAGCGGGCTACACTCTCTACGGAAACGAGACCAAGGAGCTCCAGCTCCTCAGCACAGATATTGATGAGGTTACACCACTTCAAGCCAATCTTGACTTTGCTCTATTCTGGGATAAGGAATTCATTGGGAAGGATGCCCTACTAAAGCAGAAAGAGAGAGGCCTTCCAAGCAAGATGGTGCACTTCAAGATGATTGATAAGGGAATTCCAAGGGAAGGCTACAAGGTATACAAAGATGGAAAGCTCATAGGAGAAGTGAGCAGTGGAACTCTTTCACCATTACTTGGTATAGGTATTGGGATAGCCTTCGTCAAGCCAGACTACGCTGTTCCCGGCCTTGAACTGGAAGTTGAAATCAGGGGCAAGATGAAGAAAGCCATGACAGTGGCTCCACCCTTTTATGATCCCAAGAAGTACGGAGCTTTTAGAGAGGAGTGAACTCTTTTCCATCTTTTATTTCTGCGAGAGTTTTGTAGGTAATTATGCTATTCAATGCAGGGAAAACTCTTTGATAAGAGAAAGAGACTTTATGAACCTCAAAGAATTCTTAACTCTTCTTTCAGTGATATGAAAGGTTCTCTACTGGAGATAACACTACCCTAAGTTCTCATCATTAATGCTTTAGATGCCTGTAGATGCTAAGTGGTTGCCCATACAGGCGTTTAACAAGCACAACCAACGACATGACGGGAACCAGGGTTAACACTGAATGAGCTTGAGAATACCATAAATTATATCTCCCACTAGATTCTGTAATCTTTTGGTGCGGGGGACGGGATTTGAACCCGCGAACCCCTACGGGACGGGACCCTGAATCCCGCGCCTTTGACCAGGCTCGGCAACCCCCGCTCAGCTAAAACTCCTAACTCCATTTAAAAAACCTTTCGGGGAAAAGTTTATATACATGTAAAGGAAGCTTTACGTAAAGGAAACTTTACATGGTGGAGGCTATGAGGGAAGTCCTTATGAACCTAATTGTGTGGACGCTCCTGGTTATCTTCGTAGGGGCACTCTTGATCATAATCTCCCATAGGTCGGAGGAACCCGAGAGAAAGAGGGCGATGATTCCAGCACTCCTGCTCGTCCTCACGATGGGTTACTTCCTTGGCTGGGCGACGAGCAGTGGAAACCTTCCTGTTGCCTTTGCCGTCTTTGTTTCCGGTGCGGTCTTCCTATGGTTATACTACGGGCACTTAGAGAGGAAGGGATACATCCTCGAGGACGAGAGGACCCTGAGGATAGAGGAAATCGCCTCCAGAAGAACCCTTCAGGTAGCGATGATAGTCTTGGCGTTCACGACGATTTACCTCTCGATAGCCCAGATGGGAAAGCCCGATCTCAAGCCCGCCTTTAAACTAACCTCCAGCCTCTTGGCGGTTCTGCTTCTCCTCCATTGGGGGTTCACCAATTATTATTCCCGGAGGATGTAGCCATGAAGAACCGCCTAAGGGAGCTTAGGGAAGCAAAGGGCTTAACGCAGGAGGAGCTGGCAAAAGCTTTAGGTGTAACAAGACAAACGATAATAGCGATCGAGAAAGGAAAATACGACCCCTCGTTAAAGCTGGCCTTCAAAATAGCTCGGTTCTTCGGTGTTAAAATTGAGGATATATTCATCTATGAAGGTGATTGAGATGAAGGGCAAGAAGATAGCGGGTTTCGTCCTTTACTTCCTTGGCATCGCAATGGGAATAGCCAAACCCCCTGTTGAAAGGCTCGCCTGCATAAGGCTTCCGAGCGGGGAGGTTTGCAAGGGAATAAACACTCCTCTACTAGCTATTGAGCTCGGCCTAGTGATGCTTGGCTCACTCCTCTTTGGGTTATCCCACAACTTCAGGAATACTCACGAGCTCAACGGCTGGCTTGGAGTGGCAACTGGCCTAGGGATGGGCATCATTGGAGGATACGCTGGAATAGATAGCCTCCTTCTACTTGGCGCTCTTTTGGCGACCTTCGGACTTATCCTCTACAAACTTGGGAGGGGTAAGCATGCCAGCAGTTAAGGTTGAAAACCTTGAGAAGGATTATGGAAAAGTTAAAGCTCTAAAAGGTATAAGCTTTGAGATCAATGAGGGGGAAATCTTTGGGCTCATCGGACCAAACGGAGCCGGAAAGAGCACGACTCTTAAAATCCTATCAACACTGCTCGCACCAACCGGAGGGAGGGCAGAGATATTTGGGCATGATGTTGTCAAAGAGGCTCCAAGAATCCGGGAGCTCATAAGCTATCTTCCTGAGGAGGCTGGAGCGTATAAAAACCTTACCGGAAGGGAGTATCTGGAGTTCATGGCAAAGCTTTATGCAAAGAACGAGAGAGATGCAACAAAAATGATTAAACTTGGAGTAAAGCTCTCAGGCCTGAGAGACAGGCTTGATGACAAGGTTTCCACATATTCCAAGGGAATGACGAGAAAGCTTCTGCTTGCGAGAGCTTTAATGGTCAAGCCAAAGCTGGCTATACTAGACGAACCTGCAAGTGGTCTGGATATAATCAACGCATACACCATACGGAAGACTATCCGGGAGTTTGCCAGAAATGAGGGTGTAACCTTTCTGCTCTCAAGTCATAACATGCTTGAGGTTGAATTTCTCTGCCATAGGGTTGCTCTAATTGACAGTGGAAGAATAATTGACATCGGAACCCCTAGGGAGCTCAAGGAACGCTATGACGCTGAAAACCTTGAGGAGGTCTTCATGAGGGCAGTTGGAGCTGGAGGTGGGCATTATGAGTGACTTCTGGATTATGGCCAAGAAGGAAATGAAAAATCTCATCAGAGATAAGAAGCTCCTGTTTGGGCTTATTATAGTCCCGTTGGTTCTCTATCCTGCCATGGGAAAGCTGATGCAGGTTGGACTTGAGAAGGCGCAAGGTGAAACGCACGTTGCCATAGCAAACTTTGATGATGGAGAATATGGAATGGTGCTCGTAAAGACCCTGCAGAATGCTCCCAACGTTACCGTAACGTTGATAAATGCAAGTTCTGTTGAGAAGGCGCTGGAATCCGCAGCTAAAAAGAATCAAAATGTCCTCGTGGTAATCCCACGTAACTTCAGTGAGAGTATTAGGGAAAATAAGCCTGCCACAGTTGAGCTCTACGGGATATTCAGATCAACGAGCACAGGTATGAAGGAAAGTGTGAGCGAAGGCAGGATAAACGCCGTCATAGCCGTTCTCTCGGAACAGATAGCGAGAATAAAGATTCAGAAGCTGGGCGTTACGAGCCCTGATGCTCTTCTTCATCCCGTGAGGGCAGAGAGCATGTCCTATCTGAAAAATAAAATAATCCCTATTTCTCCCTCAGTTGTGTCAGGAGTTCTCGCTTCTCAGTCAATCACACTGCCGATAATTGTCTTTCTAATGGTTACGATAACCGCCCAGATGGCCGCAGGAGCTATTGCCGCAGAGAAGGAGAACAAAACCCTTGAGACCCTCCTCACTCTGCCTGTGAAAAGAACCACAATAGTAGCTTCAAAGATAACTGGAACCGCTCTAATGGGTCTTATAGCCGCGTTAGCATACATGATTGGTATGAGGAGCTATTTGGGATCTCTAGGTGTTCAGTCAGGAATCAGCCTCAGTGACCTCGGCCTCCAGATAACACCTGAAGGAATGGTACTATTTGCCTTGGTGATATTTCTGACGATAATATTTTCTCTGAGCCTCGCAATGATTCTGGCAATATTTGCCCAGGATGTTCAGAGTGCTAACACTGTTGTGAGCTCCGTGATCCTGCCGCTGGCGTTTCCTGCATTCATCCTCATGTACACAGGCTTGGGAGAGCTTCCAGTAGAGATTCGCTATGCTCTCCTCGCTGATCCGTTCACCCATCCTATTGCGGCATACCAGTACATGTTCTCAGGGAACTATACGGGAATGCTCACGAGCATCGCATATCTAGCGGTTTTAGCGGCTTTGACGCTCTACACAACCGCCAGGATATTCTCCACAGAGAAAGTTCTCACAGCAAAGATAGGATGGGGGAGGAAATCATGATCACTCAATCGGCACGCCATCCTTAGTTCTCGGGGCGAGCCACTTCATGAGCCTCCATGGCTCTTTTGTCTTTATTATGATAGTTATCGGGCCTAAAGGAGATTCCTCGTTGAAGTTCACTTTTCCAGCATATGCAGCCTGCTTATGCACCTTTATTATGATTTCCTCACCGAAATATCCTTCCTCCAGAAATGCACGCGCCGTGTCAAGTATGGCTTGCCCTCTGAAGAGTTCATACAGTCTTTGAAGGGCTTTTTTATCTTTGGTTTTACCCCTCAGGAGCACAGATTCTCCCTGATCAAACGCATCAAATTCCAGTTCGGGTATTAAATTGAGCATCGCCCGCTTTACCTTCTCAATATCCTCCGTCGGATACACATAAGCTTCAACTTCAACTTCCTCAAACATTTTTCTCACCATTTTAAACTTATAAGCTTCATCCCCAGTCTCAAGGTGATTGGGAAAGCTTATAAGTTTCACCGCCTGAGCGCCTGAAGTTTCCTGAATGCATCTGAGCTTCAGCTTCTTTAAACATCTTCCTGCTTCCTCAACAGTGATTGGGAAAGCTTATAAGTTTCACCATCCGAGGCTTAACTATGCTGGAGAACTTCATAACAAATCTTTCCCACTGGATTCTGGGTATATCTGGTGGAAACATTATGTGGGTGGCGTTTTACGCCGGCCTGTTTGTGGCTTTGATGACATCAATGGGTGCATTTCTTGCTATATTCTCACATCAAATTCCGGAAAAAGGCGTGGATTTCAGCCTGAGCTTTGCTGCTGGAGTTATGATTGTGGCTGCTTTCACCAGCTTAATCTTGCCGGCTATAGAAAGCACAGGAAGCTTTACTCCAGCAGCTATCGGTATAGCTCTTGGACTTCTCCTCATAGCAACCATAGATAAGTATACCCCTCATGAACACCTTGTGAAGGGCTATGAAGGTCCAAAAGAGCTCAGAGATAAACTGAAAATGGTATGGTTACTGGTTTTTGCATCATAATTCATAACCTCCCCGAGGGTTTAGCAGTTGGGATATCCCTCGTTTATAATCTCGAAGTTGGCCTCGTAACTGCAATAGCAGTTGGCATACAAGACTTTCCTGAAGGGACGGCCTCGCCGTTCTCCAGAAAAACGCCTGCAACCTATTTTAATGGGAGTCCTCAGTAGTGTAGTCGGGATGGTCATGGTGCTCCTCGGAGCATATTTCTTCACGCTCTTCGGCTGGATGCTTCCTTATGGCCTCGGCCTGGCAGGTGGGGCAATGCTCTATGTAACTGTCAAGGAGATGATACCTGAAATCTACAGAAAAGAAGAAAATGAGATTCTCATAACCCTCGGCTTCTTCATGGGTCCTATGTCATGCTGTTCCTTGACTCAATGCTCGGTTAGGGGCTTTGATCAAGTAAGTTGCTGTAGCCCATTTTTATAGATTTCCTCCTTATTTAATGCCGGTTAGGAGCTTTTTGACAAGTTCTCTGACTTTTCTGTTGTATTCCGCCCTGCTACAGTCATTGACGAGCATGTAGTCGGCCATGGCTATTACACTCCCTATTCCAAACTTCAGCTCCTTCCAGTCCCTCTCCTCAAAATCCTCCCAGCTCTTCGGATCATCATGTCTGCCCCTCGCCTTAAGTCTGCTGAATCGCATGTGTGGAGGTGTATGAACGGCAACAATGATTATCCTCTCCCCCGGAAAGGCGCTCCTGAAGGTTCCGACCTCATCAAGGGAGCGCACACCATCTATCACTACAACAGAACTTTTCTTTAGGAGTTCCTTCACCCTCTCAACAGTTAGCTTTGCCACGGCATTCTGACCAAGCTCCTGTCTCAGCCTTATGCTAACCTTGGCGACGTTTTCTTTAGTCAGTTCAAGCCCTCTCTTTAGAGTTTCCTCCCTTACAATGTCTCCCATAGAAACGTGAGGAACCCCATGCTCCGAAAATTCCCTGACAATCCTGCTCTTTCCAGAACCCGGCATTCCCGTCACGATAACTATCATAGTGCCCACGCTGAGTTATCCTGATGAGGTTTAAAAGTTTAACTCTAGGTTTGACGATACTGTCAGGATTAGATACAATAATGACAGCTACCAAGCACGCCACATTATCATTTCAGAAAATCATCCAGCGTTCCTTTTCTGGCTTTTTTGGTCTTATCCTTTATCTTTGGAAGTTCAGCCCCGAAATGCCTGTAAATCGCTTCAAGAACCTTTTTGCCTATTCCCTCAACAGCCAGCAGTTCGCTCGGTCTAGCCCGTATAATATCCTCCGTTGTTCTAAAACCTGCATTGTAGAGAGCCCTTGCTCTCCTTCTCCCTATCTGTGGAAGTTTAACAAGCTCAAGGAGCTCTTCCCTGACCCCATGCTTTACTCTGAGGTGCAGATCACTCAAAAACCTCAGGACGTCCTCTTTCGGATCAAAGAGCTTGTAAATTTCTATCAGTGAATACATCAGCCAATCTGCCAACTCGAGAATCCTGTATAAATCGCCTGAATCTATTCCATATATCTCCAGAATTCTGGCATCCGAAACCTCGTTGATCCAGTCAAGGAGGAGCTTCGCTGTTTTTACCTCGCCGAGGAAGCTCTGGAAGTAATAATCCTCCCAGTAAGGAATGCTCTCATAGAGATGCTCCTCCATCTCATAGGCATAGTCCAGATAATCCTCCATTTCTTTCTTTTTCACTCTCAGGCTTCCCATGTCGGGTGTCGATGCAAGAAGCTGGAAAACTCCGAAGGCGTTTGGATTCTCGTTGAGCTTTGGAATAGCATCCCTAAATCTTTTGGCTGTCACCGGGTCAATGTAAAGCTGGGAAGTTCTTATTCCAAAGGGTAGGGCCATGAAACGGTCATTAAGGTCCAAATCGATGAACTCATTCTCAATGAGGAAATAGACTATTTTCTTAGCCTTTTCTTGCAACGTTTCTATGTTCTTTCTCTGGTGATGATAGAAAGTTTTCTCAAGGAAACTAACCAGCTCAGGGAAGCTCTCCACGCCAAAGTTTGTTATCAATGCAAGAATCTGGCTTCTGAAAGCCATTTCATTCGCCAGCATTGAGAAGAGCTTCTCTGGTTTTCCTCCTATGTATTTCTCCATGAGCTCCTTTGGATCCTCAGTCTTTGCTACTATAATCGCCTCTCCCACCTTGTCATACTTTGGCCTTCCGGCCCTGCCCATCATCTGCTGTATTTCAAGGACAGGTATGTCACTCCAGCCAAAGTTGGAGTAGCGTTTCGTATCGCGGATTATTACTCTGAAAGAGGGCAGGTTAAGACCCATAGCTAAAGTAGGTGTTGCTGTTATCGCCTTAAGCCATCCTTCCCTGAAAGCATCCTCAATCAGGATGCGCTCTTTCCTTCCAAGTCCAGCATGGTGAAAAGCTACCCCCTTCATGAGAACCTCTTTAAGCCTGTCGTTGGTTGGATTGCTCTCAATAGACTCAGCGAGGTCTTTAAGATACCTGATTTCAGGTTTTGTGAGAAGCCTATAAACCTTTGAGGCCAGATTTAATGCCTCCCTCTCGGCGGAACGGCGTGTATTCACAAAAACCAGAGCTTGTTTTCCGATTTTCACAGCGTTTAAAACGAGGGAATCCCACTGAGGTGGAAATCTATCAATCCTGCCATCCTCCCAGAAGAGTTCGCCGTGGGCAAAAACTCCCTTCTTAAGTTTGACAGGTCTCCATTCGCTCACGACCAGTTCAGCGTTGAGCCATTCGGCAAGCTCTTCAGCATTTCCTATTGTGGCGCTCAGCCCTACTATCTGGGCTTTATCAAGCATGTGGGAAAGAATCATCTCAAGGGTAGCTCCTCTATCGTAAGAGCCAAGGAGATGGATTTCATCCGCAACGATAAATTTGATATTCCTAATCCATCCCGCCTTATGCCTCAAAAGAGAGTCAAATTTCTCAGAGGTGGAGATTATGATGTCATATCTCCCAAGCCAACTGTCGGCACTGTCATAATCGCCTGTTGTCACGGCAACCCTTAGTCCGATGCTCTCCCATACCTTAAATTCCCGGTACTTTTCCTCTGCCAGAGCCTTCAGCGGAACAAGATACACTGCCTTTCCACCCTCTTTGAGGAGCTTGTTTATCATGGCAATCTCTGCAACAAGGGTTTTTCCGCTTGCCGTTGGAATTGCAAGAACGAGGTTCTTTCCCTCCAGTACTCCAGTTTTCAGGGCTTCAGTCTGCGGGGGATAGAGCTCATCTATTCCCCTCTCCTTGATGAGCCTTATTATCCTTTCATCAACAGGGAGTTCATCCACCTTCATTCCAATCGAGATGAGTGGGGGAAACCGTTTTATATGCTTTTGGTTAAGTTGGAATGCCATGATGAGCATACCCTATCTCGTGTTTGAGGTCAACAGCAATCTCTACCTCATCGATGCGCACTTCGTTAAGATAGTTGAAAAAGAGGAAAGGCTGGCTGTTTTAATCAGGCCATATGACATGAGCATTTACTCAAAAGAACCTCACGGCAGGGCACTGGAACCTCTCCTCAGGATGGATGAGGTTGAGGGATATCTCAAAGAGGCTTTTATCGCATCCTACGAGCACTCTGGAGAAAAATTCAACGAGAGGCTTAAACACATGAGAAGATGGAACATCTGGAGGTTTCTTGGAATTCCAACAGGACATCAAAGGCACATTGAAAAGGATGAAAAGCTCGCCGAGGAGAGTAGAGAGGCCATGATGGCACTGACAATCTTCAGAAAGGTTCTCGGGATAAAGAGAAGAGACGAGCTGGATAGGGTCTCAATCAGACCAGTAGAATATGTCTACTATGATGTGCTCCTTAAAGGAGAGGAAGTGTTTGACAGATATGGAAAAAAGGACAGGATATACACCCAGCTGATGATGTTCGATGAGTCCTTTAAAAGGGAATTCCTGAGGAAGTGGGAGAGCAGATAAAATAGAACAAAGAAACAAATAAAGAAATCAGGATTTCGCATAAAGCCAACAAGCAACGTAGTGGTTCTCCTCAACTTTAACAAGAGGTGGTTCTTCCTTTTTGCAAATTTCCTTTGCAAAAGGACATCTCGGGTGGAATCTGCATCCAGTTGGTGGATTTATTGGACTCGGTGGTTCTCCTTTAACCATCTTTCTCTTGGCTTTGAGCTCCTGAGCAAGCTCTGGGTCGGGAACGGGAATTGCAGAGAGAAGCATCTGGGTATATGGATGCAACGGGTTCTCGAATATCCTGTCTGAGGGCCCGATTTCAACGAGCTTTCCAAGATACATAACCCCAATCCTGTGGCTCATGTACTTGACGACACCAAGATCGTGGGAGATGAAGAGGTAGGTAAAGCCGTATTCTGACTGGAGATCCTTTAATGTGTTGAGGATGTTTGCTTGAACCGAAACATCAAGAGCTGAGGTTGGCTCGTCGAGGACTATGAACTGAGGTTTTAGAGCCATGAGCCTAGCCAAGGCAATCCTCTGCCTCTGTCCACCTGAAAATTCATGAGGATATCTGTACAGATGCATCTCGTTCAATCCAACGCTCTCAAGGAGCTTTACCACGAACTCCTCAGGATCGTCAACCTCAATCCCATGGAATTTCACTGGCTCCATTATTATGTCAAAGACCGTCTGTCTCGGATTCAGCGAGGAATAGGGATCTTGGAACATTATCTGTGCCTTTCTCCTGAACTCTTTCATTTCCTCTTTACTAAACTTCATGACGTTCTTTCCTTCAAATATTATCTCACCTGCAGTCGGTTCTATCAGCCGTAATATCGTTCTCCCGGTAGTTGTTTTACCGCATCCACTCTCACCCACAAGACCGAATGTTTCTCCTTTGTAGATTTCAAAGCTTATGTCATCAACTGCCTTCACATGACCCTTTGTGAAGAATAACCCTTTGATCGGGAAGTATTTTTTCAAATGTTTTACCTGAATAACTGGCTCCATATTATCACCTCAATAGAGATGGCATGCCACAAAGTGACCGTCTTCAATTTCCTTTAGTTCGGGAACTTTTTTCTTGCAGATCTCCATGGCAAATGGACATCTTGGATGGAATCTACAGCCTCCTGGTGGTGTTATAAGGTTAGGCACTGTTCCAGGGATAGCATCTAAACGCTCCACCTTTGTCATTGGGTTGGGTACTGCTTTAAGGAGACCTTTTGTGTAGGGATGAAGAGGGTTCTTGAAAATCTGCTCCACACTTCCTATCTCTGCTATTTTTCCTGCATACATAACGGCAACCCTATCGGCTGTTTCTGCAACAACACCAAGGTTGTGGGTAATAAGGATCACAGTAGCGTTGTATTTCTTCCTGAGATCATCTATGAGCTCCAGAATCTGGGCTTGAACTGTAACATCCAGAGCTGTTGTCGGTTCGTCTGCTATGAGTATCTTCGGGCTGTTTGCTATACCTGTACCTATAACAACACGTTGTTTCATACCACCAGACAGCTCATGTGGGTAGTTTTTCACCCTGCTTTCAGGATCTGGAATTAGGACAGAGCGTAATATATCCACTGCCTTCTGGATGCCTTCCTTTATGCTCTTTACCCTACCATGAACCTCCATTCCTTCAGCGATCTGATAGCCCACAGTGTAGAGGGGATCGAGTGAGGAATGGGGATCCTGGAATATGTATGCTATTTCACTCCCTCTGATTTCCCTTATTTCCTCCTCGTTGAGCTTCAGAAGGTCTACTGATCCCTTGTCTGAATGATAAATGACGCTTCCCCTGACTATTCTTCCTGGACTTTCAATGAGCTGTGTAAGGGCCCTGGAGGTGACACTTTTACCACACCCTGTTTCTCCAACAAGAGCAAAAGTTTCCCCTTTATACACATCAAATGAAACGTCCTCTATGGCCTTCACTATGCCAGCATATGTGTAAAAGTGCACCGTCAAATTTCTAACTTCAAGGATTGGTTCAGACATTGCTCTCAGCCTCCTCGCTCTTCTTAACCTTGAACTCTATGCTCCTTCTCGTCTTTGGATCAAGAATATCTCTGAATCCATCTCCGAGCAGGTTCCAGCCTAGAGCCACAAGCATGACTAATAAACCTGGATAGAATATCAGCCACCATGCACGTGGGAAGTACTGGATTCCATCATACACTATTCTTCCCCAATCCGCTATTGGTGGTGTAGCACCAAGACCAAGGAAACTCAGCCCAGCCTCCATGAGAATGACACCACCAAAATCAAGGGTAATATAGACCAGTATCGGACCTATGATGTTTGGTAAGATGTGTTTAAACATTATCGTCCTTGAGCTCAGGCCTATGGCTCTGGCAGCTTCGATATAGAGCTTCTCCTTCTCAGTAAGCGTTGAACCTCTCGTAATTCTTGCATATGCAGGCCACCAAACTATTATCATTGCGAATATCACTGAAAGGAGATTTCCGAGGTTTCCAACTTCTCTCCTATCCAAAGCAAAGAGCAGGAGAGTTAGCTTTTCCAGTACAACATGACTCTGAACAAACATCTGAAGTCTCTGCGGCAGAACTGCGGAGAGTGCTATTGCAAGGATGAGTGCTGGGAATGCAAGGAACATGTCGGTTATACGCATTATGAGCTCGTCTATCTTGCCTCCATGATAACCTGCTATGAGGCCGAGTATTATCCCCAGAGGTACTCCGAGGAATATAACGATTATTGATATGACGAAGGATGTTCTGGCTCCATGGAGGAGCATGCTGAGGAGGTCTCTTCCATAATTGTCAGAACCAAGGGGATAAGTTATGGTTTTGTGAGAGTATGGTAGATATACCGAAGTCCCTGGAGGAGCAGGATACTGTACAGTCCAGTTCTCGAGGGAAGGGAAATAGTTGTATTTCCACGGAGCTAAGTGAGGCCCAAATATCCCGAGGAAGATGAAACCTATAACAAGAACAAGACCAATTAAAGCTGGAGGAGACCTATTTAGCGCATACAGCATTAATCGCCATTCTTCCATCTTAGACTTATTTTTCTCCTTCCATCCCTTCTTGAACAGAGATATGAATGAACCCAATGCATAAACAAACTTGTCAGCAAGCCTGTCGAGAATACCTTTCTTATATTCTTCCTGCATTTTATCACCCCTCAGTATCTGACCCTTGGATCAATTACTGCATAGAGTATATCCACAATGAGATTCGTCGTGACGAATATTATGGCGTAGATGAAGGTTATTGCAATGATTGCCGGGAAGTCAAGGTTTCTGATGGCATCAATAGCATAGCTTCCCATTCCAGGAAGGGAGAAGACAGTCTCTGTAATTGGTGTTCCCCCAAGCAGACTTCCGAACTGCAACCCTAAAACAGTGACTATTGGAACTAAGGCATTTTTCAAAGCATGTCTGTATACCTTCAGTTTTGGAACTCCTTTTGCCTTCAGAAACTCAATGTAATCCCCGCTTATTGCCTCAAGGAATGAATTCCTAACAAATCTGGCTAGAACTCCCATTCCTGCAAAGCCAAGTGTAAAGCCCGGAAGCCAGAATCTAGCAAAGTGTTGTTTGAATATTGTAAAGTGACCTGTTAATAGGGAGTCAATTATAGGTACATGGAATATCTGCGTCGGAGGTGAAGGTGGAACTCCTGCAAGATCTGTTATTCTGTATTTAACGAAGAAGATATACAGGAGAAGATAACCCAACCAGAATATGGGAGTTGAAACTCCTATTAAAGCAAAGATTCTAACTATTGTATCCACCCATGTATTCCTCTTGAGAGCAGATACGAGACCAAGAGGAAGCCCAAGAAGTAGGATAAAAACAAATGCTATTATCGCAAGTTGAAATGTTACAGGAAAACGTTCGGATATATCACCCATAACAGGATTTGAGGTTCTCGGATCGATGATTGAATTTGTAGCGAGGCCAGAAATTAAAAACCAGTATTGATCATACCAAGGCTGGTCAAGATGGTATTCCGCAATTATCTGCTTTACAGCCTCTTCAGAGGCTTTTTCTCCTCCTGCCCACGCCTTAGCAGGGTTTGCTGGAATCACATACGCTATAACAAAAACTATTAAAGTAACTCCAATGAGTGTGGGAATGAATGTGAGTAACCTTCTTACAAGGAACTTTTTTAGATTCGCCATTGTCCCTCCCCCTGTTTGCTTTGCTATTTATGTAGTTCCCAATTAAAACATACAAAATTTATAAAGAAAAAGAAAGGATTGCCTCAGCTTTAGCCCTTAACTTGCACATTAACTTCCTTGAACTTGGTTGCACCATAGAGGAATGGGCCAACCCAGTTATCGGAGTCGAGATAGTCGGGGACCCATCCGACCACATAGACGTCGTAGTCACCCTTCTCTGTTTTTCCGAGGTAGACAGGCCATTCATAGCTTGTCACTGTGACCTGGAATCCAAGCTGGCTCCAGACATTCTGAAGGAGCGTCATGATCTTCTCACGAGCGCTGTTTCCGCTGTTGTAGATGAGCTGTATCTTGTACTTTGTGGGGTCGATTCCTGCCTCCTGAAGCATCTGCTTGGCCTTGTTCGGGTCATAAGTGTATTTTGTGATTCCGTATTCCGTGTAACCCGGCCACGGCTTTGGAATCGGACCCCAGTTCCTGACCATCAGTCCCTTATAGACCGTCTGGATGATCTGGTCATACGGAATGGCGTAAGCAAGGGCTTCTCTGACCTTCGGGTTGTTGAAGGGCTCCTTCTGGGTGTTGAAGACTATGAATGTCAGGATTGGCTGGAGAAGGTTAGTCTGGACTATATCCTTGTAGCCCTTGAATGTTAAGCCCTTAACATCGTTGATTCTCTCAGGCGGCAATGCAACCGTATCGACTGTTGCGGTCTGGAAGAGCTGAACTCTACCGCCAGCATCGTTGTTAATGACATAGATAACCCTGTCATGCCCGAATTTGTTCGCTGTGTTCCAGTAGTATGGGTTCTTTTCGAGGACGATGTAGCTGTTCTCCTTGTATTCCTTGACATAGAAGGGTCCTGTTCCAACAGGCTTCTTGTGCACCCTTCTGGACATATGCAGCCCAGGCGTCAGGCTTCTTACCGTTGTCTGATGCCTTGAGAGCTTCCTGATACTTGTCGCCAAGGACATACTGCATTGAAACAACGCTGAGGAATGGATCTGCAAGAATTCCAAGAACTGGAGCATATGGCTTTGGAAGGACAAGTTTAAACACGCCTGCAGTCTTTCCATTGTAGCCGAATAAGTTAAGTAAATCATTTAAGGATTTAACTTGCTCACTCTTACCTTTATAATCGGCGATTATATCACCACTTTGGAGAATCTTGTTAAACTCATCTTCTGTTAGCGCCTGGGAAGCTGATATGTCCATAAACGTCTTAACCATCCATGAAACGCTGTGCCCAAGTCTCTGAACACGCCAGAATGTAAAGGCT
>Ga0256842_1001749_pt1 | contig 16859 bp, 22 predicted proteins | sample 4559240metaG_FD_185973 | JGI IMG/M metagenome (GOLD analysis project Ga0256842, IMG submission 185973) | Hydrothermal vent microbial communities from Guaymas Basin, Mexico - 4559-240 | ecosystem: Environmental > Aquatic > Marine > Hydrothermal vents | place: Mexico: Guaymas Basin | collected...
TGAGCTGGTTGATTTTCTTTAAGTTTTCGCGCCATTTGGCATCGAGCTCAAGGATTTCATCTATCCATTTGACCTTCTCCAGTTCGCCCCTCTTGATTAGGTCTTTCTTAACGAGCTCGGGCTTTTCGCGGATGAGCTTTATGTCGAGCATAGCCAACACCTAACCAAAGAATGAAGAGGCATTTAAAAAATGTTTCCTAAGCTACACAACCACCTACACAAAAGCGCTATAAGAGCGCGCGCCGAAGTCCTCAGAGGGGCCGGCGCGATGAAGATGGCTTACTCGTCGCTTCTCCACAGGTATGAGCGCCTCTACGAGAGGGCCCTTGAGGAGGGCAACGCGGGAAAGGCGCGTTTCTTCGCCCTCCAGTGCGCCGGCCTCTTGAGAAAGCTCGCATCCGAGGAGTTGCAGTTCTCACATTACTACCTCAAGCTGGCTGAGGACTGGGAAAGGAAGGCAGAGAACGTCGAGGTGGACGTTAAAAAGCGCTCGAACGGGGTTGAGAGACTAATCACTACCTCCAACGTAACCTGGGAGGACGTCGGCGGGCTGAAGGAAGCCAAAAAGCTCCTCGCCCAGGCCGTCGGAATGACGATGGCGAAGGTTCCCGGAAACTTCAAGCCCTGGAAAGGTATCCTCCTCTTCGGCCCGCCCGGAACGGGAAAGACACTCCTCGCAAAGGCCCTCGCCGGTAGTATGAAGGCCACCTTCATCGGTGTCAAGGTCAGCGACGTCCTCAGCAAGTACTTCGGCGAGTCGAGCAAGATAGCGTCGTCAATCTACGCCCTCGCGAGGCAGAAGGCTCCAAGCGTCGTTTTCATCGACGAGTTTGATGCGCTCGCAATGAAGCGTTCCTCGATGGAGGACGCCGGCCGGAGGCTCCTGGGAACAATTTTGGCCGAGATGGATGGCTTTCAGGACTCCGGGGGAGTAATCACGCTCGCTTCGACCAACGCACCCTGGGACCTCGACGAAGCCATGTTATCCCGCTTCCCGCTTAGGATTTACGTGCCGTTACCGGATGAGGAAGGCGCGCGAGAAATCTTCGCGATTCACCTGCGGGGGCTTCCCCTGAGGGTAACGCTGGAATCCCTGGCTAGGGTAGCGGTAAGAAGGCTCTACTCGGGAAGGGAGATAGCTAACGCCTGCACCTTCGCGGTTCTCCACATGCTGGAGGAGATGAACCCCGAGCTGAGCGACCCACTAAAGGTGGGCTCGATAGCGGGGAAGGAACTCACGATAAGGCCCCTTGAGGCAAAGGACTTCCGCTACGCGTTCAAAAGGGTAAAGAGTCCCATCAGGAAGGAACTGCTGAAGAAATACGAAAGGTGGGCGAGGGAGTACGGCGTTTAGCCAAAGAATGTAACCTCAACCTCTTCCCCTGCCTCTAATATCTCCACGTTCTCAGGAACCTCAATGAAACCGTCCGCATCAACGAAGCTCGTGACCGCTCCGCTTCCCTTGAGTATCGGAAGGGCTTTATCGCCCTCTATCCTGACCGGGAGAAACTGGCGCCTCCCCTTGACGGAGAAAACCTTGTGGGCAAGTCTCTTTCTGACCTTTCTGATCTCGCTTTCCCTCCCTATGAGCCTCCTGAGGAGGGGTGCTACGAGAAGGGTAAAGTTCGTAAGGCAGCTCGTTGGATAACCTGGAAGCCCAAACACGGGCTTTCCGTCTATGAGGCCGATTATCGTAGGTTTGCCCGGTTGGATCGCTATGCCATGAACTTTGACCTCACCGAGCTCCTCTATTATCGAAGTGGTGAGATCCCTCACACCGCCGCTCGCGCCGCCGCTCAGAATTACGATGTCGCAGCACTCGATACCCTTCTCAATTAGGGCCTTGAGGCTCTCGCGGTTGTCCCTGGCCATGCCCAAGAAGACGGCCTCACCACCGAGCTCCCTCACGGCATCGGTGATTGCTCTTCCGTTTATATCGTAAATCTTACCCGGCCCAAGCTCCTCTCCGGGGAGAACTAACTCGTTTCCTGTGCTTATCACGGCGACCTTAGGTTTTCTGAAAACAGGAACTTCCGCCATGCCCACCGCCGAGAGAAGAGCAGTCTCCTTGAAGCCGAGCTTTGTTCCCTTTTTGAGGAGTAGCCTGCCCTTGGGAATATCGGCCCCAGCTTTCATAACGCCCAGACCTGGGTACGCTGGTTTGTATATCAGGATTTCATCCCCCACTCTGTCAACGTCCTCGAACTGCACAACAGCATCGGCACCCTCAGGTAAGGGCGCCCCAGTTGAGATGTAAACGCTCTCGCCGGGCTTCAACTCAAAGTCTGGAAAATCGCCAGCGTTCACCTCACCGATGACCTTTAGTTTTACCGGCTCACTCTCACTCGCCATGAAGGTGTCCTCTGCCCGAAGAGCATATCCATCAACCGTCGCCCTATCAAAGGGCGGGACGTCTATCGGGGAGACGATGTCCTCTGCCAAAACCCTGCCGAGGGCCTCCTCCAGGGGGACAGTTTCGACCTTTGGCTCAAGACGGAAGGAGTTGATAACGTCCAAAGCCTCCTCAAGGGGAACTACCTTTAGGAACGCCATGTCACCACCGAAGAAAGTCTGAAAAGGCGTATAAATGGGTTTTGTTAAATAGAAGCGTTAAAAACTGGCGGACCGGCGGGGCTTCGAACCCCGGACCTGCGGCTTAGGAGGCCGCCGCCCTATCCTGGCTAGGCTACCGGTCCACTGCCCGCTATTACCTTTAGCGGTGAGTATTTAAAGTTTACGGTGTATTAGGGCTGGGGATAAGTATGGACGAACTTGACCTCAAGATCCTCCAGTTACTCCAGAAGAACGCTAGGCTGTCCTACCGCGAGATAGCGAGGGAACTGAACGTTGCAGTTGGGACAGTCTATAACAGGATAAAACGTATGGAGGAAGAGGGCATCATAAAAGGCTTCTGCGTTGCCATAGACTATGAAAAAGTCGGGTTTGGATTGACAGCGGTTATCGGAATTAAGGCAAAGGGCCGGGAGATAATTAAAATAGAACGCGAGATAGCCAAGAACCCGCGAGTCATGCAGGTTTACGATGTGACGGGAGAGTACGATATAATAGCCATCGCAAAGTTCCGGGACAGGGCGGACATGAATAGGTTCGTAAAATGGTTGCTCTCCTTAGAGGGAGTTGAAAAAACAAACACAAGCGTCGTCATGGACATTCCCAAGGAGAGCTTTGTAATAAGCCTAGAAGCCCTATCTGAGCACGAGGACTGAATCCGCTGACTCAAGAAACCTCCTTGCAAAGTCTTCAAATGATTCTGCGGGAAGAACGGCCTCGGAACCGTTGATCCTACCCTTGAAAACGTACTTTCTGACCTTTATCCCTTTTATCGCTTCGAACTCCGGGTTATCGTCCACAGTAGAGTTGAGGACTGCAGTAAACTCCTCCTCAGAGACTGATAAAATGACACCTTCGATACTCAGGTTTTTGCCGCACTCTTCGGCCGAACAAGTAAATTTAAATGGCCGGCCGGGCTCGGCCTCGACCGGAACGCTTAGCCCCTCAACGTTGTAAAGCATGAACTTCATGGTCTTACCTCTCCAGTGTTATGACGCTTTCCACGGGTATTCCATGTTCTTCTCCAAATTTCTTGGCGGTGTCGCCGACACTGACCAGGAAGAGCATGCCGACGGGCTTTGCGCCCGCCTGGAGGACGAGCTCAAGCAGCGCCCTTTGGGTCTCTCCGCTCCTTACGACATCGTCTACAATGAGAACCCTGTCCCCCTTGCTGAGGGCCCAAGACGGGAGGTAGAGGGTAGTTACGCTTCCTGAGGCGCTTGGGACGTAGCTGACTTCGTAGAACTTCTCAACTCCTACTTCCTTCTTCTTTTTGGCGTAGACGACGTCCACTCCAAGCTGTCTGCCGACGTGAACCGCAAAGGGTATACCGTCTGTTGCGGCAGTCAGTATCTTGTCCGGGTTCAGCGGAGAAATCTTGCTGGCAAGTTCTTCAGAGAGGAGCGTCATGAGCGAGGTATCACTCAGCACAGCCATCGTGTCAAAGAAGCCCCTGCTGTCAAACTTAAGTCTCTTTCTGACCTCTGCTTTGAGGTCAATATACGGGCTGAGGAGTTCGATGAGGGCCCTCGTCCTCTCGGCACTTGGTAGGACTTTTCCCCTTACGTACCTGTTCAGCACCGTTATGGGCAGCCCCGTTATCTTCGAGAGCTCCTCGTAGGTGTAGCTCTTCTTCAGGAGCCTGAGCATGTTAACGAGCCTGATCTTCTCCTGCACTGACTTCAGCTGTGTCATGTGCTCACCTCCGGTGGCCACTGATTAACAAAAAAATGTATAAATAGGTTTCGGTCGCTCACTCTCCTTCCATGAGTTTCCGTCTGTACTCCTCGAAAAGCTCTCCGTACTCCCTGAGGAGAAAATTCTCGTTGACTGGCTCCCCATCTGGATGATTTATACCCGGACAGAAAGGATCCTCCTTTATATAGATTTCCATCTTGGTTCCGTGCTTAACAAAGACAAAAGGATAGAGCCTGCAGGCCAGCGGTCTCTTCTCGTATATCCGGCACCTCTTTGTTTCAGGATCAAGAAAGACGCAACCGTCATCAAAGGGTCTCTTTTTGATGGCATAACCGAGGAACTTATCGCCCCGGTAGAACATCTTTTCATAGTCCACAAATTCCCAAGCGTTGTAACCGAGCTCTTCTATCGCCTCGATATCTTCATCTCGAAGGGGGACTTCGAGCTCATAGCAGCAGCGCCCGCAACCCTCAACACATTTGAACTTTTTTACAGGATTGACCACCTCAACTTTTAAAGTTAAGAGATCAACCGTGGCCACCAAAGTTTTCTTTGATTCGGTGGCCACGGTCTCACCTCAGTCCTCTTTTAAGCCGTAGGTGCTGGCTATCAGCGTTTCGGTAAGCTCGATCTCCCTTGTCTGCCTTAGAACCTCATCGTGAAACTTGTCGAGTTCTCCTATGTCATTGACCTCGACCCTAAGAATCATGTCGTACTCGCCGTAGATCCTGTATATCTCCTTTACGCTTGGATGGGCCTTGAGCCTCTCGTAGACCTTCTCCTCAGTGCCAGGCCTACTCACAACGAGGATTATCGCCTCTATTTTCTTCATATTCCCAGCCTCCCGAAGTTAAACTTCTTCGCCATCTTAGCCAGCTTTCTCCTGTCCAAGCTCTTAAACATTTTTTTCATCTGATTGTACTGCGTCAAAAGCTCTCTGACTTCACGCGTTGACGTTCCAGAACCGCGGGCTATCCTCTTTATCCTGGAGTAATTGATGATATCAGGGTTCTCAAGCTCCTCCTCCGTCATCGAGTCCATTATGACGCGATATCTTCTGAGCTTCTCCTCCCCGACCTTTATGACATCATCCGGCAGGGAGTAGCCGAGACCTGGAATCATCTGAAGTACCTTTTGGAGGGGACCCATTTTTTGCATCGCTTCAAGCTGGGCGTACATGTCCTTGAGGTTGAACTTGCCCCTGAGGAACTTTTCAACGTCTTCTTCCTTGAACTCCTGCTCCTTCTGGAGTTCCTCGATTTTCTCAAGGAGACCCTGAATGTCGCCCAAGCCGAGGAGCCTCGAAACGAACCTCTTCGGGTCAAATGGTTCAATGTCATCTATTTTCTCGCCAACGCCTATGAACTTTATCGGTGCCCCGGTTGCGGCGACGGCTGAAAGGGCACCACCCCCCTTTGCAGAACCGTCGAGCTTCGTGACGATTATCGAGCCTATTGGGGTAGCCTCCTTGAAGGCGAGAGCCTGGTGATAAGCCTGCTGGCCTATTGTGCCGTCAATAACGAGTATGACCTCGTGGGGCTTTATGGCCTCGCTTATCTGTCTCATCTCCTCTATGAGGGTGGACTCCTCCTTGTGCCTGCCCGCAGTATCGACGATTATGACATCAACGCCCTTCTCCTTGAAGTATTCAACGCCTTCTCTCGCGAGTTTTATGGCGTCCTTTTCGTTTGGATCCCCGAAGACTTCAATGTTATACGGATCGACCAGCTGCTTGAGCTGGTAGTACGCTCCAGGCCGCCAAGTATCGGTACACACGAGACCCACTTTATAACCCCTCTTCTGGAGATACCTGGCAAGTTTGGCTATCGTCGTCGTTTTGCCTGATCCTTGAATTCCAACTGTGAGTAGTATCGTGGGCTTTTCCTTTATTTCAAGGGGGACCGCTTCCTTTCCGAGGAGATTCGTCAGCTCTTCATAGACTATCTTTATGACGTGCTCTTTGAGACTCACGCCGGCAGGAGGCTTTTCGTTGAGGGCCCTCTCCTGTATTCGTCTCGTTAATTGCAAAACAAGCCTCACATTAACGTCGGACTGTATAAGTGCCCTCTGGATATCCCTAACGATCTCCCTGATGAGGGCCTCATCAACCGTACTGGATCTCGCCAGCTTTTTTAGGGCACTGTTAAGAGCCTTTCCAAGTTTATCCAGTGCCATGTCACCACCGTTGCTATAACAACCAGACAGTTTATAAACAGTTGGGTAAGAACTCCCTGTGCTAATGTATGCATTCTTTGAAAAAACACGAATTACACCCGTTTTTCTTGAACAATAATGTTCATTATCTTTTGGTTTTTATGAACCGGGAGTGCTTTCAACTATAGGAGGGTGGCAAACTTCATCAATACGCGCTTTCGTTGATTGTCGAAATAACGTTTAACAATTGTCTTTCCGAAATCCTTTTATACTGTAAGGTTGTATATTATAATGGTGATGTACCATGCCAACCGTGATAAGAAAGAACCCGGCCCTCTTTCTGAAGGAGCTGAGGGAGTACTACGAAGACGTCTGGAAGATGCCGGGAAGCGAGTACCTCAAAGAGCCGGACTTCCTCGTCGTCGACCAGAGAACCAATAAGAAAGTTAAGGTCAGCTTCGTAGTTCTCGACGACGGAGAGACCGTCAGCGTCGTATACGACGACATGAGCTGAAACCTTTCGTTGTTTGTAGCCCTTTTAATAAGCCCATTTGAATTCGCAAGAATTAAATATCAGAACGTTCTTCTATAGTATTGGTGGGTTTCATGCAGACTAATGCACAAACTAGAATCGGCGAGGAAGTCCTGAAGATCGCAGAAACGATCCCCGATCCATACGTTAGAACGCTTACCCTGGGCAGGCTGGGTTACCTTCTGAGAAAGGTTGAATCCAAGACGTCTGCAGAAGCGTTCAAGCTTGCAATTTCATCCCTCGATCTCATAGAGGATCCCGTGCTCATACTGAGGGCAATGATATCACTGGCTAGGTTCCTCAGGATGGCAGGCAGAGAAAACCTCTCAGAGAGCATGCTCCACAGGGCCTATGAAGGAGCCCTCCTTCTTAGAGGCAAGGCTAGGGACTCCCTCCTTGTGGAGATAATCCGCGAGTCAATACTTGCCGGAAAAGAGAGGGACTCTATTCTCTATGCAACCGACATAGAGGACGAAGCGCTTAGAAACAAGATGCTCCTTGAGATCGTGAAGAAGCTCGTCCAAGAAGGTGATCTCCAAAAGGCGAGAACTGTTCTCAAAGCGTTTACCAAAGAGCCGGAAAAGTCGCAAGCAGTGGTCGAGGTTATCAGGAGACACCTTAAGAGAGAAGAGTTCGCAAGTGTCCTCTCTCTTATTCCAAGCATAGAGAATGCGTACTGGCTTGAGACAGTTCTTGAAGAGACGGCAAAGGCCTTGAAAAAAGCCGAGGTGCCGAAGGAGACATACAAAAAGTTCGTGGAGGCCGCTAAGGAGCTCTCAGAACGGTTTGGAAGAGACTTTTTGAGTGCATTTTTAGCGGGTCTCATAGATAGTGGAGAAGTCGAGACTGCCGCTGAAATATTGAACTCTCTACCCAGAAACAGAGGAACCATGGCATCGTACCTTTCGAGGCTTTTGCTCGACAAACCGGAAGAGCTGCACTCTTTCCTGAAGGCTTTAAGACTAGAACCCGAAGGGTTTGACGGATTGGCCAAGGAAGTTCTCGATGCTCTGCTTGAGAGAAAACCCAGCTCAGATTACAAGGACGTCGTGGAGTTTATCGGTAGAAACACCGAGAACGAGAGAGTTCTTGTGAAAGTTACAACGTACCTGGCAAAGATCGGCGACTTTAACGCTGCCGAGGAGTTTGGAGTGGCAATAGACGATCCATACCTGAAATCCCTTGCCTTCGGTGCAGTTGCCCTTGAAAAGCTCAGGAAAGGTGACATTGACGGGGCGATAGACGCAGCAAGGAACGTCCAAGACGTTGAATGGGGCTCTTGGCTGATGGGGGAAATACTCGTCAAAATCGTGGAAGGCTCCCTCGGAGAGCATCCTGAGAGGGAGCTGGAGAGAAGAGCCGAGCTCCATATGAGAAGAAGGGAGGGCTCTTAGGAGGCTCTAAAGTTTTAAAACCCCAGCCGTTCTATCCTTTACAGACATCCGCGGGGGAAAGGAAATGGTGAGGATAGCAATTATTGGCGGCTCAGGTGTTTATGACCCGAAACTGCTTGAGAACGTTAGAGAAGAGAGCGTCGAGACACCCTACGGGACTGTTAAGGTCAAGATAGGCACCTACAGGGGCGAAGAGATAGCATTTCTGCCGCGGCACGGAGAAAAGCACAGCGTCCCGCCCCACAAGATAAACTACCACGCCAACATCTGGGCGCTCCACGAGCTCGGTGTGGAGAGAATTCTTTCGACTTCAGCCGTTGGTTCCCTCAACCTTGACATGAAGCCCGGTGACTTCGTCATCCTCGACCAGCTCCTGGACTTCACGAAGACGAGGCACTACACCTTCTACGACGGCGAGGACAGTCCTCATGACAGGAAGTTCGTCGCCCACGTTGACTTCACAGAGCCATACTGCCCAGAGCTCAGGAAAGCACTGATAACGGCCGCCAAGGAGCTCGGCTTTACTTATCACCCAACTGGAACCTATGCCTGCATGGAAGGGCCAAGGTTTGAGACGAGGGCTGAGATTAGAGCTTTAAAAATACTTGGCGCTGACGTCGTTGGCATGACCCAGTGCCCGGAAGCGGTTCTCGCAAGGGAGCTTGAGATGTGCTACGCCAGCGTTGCCATCGTGACAAACTATGCCGCTGGAATAAGCAGGGAGAAACTGACCCACAAAGAAGTCGTCGAGCTGATGGCGCAGAAGGGCGAGGAGATAAAGCTCCTCCTCATGAAGGCCGTCGAGCACATTCCGAAGGAGCGCCGCTGTGCATGTAAGGACGCCCTTAAGGGCGCGACCGGAGAATGACTCCCCTGCTCTTTTTTCTCCATTGTTGAAACATTTAGTACCCACGTTCTAAACCAGAGGTTAACGAAAGGTTAAAATCCTTTGGTGTGTAAATATAACCGAAAACCTTTAGGAGGGTCTAATATGAAGTATGATGTCGTTATCATAGGAGCGAGCGCCGGGGGCCTGACTACGGCGATTTCAGCCCGAAAGTTCTATCCTGACAAGAGTGTCCTCGTCATCAGGAAGGAAAAAGTAGGGATGGTTCCCTGCGGGATTCCCTACATCTTCGGGACACTGAAGAGCGTTGACGATGACATCCTTCCCGTCAAGAAGTTCCTGGAGCCTCTTGGTATCGAGATCCTAACTGACGAGGTCACGGATATCGACCCGAAGAAAAAGGTCGTTAAGACCAAGTCCGGAAAGGAAATCGCCTGGGAGAAGCTCGTCTTGGCGACTGGTTCGAGGCCGGCCAAACCAGACTTTCCGGGCGTTGACCTCGATGGAATATACACCGTCCCCAAGGACTACGAATACCTGAAGAAGCTACGCGAGAGGGTAGAAGAGGCAGAGAAAATCGTCATCGTCGGAGGAGGCTTCATAGCCCTTGAGGTCGGCGATGAGATAAGGAAGCTCGGCAAGGACGTTACCCTCGTTGTCAGGAGCAGACTGCTTAGGAGCTCTTTTGACCCCGAGTTCAGCAGGATAGTCGAGGAAAGGCTAAAGGAAGCTGGCATCAAGATTGTTTACGGGCAGGTCGAGAGGTTCCTTGGCAATGGGAAGGTTGAGAAGGTTAAACTCCTCGACGGGAGCGAGATTCCGGCAGACCTCGTAATCCTCTCAACAGGTTACAGGCCCAACGTCGATCTAGCAGTCAAGGCAGGCCTGAAAGTTACCCACTATGGCATCTGGACCGACGAGTACATGAGAACTTCTCACCCTGACATCTTCGCGGTCGGCGACTGTGTGGAGCACAGGGACTTCTTCACCGGCAAACCCCACCCACTAATGCTCGCCTCCACCGCCACCTTTGAAGCCAGAATTGCAGGAGCGAACCTCTTCAAGCTCCAGATCGTCAGGGAGAACAGGAGGACGATAGGCGCCTACTCAACCCACATAGCAGGCCTTACCCTCGCGGCCGCTGGTTTGACGGAGGAGGCTGCAAAGAGGGAGGGCTTTGAGATCATAGTCGGCAGGGCAACTGGCCCCGACAGGCACCCCGCGAAGTTCCCCGACACTTCAACGGTCACGGTGAAGCTTATATTCTCCCGTGACAGGGGAGCGATACTCGGGGCACAGATAGTGGGTGGCAAGAGCGTTGGCGAGATGATAAACATCCTCGCCTTAGCGATAGAGAAGCGCCTCACAGCGAGCGAGCTTTACACAACGCAGATAGCAACCCACCCGCTTCTCACAGCTTCGCCGATAGGGTATCCCATCGTTAAGGCCGCCGAGGACGCACTGGCGAAGCTGAGAACCTGAATTTTCTTTTGATTTCCTTTTAAATCCTAGGTTAAACTTTGCGGGCTGTCGTCCTTGTGGCGAGCAGAGCCCGACGTTGCACAGGTGAGCAAGCTTTGTAACAGCCTTCGGGAAAGGCTGGCGAAAAGAATGCCCTTCTACTCAAGGAGCGGAAAAACAGTTGTGCACTACTCAACCGTAACTTTAGAAGGGGGTTAACTCATTAAACAAACATTTTCAAACAGTTTCAACTTTCTATCGGGCGCCCGAAGGGCGCTAATGAAGAAAACACGCTTGAAACAGGCGGGTTTAGAAGCGAACCCATCATGAGAACCGGCCATTCCAAAAAGCATGCTTAATTTTGATGAAACTTTTCACCAGAAAAGTCTCTCCGCCAGCGCTGAAGCTTTTGGAAAAAGCTTCACCAAGGAAACTTTGCTGGGCAAAGTTTCATCAAAGTTTGTGATTCCTTTAACAAGGGCTTCTTTAAGAGCGTTTGCGCTTTTAACGGCTCTAATAACTGTGAATTTTCTGATTTTGAAACGTTTAAATTTGGGTTTGCTTTTTTCTTGCGCTCCGCAGGAGCGCTTCTTTTAATAGCTCTCTTAAAGAGAATTCTGCAGAGAAGATGGCCGTTTGAAAAATGCAAACTCCTTTTGCATTCTTGACGAAGAATCACGAACCTTGGTCAAACTTCGCGCAGGCGAAGTTTGTAACTGGCGCCCCGGCGGGGATTTGAACCCCGGACCTCGAGGTCCGCAGCCTCGCGCCCTATCCAGACTAGGCCACCGGGGCACTGCTCGCTAACCATTCTCGGAAACGCTTTATAAATTTAACCGTCTCTACTCACCGAAAGATTTATAAAGCCGCTATGATTGAGTATTAACCGGGTTGTGCGGTGGTAGTCTAGCCTGGCTAGGACAGCGGCCTGCCACGCCGCTGGCCCGGGTTCAAATCCCGGCCACCGCACCAGAAGCTTTTCTTACAAAATCACATTAAAGCGTGTGGCCTGTCTTGTTGACAATGCACTGCTCCAAATTCTCAATCCATTAGTCCGAAACATTTAAATACTTCAAGGTTTTTAGTTTCTTTAGGTAAGAAAAATGGGGGTGGCGAGGATGGTGTATGTGGCGGTTCTCGCGAACATAAACGGAAACCTTCCAGCCCTTGCGAAGGCCCTTGAGAAAATCGAGGAGCTCAAAGAAGAGGGTTACGAGATTGAGAAATACTACATCCTTGGGAATATTGTTGGCCTCTTTCCGTACCCAAAGGAGGTTCTCGACACACTCGACGACCTTATCAGGAATAACGTCGTCAAGGTTATCCGTGGCGAGTTCGACCAAGCCATAGCCGCGAGCGACCCGCATGCAGAGGGACCCGATTACATTGACAGGCTTAACTATCCAGACTACATCAAGAGGGCCCTTAAGTACACTTGGGAGAAGCTCGACCACGACGGCAGAGAGTTCATAAGGGACCTGCCGATTTACCTCGTGGACAATATCGGCAAGAACGACATCTTCGGCGTCTACGGAAGCCCACTCAACCCGTTCGAGGGGCAGGTTCTCCCAGATCAGCCTACCAGCTACTACGAGGCCATAATGAGACCTGTTAAGGAGTACGAGATACTCTTCGTCGCATCACCTAAGTATCCAGTCAACGCAATGACGAGGTACGGAAGGGTAATCTGCCCTGGAAGCATAGGCTACCCACCCGGCAAGAACCACAAGGCGACCTTTGCGCTAGTGGACGTTGACACACTCCACGCCAAGTTCATCGAAGTTGACTACGAGGACGAGAAGAAGCTCATCGAGGAGAAAATCAAAAACGAGGGCCTCCCGGAGGAGCTCATCAAGGTTCTCTACCACGGAAAGGCCTGACTCCTCTTTATTCATCCTTTGTGGAATCCGAGGTAAAATCCAGCAACAAATGCTCCCGTTCCAGGGAGGATTCCAATTGCTTTCTCCCCAAGACTAATTACTTGCTGGGTTACATCGCCAGTCAAATTGAATAGCTTGTCGGTGTTTATTGTTATCACTCCCTTCTGCTGTAACCAGAAGAGGCTCAGTACATAAGCACCGATAATCGTTACGACTAGCTTCATGAACTTCTTAAGAGCATAGCCTATTATAAAGCCAGTCACCCCCCCAACACCTATGTCTCCAGCCATTCCACTCAAGTCGAACTGCACTCACATCACCACTAAAAATAGAAAGCTCAGATTAAAATAGTTTTCTACCAAAACTTTAAATTATATCGTCATAAAATATTTGGCAGACATAAATTACAGGGTGATATCATGACAAGTCCAATGGAGAGATTAAAGAACAAGATTACTAAAGAAGTCCTCTGGCTGTACATACTCAAACTCCTCCGGGAGAGACCCATGTACGCATATGAGCTGAAGCAGGAAATAAAAAACGCCTTCGACTTTGAGCCTGCAACGGTTAGTTCCTACGTTGTGCTCTATAAACTTGAAAAGGACGGCTACGTAAAAGCCAGATGGCAAGAGGGCACTGGCGGTAAACCCTCAAGAAAATACTACGAACTGACTCCAAAAGGCGAGAAGCTCCTTGAAGAAGGGTTGACGTTTCTTGAAAAAACACTATCGAAACTCAAAGAAAACCCAAAGAGGGTAAATGAAAACAGAACATAACTCAAACGGAGCGTCAGCGACCGCCACCACGCGGCTCTCTTGCCTTTGGCCTGAGCCCCTTGTAACCACACTTTCTGCACTTTTTGGCGCCCCATGGGTTAGTGGCACCGCAGCGCATGCAGATAAGCTTTCTAAATATCCTTGCCTCAGCCTCGGGAAATCTCGCCATCTCGACCACCTCGGATGATCCTGAGCTGAACTTCCATCCAACACGGAACTTTTAAACTCTTTGGTGCGGGGGACGGGATTCGAACCCGCGAAGCCCTACGGCACCGGATCTTAAGTCCGGCCCCTTTGGCCAGGCTCGGGCACCCCCGCGCGAGGTAAACTAAATGTGAGAAGGATTAAAAACCTTCCCCTCAAGTCCTGACGATCCTCATCTCAAAGTCCTCAACTGGGATCTTGAAGTCTTCTCTGCTCTCAATTTCCTTCCTGTTGTAGAGGATCTCCCTTGCAAGTATCCAGTAGATGAGCGCCAAAGCTTTTCTACCCTTGTTGTTGGTCGGGATCGCAAGGTCAACGTAGCTGAGGAAGTTCTCAGTGTCGACGAGAGCGACTATTGGGATACCTATTTCAATGGCCTCTTTCATAGCCTGGTGGTCAGCCCTCGGGTCAGTGACGATTATGACGTCCGGTTCAAGGAAGTTCTTAACCTGCGGGTTGGTCATAGTTCCCGGCAGGAAACGGCCTGGGATAGTCCTGGCCCCGGTAACCTCACCGAACTTCTTGACAGGCTTCTGGCCATAGAGCCTGACGCTCACTGCAAGGATGCTCTCCGGATCGAACCTAGCAAGGAACTTGCCGGCAACGCGGAGCCTCTCGTCGGTCTTCCTGACGTCGAGGACGTAGAGTCCGTCCTGCCTGACGCGGTATATAAACTTCTTCATGTCCTGAGTCTTCTGCTGGGTTCCTATGTGGACACCAGCCGCGAGGTACTGGTCAAGTGGGACAAGATACTCCTCCATCCTTCACACCTCCATTATTCCTCAAACGTTATCAACCTACCCCTTTCACCGAGGTCTTCGGCGATACGGTTGAGCTCGTTCATCTTGGCCACCGAGTCCTTCCCCAGTATCATTGCCGGGCACTTAAGGCCCACGGCAAGATGGGGAAAGGCCTCGTCGGCCGATTCATATCTGGCCTCCGCCAGAATGGGGGTTATGCGCTCTGATTTGACATCGTTCACAAGGTTGTAAAGGTCTGTGAGAGTTCCAAGGTTTATAGGCTTTATGGAGAGAGCATTGTAGTAGCGCCTGTCTATAATGCCCTTCTCGCGGAAGAGATGCTCCCCATCTATGAAAACCCCGTGAGTCCCAGCTATGAGCTCAAGGAAGAGCTCCACATCCCCGATAGGCTTAACGTAGGCGATATTGTTGTCCTCAACAATGTTCAAGAGCTCCTCAGTTCCCATTCCAGACTTCAAAGCAATGCCCAACGAGACCTCAAAGCCAAGCTCTTTACCTGCTACTTCAGAGGCCTTTGAGAGGGCCTCAAGGGATATCGAATTAGCTGTCTCCAGAACCTTGTTGGTGGCATCGATGACGTCGGTGACTTCCATGATATCACGGACGAGGACGTAATACTCAAAGAGCCTGTCCTCAGCAAATTTCACAATCGGAACTGGAAGTTCTGTGGTAAAAGTGCCCCCTATATAGCTGTAGAGAGGGAGCCTCTTAACGCTCGCGGCCGCTTTGGCGACGGCTATTGAAACGGCCAGAGCAGTGTTTGCACCTATGTGGCTGAAGTCATCAGTGCCGTCGATCTCCCACAGGTAGCTGTCTATCAGCTCCTGCTCACTGGCGTCAAAGCCTATCAACTCAGGGCCGATGATTTCATCAACCTCGCTCACGGCCCTATGAGCTTCAGCCAGGTAAAGTAGGGGATCATCATCGAGAGGAGCAGCAAACCGGCCAAAGCCAGAGCTAGTTATGACATCTACCTCAACCGAGTATTTGCCGCCCCTGAGCACCGCCACCCTACCAACAACGTTCTCTATGATCGTCATCTTCCATCAGCTCGGCCTGATCACTGTGATTGGGATCACCCCTTTCTCGAACTCGATTATTGCCGCCTGAAGCGGAGTTGATCCTTCCGGAACGTCCACTAACACTGGAGCACCGAGCGCGATCTGGAGAGCCCTTGCCCCAATGATACGGGCCTTCTCAAAGCGGGTGTACCTAAACATTATTCCCTCCCTCCAAACATCCTCTGCAAATTTTGGTGGGGCCGCCGGGATTTGAACCCGGGTCTCCGGCACCCCAAGCCGGGAGGATAGACCAAGCTACCCCACGGCCCCCCAAGAATTGCGGTTTTTAGTAGACTTTATAAACCATTACCTGGTCGATGAGCTCCACGTGGCTGAGGAGGGTTCTCCTGCAGCAGTACCTCTCGACGCCGAGCTCATCGAGAACCTTGGCGGGGTCTTCCCCGGCCTCAACCCTCTTCTTGAACTCGTAGTATTTATCGGCCAACACCTTTCCACAGGTGAAACACCTGACGGGGACTATCATTTTCAACACCTCAAATTGTTAAAGGGGAGGCATCAACGGTAGGACTTCTGCCTCTTAGCTCTAGGACCCTTGGTGGAGCGGTTGGGCTTGTGAGGCTCGGTCCTTCTGCCATCGCCAACGAGCATAGTCCTGTCATACTTCATAAACTTTTCCTTCAGGTTCATGTCATTTGTCCACTCAACGAGGGCCCTAGCTATGGCAATTCTCGCAGCTTCAGCCTGACCCATGAAGCCACCGCCCTCGACCTTGACATCGATGTCAACCTTGCTGACTATCTCCTCTCCAGCGAGGATGAGCGGTTCCATGATGGTGAAGCGCGCTATCTCGGGCTCGATTATCTCAACCGGCTTGTTGTTGATCCTAACCCTTCCCTTTCCTTCCCTAATGGTAGCCCTCGCTATGGCAGTCTTCCTCTTACCAGCAGTCTGGATGACCCTCATCTTTCTCACCTCAGAACTTTCCACCGAGGAACTTAGCAACCTCACCAACGGTGACGTACTTTGGAGTGGCAAGCCTCGACATGTGGGCTTCGCTTATGGTCTCAAGCTCCTTACCCTCGAACTCCTTGGGAACGCCAACGTAAACCCTGAGCCTCTTGAAGGCCTTCCTTCCGCGGTCGGTCTTCCAGGGGAGCATGCCCCTGATGGTTCTCCTGACTATCTCATCGCTCCTCTTCGGGTAGAACGGACCCCTCCTCGGGTTGGTCCTGGTTCTCAGCTCGGTCCTCTGCTTGTACTTGGCGAAGATGTCCTCGCGGTTCCCAGTGATGATGGCCTTCTCGGCATTGACTATGACGACTTCCTCGCCTTCGAGGAGCATCTTGGCAACCTTCGAGGCGAGCCTTCCGAGTATGAGTCCTTCAGCGTTAATAATCCTCATGGCCCATCACTCCATTATGATTACTCCACTACCCTTCGGATTTCTCTCCATAAGCTCCTCAATGGTGATGGCCTCGCCACCGGCCTCGAGGATTTTCCTCTTAGCGGTCTCGCTGAACTTCCAAGCGGCAACGGTGACCCTGTGCTCAAGCTTTCCT
>Ga0256842_1001750_pt1 | contig 16857 bp, 14 predicted proteins | sample 4559240metaG_FD_185973 | JGI IMG/M metagenome (GOLD analysis project Ga0256842, IMG submission 185973) | Hydrothermal vent microbial communities from Guaymas Basin, Mexico - 4559-240 | ecosystem: Environmental > Aquatic > Marine > Hydrothermal vents | place: Mexico: Guaymas Basin | collected...
AGCTTAAAGAGCTTCCGAGCGCATCACCGTCAGGATTTATATGCGCTATAAGCAAAATATTGTCGGCTTTTTGTATTTTATCCCATATCTGTTTATGTATTTCCATAACAGGCCTTTTTATTGTAATTATAGCATTTATGAATACTAGTTGATGGTCTATAGTTGATAGTTAATAGAATTTTTCAAAAATCTAAATTTTATTATCAACAATCAACTATTTACCATCCTCCATCCACCATTTACACTTTCCCTTTAGCCTTATAAACAAAAGCAAGCACTTCGGCTACCGCTTTATAAAGTTTCTGCGGTATAAGCTCGTCGATATCAACAAGTTTATAAAGCTCTCTTGCCAAAGGCGGATTTTCCACAATCATAATATCATGCTCCCTTGCGATCTCTTTTATCTTTATAGCCAGATTATCAACACCTTTTGCAATCACCCTTGGAGCCTCGTCTTTTGTTTTGTCATATCTAATCGCAACGGCGTAATGTGTAGGGTTTGTAATAACAACGTCCGCTTTCGGAACTTCGCTCATCATTCTTTTTTTTGCCATTTCACGCTGGAGCTGTCTTATTTTTGCTTTAATTTCCGGGTTACCTTCCGTTTGTTTATATTCGTCTTTGATTTCCTGTTTACTCATTCTGAGGGATTTTTTATAACTGTATCTCTGATAAACGAAATCAATTACCGCAAACACCAAAAATACGGCAAGCATTGCAAAAATTATTATTAAAGCTTTTTCTTCAAACCATTTAAGCTGTTCGAAAAAACTCATAAGTTCAAGTTTCGGAATTTCTTCCAAAAAACCCATAAAAAGCCATGCCCCGACACCGAAAGCCACAGCTACTTTCAGTGTCATTTTTATTCCCTCAACCAGTGTTTTAACCGAAAACAGTCTTTTTAATCCCTTTATGGGGTTTATTTTTTCAAATTTAGGAAGTATGGGTTTAACAGTAAACAAAAAACCAAACTGCATTACGTTTCCTAAAATTCCGGCTATTACCACAGCCCCCAAAAGAGGGGCAAGCAGTATAAAAAAATTAAGGGCGCTTTTTATGACTATTTCAAATACCAGATTTTTTGTAATTTCAACACCTATAAAAGAGGTGTAATAAGTATAAAATTTTTCAAGATAGTATGTTACATATTTCAGATAAAATATTATTACGATAATAGCAACAAACAAAACGACAAATCCGCTTGTTTCCATTGATTTAGGGACATTTCCTTCTTTACGGGCGTCTTCAATTTTTTTGGGGGTGGGCTCTTCCGTTTTTTCCAAATCGTCAGCCATTAATTACCTTTTGGAGTATTTTAATAATGATATAATATCAATTAAAAATGTAAAATGTAAAATTATTTAGGTTATCAATAATAACAATAAGGAAAAATCAGTGAAAAAAAGCCTAGGTTTAAAAGAGTTAATAGCTATAGCCATCGGCGGTATGGTAGGAGGAGGTATATTTACAATTCTTGGAATATCCGTTTCGATGGTGGGGTTTTTGGCACCTTTTGCCATAGCCCTCGGAGGAATTGTGGCTTTTTTCGCGGCATACGCTTATGTCAAACTCGGGGTTTATTATAAAGACGAAGGCGCTACATACGCATTTTTTAAAAGAACGTTTAAAAATTCTCACTTAGCGGCTTCTTTTATAGGATGGTATACGGTTTTCGGATATATTTCAACCCTTGCGCTTTATGCTTATACGTTTTCGGCTTACATCTTAAGCGGCGGTGATTTCGCCCATAATGAATTAATAAGAAAGCTTGTTGCGTTGTTTATTATTTTTATTTTTGCTCTAATTAATTTATGGAGTGTTAAGGGAATGGGGAAAATAGAAGACGTCATTGTATATGCAAAACTTACCATATTATTGATTATATCCATGATGTTGATTTATCATACTAACATAGACTATCACATTTTTTTAAACACTTTATCCGAGGATGTTAAAAACAGCTCTCTTTTTGCAATATTAACCGTATCGTCCGTAACCTTTGTCGCATACGAAGGTTTTCAGCTGGTTATCAATGCGGTAAAAGATATGGACAATCCTGAAATAAACATCCCAAGGGCAATTTACAGTGCCATCGTTATCGTATCTTCTCTTTATTTCATAATAGCACTTGCAGCAGTTCTTTCTATACCGGCAGATGATCTGATAAAAAACAAAGAATACGCACTCGCCGCGGGTGCAAAGCTGATAATGGGCAATTTCGGAGAGGATCTCGTTATTATCGGTGCCGTTTTAGCCACTTCCTCAGCCATCAGCGGAACTTTATACGGCTCTTCCAGACAGATGGCAAGAGTCGCTGATGACGGATACCTGCCGAAGTTTCTGACAAAAAGAAAAGGCACCATTCCCACAAATGCCATAATTACAATGGCTTTAACCGCTTCAGCGCTTGTTTTAAGCGGAGGCTTAAGGGTAATACTTGAATTTGGAAGCATAACTTTTTTGCTTGTGTCACTGCTTATGGCGGTTGCAAATTTTAAAATCAGAAAATATACAAACTCTTCAACTTTAATGGGAATTATTACCGTAATAGGTTTAGCTTGCGGATCCGTTTTGATTTTAAATTACGAATATCATAAAGATATAGAACAGCTAAGTTTTATTTTGATAATCTATATACTTTTAAGTATAGGGGCATACAGTTACGCAAAATTTTTAAAACACTCTTAAAGGAAACTTATGAATATTTTCATTTCGGCAAACAATACCGACCAGGGTAAAACTTATTCAACCCTTCTTTTAATGGAAGAATTTGCAAAAAGAGGGTATAAACTCGGTGTTATGAAACCGGTGGAAACCGGTGTGAAAAATATTCCTGTTGACGGAAAAAAACTGTTTGAAAAAGCAAAAATATTAAACCCTTCTTTAAACACTTTAACCATAAACGACATAGTTCCGATTCAGCATAGACTTCCCGCTGCCCCGTATGTAAGCGGTGATGTTGATTTTGAAAAAATAGAAGAAGCTTACAATAAAATAAAACCGCTTTGTGATATTTTACTGATTGAAGGCGCCGGAGGAATTTTGGTGCCTGTCAGCGAAAATTTTAAAATGATTGATTTCTTGGATTTTTTCAATGCCGAACTTTTTATGGTATTCGGCAGCAGACTCGGAATGATAAACGACTTTTTGCTTAACAAGCATTACCTTGATTCAAACGGTATTAATTTTACATGGGCGATAAACCTGTTTGATGAAAAGGACTATTTTGAAGTCTCACATCCGTATATGAAAAAATTTAATCCTTTATTTATCCAAAAGGATTTGGATAAAATTACACAAAAACTCTTAGGAGAATAAATGGAAACTCAAGAATTAAACACCCATCTTAAATTTAATAAAAAATTCGGTCAACTTATAGAAATCGGAGAAGACACTGCAAAAGTGAGACTTGAAGCGACTGAAGAAATGGCAGTGGACGAGGAAGGTTTGATTCACGGCGGATTTACGTTCGGAGCGGCTGATTTTTGTGCAATGGCTACGGTTAATCATCCTTATGTCGTACTGGTCAGAAGTCAATGTGAATTTATGGCACCCGTAAAAGTCGGTGATGTAGTTGAATTCGCGAGTGAAGTGCTTCTAAAAGAAAAAAGAAAATATGAAATTAAAGTAACGGGTTATTTAAATGAAATAAAAGTATTTGAGGGAATTTTCGGGTGCGTTGTGTTAGATACGCATGTGTTAAAAAGAAAATAACACACCTTCAAAAGACAAACCGATTATTTGTCTTTTGAAAAAACATTATTATTTATACACACAAGCCCAAAATAACATCAATCTCAAAAGATTGCAATATTTGCTTTTTAATAATCATATTTTTTTCAGCAAAAATACATTAAGGTAAAAAATACAGGATTTTTTTGAGTTGTATAATGTTATAGAAATTGTTATGTTTTTAGAAATTTGAAATTATAAATAACATTAACTAACCTTTAAAACCCTAAATAACTTTAATAAGCTTTAAAAAACTTAAATAAAAATTTATACAGTGACAGACACTTATTTATAAAAACAAAAGAAGAATTTATCTTCTTCTGCCTCTTGAAGAGTTTCTAGAGCCTCTGAAGTTTCCTCTTCTGCCTCTTCTTCTGTCTCTGTCGTTTCCGCCTTTTGAATTAGCGCTTCTCTCAAGCAGTCTTTTGGCTTCTTTTATACTTTTACCGATTCTTTCCCTGCCATCCGCATCTTTTTCAAAAAGCATGCTTGCAAATTTAGTGGCGATTGTAAACAGATCAAAATCATTTTGCAAAGTTTCCACAATTTCAATTGATTTCGCATTCGGCTCAATTGAGCTGATTTTTTCCATTATTTTTTGAATTTCCGTATTTTTAACGTCTTCTAAAGTCGGTACTTCTTTGAGTTCTATTTTAGAAATTTTCTGAATTTTGCTTAGCGCTCTGAATTCATGAGGAGTCACGAGTGAAATCGCCATACCTTCTTTTCCCGCTCTTCCCGTTCTTCCGATTCTGTGAACATAACTTTCCGGATCAAGAGGCAGGTGATAGTTAAATACATGCGTAACGTCGTTAACGTCAAGCCCCCTTGCCGCTACATCCGTTGCGACAAGTATTTCTATTCTGTTACCTTTGAATCCTTTGATAACTTCTTCCCTTTTTCTCTGGTCCATATCACCGTGAAGCCCTTTAGCATCAAACCCTACACCGCTTAAAAAGTCCGCTACGGTGTCAACATCTTTTTTGGTTCTGCAAAAAACAATGGCTTTACCCGGCTGTTTATAATCAATCAGTCTTATTAAAGCGTCATTTCTTTCATGCTCGTCAATTACATAAAAATATTCTTTAATATTTTCATTGGTTACTTCTTTTTTCGTAATCTGAATAAATTCAGGCTCTTTAAGAATTGTTTTTGCCAAAGTTAAAATGGGTTTCGGCATCGTTGCACTGAAAAGAAGTGTCTGTCTGCTGCTTGGAACGTATTTAAAAATTTCTTTAATATCGTCCAAAAATCCCATATCAAGCATTTCGTCAGCTTCGTCAAGTACGACATATTCTGGTGCAATATCTATTTTACCGCTGCTGAGTAAATCTATAAGTCTTCCCGGAGTCGCTACGATTACTTCAGAGTTTTTAATATGGTTAATCTGTCTTGAATAACTGCTTCCGCCGTATACGGTTGCCGTATGTATTCCTAAATGTTTACCGAATCTGAAAATTTCTTCGCTCACCTGAATAGCAAGCTCACGTGTAGGTGTTATAATTAAAGCTTTTTGCCCTTTTTTAAGCATATTAAGAATAGGAAGCCCGAATGCCGCAGTTTTACCCGTACCTGTTTGTGCCTGTGCCACAATATCTTTACCTTCCAAAACGGCAGGTATCGCTTTTTCCTGAATCGGAGACGGCTTTTCAAAACCGATTTCTTCCAGTCTTTGTAGCAATTCTTTTTTTAAATTAAAATCATTAAATGTCATTTTTTTCCTTATGTTATATATTTTTCACAACTAAACTGTTTTACCTTGAAGTTTTAAATATTAAACTTCCCAATTTACCGCTTATTTAATGGCAGTAGAGTTTATAATTCAAGTAGGTGTTTTTAAAATACGGCGGATACGGTACAATAGCGGAAAAATCCTTGATTTCGCCCGGTAACAAACCGCCTTTTATAATTATTCTTGTGGCTTTTACGGTATTTGGTTTGGCCTGTTGTTTATCTTTGCTTCCGAAAATACTCAAACCTCCCGGTTTAAAGAAACTTCCTTTGGTCAATTTACCGCCCCAACCGTTATTTACAAGTTTAATTTCCAGTTTACAGTAATTAATTTTAAATTTACCTATATTTTTGACTCTACCTTTTAATACCAATGTTTCATTGATCAAAACTCTTCTTTGCTTTACATCTATAAGCTTTGCTTTCTTGGTGTATTTTTCCAAAACGATAAGCCCGAGTACCGCTCCGAAAGCAGTCACTAAAAATGAAGCAAAAATCATACTTAATAATAGTTTCGTATTATTACCGGCAGCTTTTATGGATATAATTACCAAAAATATAAATAAAACTAAAAAGAATACTGTGTCCAGCCAGTGTAGAATGGTGAAATAAGGAATCATTTTTTTCTGTTCCTTTTTTCTTCTATTCCGCTCACGCCTTCTCTTCTTTTAAGTTCTTCCAAAACGGCTTCCGGATGTATATTTTTCAATGCCAGTGCAATTAAAGTATGAAAAGCGAGATCCGCCGCTTCATAGATAATTTCTTTTTTATCGTTATCTTTAACTGCAAAACAAAACTCCGCCGCTTCTTCCGCTACTTTTTTAAGAAGTGAATTTTCACCTTTGTGGTATAATGAAGAAACATATGAAGTTTCAGGATCAGCATTTTTTCTATCAAGTAAAGTATGATAGAGTTTGTCGATGAAATTATACTCTATTTCTTTTTCTTTGTCCAATACCACTTCACCGCTTTGCAGTTTCGTAAAGAAACACGACCTTCTTCCGGTATGGCAAGCCACACCGTTTTGTTTGACTTTAAGTAAAATCGTATCATTGTCGCAGTCTATTAAAATATCTTTTACTTCCTGCGTATGACCGCTGCTTTCACCCTTTTTCCACAGTTTATTCCTGCTTCTTGAAAAATAGTGTGCATATCCCGTTTCCTGCGTAAGCTTTAAAGCATCTTCATTCATGTACGCAAGCATTAACACTTCATTTGTATCAGCATCCTGAACAATAACGGGAACAAGTCCCCCGTTTTTTTCAAAATCTACCATCATAATCCTTATTTAGTTGTGGATATTACTTTTTTATTATCGTCAATATTCATCCAAATATTAGGAACGGCTCCTCCCGGGGTTAAGAAAATTTTAGCGTCTTTATTTACTTTAAGGGCTTCGTTGAACTGTCCCTGAACTTCAAGAGCTTTTAATTTTAATAAATTGACAGTCAACGATTCACTGATAATTTTATTTGCCTGAGCCTGAGCTTTTGATTCGATAAGCATAGCTTCAGCTTTACCCTGGGCTTCGATTTTTTTGGCATCCGCTATACCTTTTGCAATCGCAGCTTTTTTCTCCGCTTCCTGTTTTGCCCTTAAAACTTCGTATTTGGCTCTTTCTGATTCCTGTTTGGCAATCTGGACTCTTTCGATTTGTCTTTTAATGTTTTCCGGCAGGATAATATCCCTTAACTGAAAACTTTCAAATATAACAGGCTTATGTTCTATTTTTAACAACTGATCCCTGGTCTGGTTTTCTATTTTTGTCGCTATTTCGTTTCTTTTAGTCGGAATCTCCTCAGCCGGATATTTACCTATTACGTTTCTTACCACGTCTCTTACGATAGGATTTATAATCTTATCTTCCCAGTTAAGCCCGTATGTTTTTACAACATAGGCCGCCTCTTTGGGATTTAGCCTGTAACTGACAGACAGCTCCACGGTAATAGGAAGCCCTCTTGCATCAAGAACGTTAATTGCGGGATATACCTTTATTGTCCCGTATCTGTCAGGCATGGTTCCTATTTCCTGATTTCTTTTATAGCTTATCATATGTACTTTAGTATCAACGATAATCACTTTTTGAATTACGGGCACGTAAAAATGAAGTCCCGGATTAAGAGGATTCGGGCTGAATTTACCCGTTGTCGCTAAAATACCCACTTCACCTTCATTAACTATAACCCAAGGTTTAAACATTATTCCGAAAATTATCAAAGCTGCGATTATTATTACACCAAGACCGCTGTTGCCCTGAATAAATTTAGGAGGTTCAAACTTCGGAGGTTCGAATTTGTTATCGTTTTTGTCATTATTGTTTTTATTGTTCATCCATCCGTTTAAATCTGCCGGCATTTATATCCTTTTTTTTGTTATTTTTATCATCTCTTACCTTCAACCTTTCTATATGTATGTTAAATAATGTTTATAGCTTTTATCTCGTCCGTATACAACGTCAAAATACGCTTCTTGAAGCTCTTTTGTAATTTCTCCTCTTTTTCCGTTTCCGATAATTCTTCCGTCAACTTCCCTGATTGGTGTAACTTCTGCGGCGGTACCCGTAAAAAACGCCTCATCGGCAATATATACCTCATCTCTTGTAATTCTTCTTCTTTCAACCGGAATATCTCTTTCCCTTGCAAGTTCAAGTACAGTCGCCTGAGTGATCGATTCAAGTGAATTGTCGTTTGGAGGTGTAATTAAAACACCGTCTCTTACAATAAAGAAACATTCCCCGCTTCCTTCTGCGATAAACCCTTCGTCATCAAGCATAAGAGCTTCTTCGTATCCCGCTTCAATCGCTTCGTATTTAGCCATTTGAGAGTTTAGGTAATTTGCAACCGCTTTTGCTTTACCGAAAGTTGATTTTACAGAATTCCTGATAATTGAAGAAATTTTCACCTTTATTCCGTTTTCAAGTCCGTCTTCTCCAAGATAAGCACCCCACTCCCATGCTGCTATTGCAACATGCACAGGCGCTCCGATATGATAAAGCCCCATTTTTCCGTAACCTAAAAATATAAGGGGTCTGATGTACACATTCTCTTTAAAATCGTTTTTTCTTAACAGTTCCAGCTGCACTTCTTCAAGCTCTTCCTGTGAAAAAGGCACGTCTATTTTAACGATTTTTGCGGAATTAAGAAGTCTTTTTGTGTGATCCTGAAGTCTGAAAATCGCAAGTCCCTCTTCAGTCTGATATGCCCTTGTCCCTTCAAAAACACCGTTTCCGTAATGAAGTGTATGGGTTAACACGTGAACTTTAGCGTCATTCCAGGGAATAAACTCGCCGTCCATCCAAATCAGTTTTGCCTCGTTCATTATTATATATCCTTTTTTGGGCTAATTTTATCAAAAATTTGATATTATTACTATATAAGTAAGTAGTTAGTAGTGGGTAGTAGGTAGTTTTATTTCATAATTAACAAAGAATCAAGGAGCAAAAATGGAGTTGATTGCAAAAAAACTTATAGGCTCGAAAGAGTTTGACGGAGAACTTGGAGAAATTATAAACCCGTATTCAAAAGAAGTTACCACAAAATATGTTAAATGCTCTGCCGAAGACGCAAAAAAAGCGCTTGAAGTCGCAAAAGAGGCGTTTAAAAACACTAAAAATTCACCGCTGTATCAAAGAATAGAATGGATTAAAGACGTTGCAAACAAACTAAAAGACAGAAAAGAAGAGTTTGCGAAATACATAACTTTAGAAGTTGCAAAGCCTATTTCACAAGCAAGGGTTGAAGTCCAAAGATGTATAGAAAATCTCGAAATATGCGCGGCGGAGGGTTACAGAATCGTGGGCGAAACAATACCTACGGATGCCACTCCAAGCGGTGCCAAAACGACCGCTTTTTATAAAAGGGTTCCCGTAGGTGTCGTGGTTGCAATCACACCTTTCAATTTTCCTTTAAACCTTGTAGCCCATAAACTAGCCCCTGCACTTATAGCCGGAAACAGTGTTGTGCTTAAACCTACTCCCGAAGCTCCCTATACGGCTTATGCGTTTGCAAAATTATTTATTGAAAGCAAATACGCAATAAAAGACGCCCTAAGCGTAGTTTACGGGGATGCCGAAGTCGGAAGCGCTCTTGTCACAAGCCCGATTCCTAGAAAAATATCGTTCACCGGAAGCGTTCCCGTAGGTAAAATAATCCTTCAAAACGCGGGGATTAAAAAAGTAACGCTTGAACTCGGAGGAAACGCCGCCACGTTTGTGGAAAGCACGGCTGATCTAAACTGGGCGGCCGCGCGTTGTGCAATAGGGGCGTTTGCAAACAGCGGACAGGTATGTATCTCACTTCAGAGAATTTATGTGGATGAAAAGATTTATGAAGAGTTTGCTAAGAAACTTGGAGATGAAGCTTCAAAACTTAAAGTCGGAAGCCCTTTTGAAGAAGATACGTTTATGGGACCTTTAATAAACGAAGAAGCGGCAATTAGAGCCGAGAAATGGATAAAAAGCGCGGTTGAAGAAGGTGCAAGAATTATTGCGGGAGGTGAAAGAAACGGAAATATTTTAGCCCCTACAATTTTAGCGGACGTAACGGATGATATGAATGTTATATGTGAAGAGGTTTTTGCCCCCGTTGTAAGTTTGGTTAAAGTGTCTTCATACGAAGAAGCGGTGGAAAAAATGAATAATTCCCCTTACGGGCTGCAGTTTTCAATGTTCAGCAACAGAATTGATTTGATGCACAGGGCGATTGAGGATTTTGAAGCGGGAGGTGTCGTTATAAATGACATACCAACTTTGAGATTTGATATTCAGCCATACGGCGGTGTAAAATTATCCGGAATAGGCAGGGAAGGGCCTAAATTCGCAATTGAGGATATGACGGAAATCAAATCCGTGGTTATAAGATAATCAAAAACCTTTTTTCCCGCATTTCCAGCCGCGTTTGTTGCTAAATTCCTCGGGAAACGTAACATTTAGATCCAGTTCTTCAATTTCTTCAATTGAGTTTAATTTCAAAAATATTATATCTTTATCCCTTAGTTTTTTTATTAACGAGCTTGGCATTGATTTGCCTATTACCATTTCCGCTCCGGTTTTTTCACATTCGAATTCGAGGTTGTAGCTTTTTCTGACTTCCCCGTCAACTAAAATATCGGCAGGATAATCCGCTAATTCTCCGTTTTTCACCAAAAGTATTGTTTTCATTTTTTCCTTTCAAGATTGGTTATTGGTGTGTTAGTTTTTAAGTTATTAAGGTTTTTAGAGTTATTATGGTTATTAAAGCTTAAAGCAAAATATATGCAATATTGTAATTTGTTATTGGTATATTTGTTATTTATATATTGGTTTTTAAAGTTTTTAAGGTTGTTAATTCTCAATTCTCCATTCTCAATTCTCCATTCTCTAAAACGTATTTCGCAAATGCAAAGCTTGCGGTAAACGCAGGACTTACGGCATTTAATACATGTATCTGGTTTTCTTTTCTCTCAACAAGAAAATCCATCACAAGTTCGTTTGTGTTTTTGTTAAGAAGCTGTGCCCTGATTCCCGGTGTCATAGGCTTAAACTCGCCTCTTAAATTTTTAACAAGTTTTTTGGCTTCGTTTATAAGGTTGCTCGGGATATAGTATCTCATCTCATACAGAGCCAAATCCCTGAATCCGAATGAGTTTTTAATAAAAAGCCCGGCTTCAAGAGATAAAATTTCAAGCATTTCTTTAAAATCAAACCTGCTGGTCATTGTATAGTTTTCCCTCCAAAAAGCCGGAATTGCCGTAGGTCCTATTTTTATGGTATCATCCGCCATTATCGTAAAATGCACGCCTAAAAACGGATTTTTAATATTCGGTACCGGATAAATCTGTGTTTTTATCCTGTCTCTTCCGAGATATTTTCTATACAGCCCTTTAAACGGCAACATCGTATATTCAAGACCTACTCCGTTTTGATGTGCGATTTTATCTGCATAAAGCCCTGCGGCGTTTATTAAAAAATCATAACTTTTATTATATTTTTCATAAGGCGTATTGAATATAAACTTTACGCCTTTTTTTTCAAGCTTTTGTCTTAAAACCCCGCATACTTCCCTCGGATTTACACTCGCGGTATTCGGGGAATAAAGGGCGAATTTATATGTTTTGGCGTTCGGGTCTATTTTTTCGGCTTCTTTTTCGGTTACAAGATAAGCCCCCGCATTGTTTTGAATGCTTCTTTTTGCAAGTTCGTTAAGAGTTTGCACCTCATCTTCATTTTTGGCCACCACAAGCTTGCCGGTTTCATTTACCTTTATGCCGTTTTCATAACAAAATTTTTTCAAAAGCCTGTTACCCTCGGCTGTCAGTTTAGCTTTTAGCGAGTCGCTGCTGTAATAAAACCCGGCGTGCAAAATTCCGCTGTTTTTACCGCTTGCGTGAAACGCCTCATGCGCTTCTTTGTCAATTATCACTATTTCGTCATTCGGATTTTTATTTATCCATTCATACGCCAGTGTCATTCCGATAATACCCGCACCGACCACCAAAACTTTCATCAAACTCCTTTAAAATATTGTTGTTAAAGTTCTTAAGATTATTAAAGCTTAAAGCAAAATATATCACCTTATCTCTTCCCTCTCTTTTCCTTTTTTCAATTCTCAATTCTTCATTCTCAATTCTCAATTCCCTCATATTCCCATCTCCAAAATCCTCCAAAGCCTTTCAATTTCCTCATCATTAAAAAGCAGTGTCTTTTTTTCGTTAAATAAAATTTCGAGCTTTTCTTTATCAAATCCTTTGCTCATTATACACTTTTCGTGAGCGGGCAGAAAACTTCTTGCAAGTGCGATTTTCCCTTCTACTTTTCTTTCGCACAAAAAACAGACAAAGTCGTTATGAAGCCTTCCCTCTTTTTCAATAAGCGTTACATAATGCTCTATGACGGCTCTTTTTACATCCCTCTCACTCAAATTTTCGCACAGTTTTAAAAGCGAATCGTAATAAAACGAATCAACCCTGCTAACATCCGTAAAATGTTTATTAAGCAATGAAACGTATTCTTTAAAATAAAGCGTCTTTTCCATATCAAACAAAAATTTAAAAGGAATCTGTGTTACATGCCTTAAGCGTTTAATTGTCGTTTTAGCCGACTCTTCGATATGAAAATCTATAAAATACCCCACATTTATATAGCTGTGCCTCGCCCCGTAAAACCTGTAAAGCGTAACAACTTCCTCTCTTGTAAGAATTCTTACAATCAGATCCTCATCCCTGACCCTTACCGTATTTAATATAAAACCTTTCATTTAAAAATTATACCATTTAATAAAGCTCAAAGCATAATTTGCAATATTATCTTTTTAAACTTCATAACTTGCCCACTTCACAACTTCACAACTTCACAACTTATCCACTTCACAACTCATTTATGGTATAATTTGAAAATTATTAAAATCGGATTAATAACCTCTTAAAAGGAATATGTATGTCAAAAATGTTAGAATTTAAAGACAACTGCGGTTTTGGTGTTATTGCAAACATTAAAGGTAAAGCAACTCATAAAATGGTAAACCAGGCGCTTGAGGCGCTTGAGAGAATGATGCACAGGGGTGCCATTGCGGCTGACGGTAAATCGGGTGATGGTAGCGGACTTTTGTTTTCACTTCCGAAAGATTTTTTCAGAAAAACAGCCCACAAGCACGGTGTTGACTTACCGGACACGTTCGGTGTGGGTGTAATATTTCTTAAAAACGAAAACCAAAAAACGATTGTTGAAGAGTTTTGTGAAAAAAACGATTTAAAAGTGGCATTATGGAGGGAAGTGCCTGTAAATACCGAAGCTTTAGGTGAATTTGCACTTAATACGCTTCCTAAAATCTATCATGCGTTTATTGTCCCTCACTCAATAATAGCGATTAAAAGATTTGAAGAGCTTTTATATTTAACAAGAAAAGAAATCGAAAACTTCATTGAAGACAGGGATTTTTACATCCCGACGTTCAGCTCCAAAAAAATTGCCTACAAGGGCCTTTTAATGCCAAATCACATAAAAGAATTTTATCCGGATTTGGCGGATAAGGATTTTAAAGTTTCATTTGCGCTTTTCCATCAGAGATTTTCCACAAACACACTTCCTGAATGGAGACTTGCACAGCCTTTCAGATTCATCGCCCATAACGGTGAGATCAACTCTATTCAGGCAAACAGAATAAATTCTATAATCAAAAGCGAATCGATAAAATCCGAAGTTTATACAAAAGAAGAGCTTGAGAGGCTTCTGCCGATAGTAAGGTTTGATGAGAGTGATTCAAGCTCGCTTGATAGGATGATTGAATTTTTAATTATGAACGGAATGGATTTCTTTAAAACAATAAGAGCGCTTATTCCTATGCCTTGGCAAAACGCCCCTTATCTTGACAGCGAATTAAAAGCGTTTTACGAATATTTCTCAACCCGTTTCGAAGCGTGGGACGGACCTGCGGCTGTGAGTGTGACTGACGGAAGATACATTGCGGTTGTACTTGACAGAAACGGGCTAAGACCCGCAAAATACGTAATCACAAGAGACGATACGATTTTAATTGCCAGCGAATACGGTGTTATCGACTTCCCTGAAGAAGAGATAATCGAAAGAGGCAAACTGCAATCAGGACAAATGATAGGAGTCGATACGAAATTCGGCGTCGTTCTTAAAAACAAAGATATCGACGAATACCTGAAATCCAGCAACCCATATACAAAATGGCTGAATGAAAATATGATATACCTTCAGGAATATATTGAAGACCCTTATGCGATTGATGAGCAGATAGAACTTAGCGAACTTGTTTACAAACAAAGATACGCCGGAATTACAAAAGAGATAATAAACCTTGTAATCAAACCTATGATGGAAGACGGAAAAGAGCCAACAGGAAGTATGGGGGACGACACGCCTCTTGCGTGTTTTAGCGATTATCCTTTTAGAAGTTTTAACGACTTTTTCAGACAGAAATTCGCCCAGGTTACAAACCCTCCTATCGATTCATTAAGAGAAAAAATAGTAATGAGTTTAAATACAGGATTTGGTGAAATTCACAACATCCTTGACGAAGCACCCGAACACGCCAAAAGAATTAAAACGACTTCACCTATTTTAACCCAGTCAAAGCTGAGTGTGCTTAAAAGCTTCGGTGATGAAAACTCTCCGAGATTTGAGAGCGATTACAAAAACGCAACATATTCAACCGTATTTAAAAACGATTTGAAAAAAGCTCTTGAAGAGCTTACCGACAAAATCGTTGAAGATGTAAGAAATGGTGTTAGAATCATATTCCTTGAGGACAGCGGAATCGACCATGAACACAAATCAATCCCTATGGCAATGGTAATAGGAAGACTTCATAAAAAACTGCTTGACAATAAATTAAGACATTTAACAAGTATCGTGGCAATCACAAGTGAAGTTACAAACCCTCACGACGCGGCTGTAATGATTGCATACGGTGCGACTGCCATTTATCCGTACCTGTTATTTAAAACAGTATGCAAACTTTGCGACGAAAAAGGGCTTGAGAGAGATGATGCATTGTTTAACGTACACAGCGCACTTAATAAAGGTATATTGAAAATTATGTCAAAAATGGGTATTTCGACAATTGCAAGCTACAGAAACTCAGCCCTATTTGACATAATAGGTTTAAGCCATGAAATCCAGAAAGAGTGCTTTATCGGAAGTAAAACACTTCTACCTGGACTTACTTATGAAGATATAGAAGAGAGACTAAACATTAGACATCAAAAAGCATTCGAAGAAGAAAAACTGCTCCCGGGCGGAGTTATCAAACAAAGAAAAGGAGAAGAGTACCACGAAATCACACCTCAGGTTACAAGAGCGTTTCTTAAAGCCATCAAATCGGGTGAAAAAGCAGATTATGATGAGTTTAAAAACCTCGTAGAAAACAGACGCCCTACTTACATAAGAGATTTTCTTGATATTAAAAGCGACAGAAAACCTGTTTCAATCGATAAAGTAGAACCGCGCGAAAATATTATCAAAAGATTCATAGGTGCGGCTATGAGTATCGGTGCATTAAGCCCAGAAGCGCATGAAATTTTGGCAGAAGCCATGAACAGCCTTGGAGCCAGAACAAACTCGGGTGAAGGCGGGGAAGATAAAAGAAGAAACGGCACTATAAAGCAGAGCAAAATCAGACAGGTGGCATCGGGTAGATTTGGTGTAACTCCTGAATATTTAGTAAACGCCGAAGAAATTCAGATTAAAGTTGCCCAGGGTGCAAAACCGGGTGAAGGCGGACAGCTTCCCGGATTTAAAGTAACCACCTACATTGCGAAACTAAGACACACTACACCTGGAAAAACGCTCATTTCACCTCCTCCTCATCATGACATTTACTCAATTGAGGATTTGGCACAGCTTATTTTTGATTTAAAACAGATAAACCCGAATGCAACCATCAGCGTTAAACTCGTATCAACCGCGGGAGTAGGCACAATTGCGGCAGGTGTTGCAAAAGCGTATGCAGACCAGATTGTAATAAGCGGTAGCGAAGGTGGTACGGGAGCAGCTCCTATCACTTCAATAAGACACGCGGGTAATCCATGGGAAATAGGACTTATAGAAGCACACAACGCTTTAAAAGAAAACCACTTAAGAAAATACGTAGCCCTCGAAACCGACGGTGCACTTAAAATCGGAAGGGATGTGATTTTCGCAGCGCTTCTCGGGGCTGAATACTATGCATTCGGTACAAGTTTATTAATGGCTGTTGAGTGTATATTCTGCAGAAGCTGTCAGACAAACAAATGTCCTGTCGGAATCACCACCCAGGATGAAGACTACAGGGCTAAATTCAAAGGCAGTGTTGAAAAAGTTAAAAACTATATAATTTCTCTTGCGGAAGATGTAAGAGAGTGGCTTGCAAAGATGGGTTACACTTCACTTGATGAAGTAATCGGAAGAAATGATTTAATTACGGTAAAAGACATCGATTTAGCCAAAAAATTCGATTTTTCAATGATTTTAAGACAGGTTGAGGGAGTAAATACCAAACAGGTTGAAAACGAACCGTTTGACAAAAACGAATTTGAAAAAGAAATGCTTGAAAAGGTAATGGATACAATCAAAAATCCTAACCATAAATCCGTCGTAAAAGCCGAAATCTGCAATTTAAACAGAAGTTTTGGAGCCAGAATCAGCGGAGTTGTGGCTAAATATTACGGGGATGAGGGCTTGGCGGACGACAGCATTGTATTTAACCTCACAGGTACCGCAGGACAGAGTTTCGGGGTATTTTTAAGCAAAGGTATAACCCTTAGATTAAACGGCGTGGCAAACGACTACGTCGGAAAAGGAATGGCCGGAGGTAAAATCATAATCACTCCTGAAAAAGGTGCGGGTGCGGGTAATACATGTCTGTACGGTGCGACTGCTGGTAAACTCTTTATCGCAGGACCTGTGGGTGAAAG
>Ga0256842_1001751_pt1 | contig 16852 bp, 12 predicted proteins | sample 4559240metaG_FD_185973 | JGI IMG/M metagenome (GOLD analysis project Ga0256842, IMG submission 185973) | Hydrothermal vent microbial communities from Guaymas Basin, Mexico - 4559-240 | ecosystem: Environmental > Aquatic > Marine > Hydrothermal vents | place: Mexico: Guaymas Basin | collected...
CTTCACCCGATGCGTGAATAATTTTACGTCCTTTTAGAACGATTCCAACGTGAATAACACGTCCTTCTTCGTTGTCGAAAAAGGCTAAATCGCCTTCTTGAGCTTCGTCAATAAAGTTTCTGGATTTCCCTAGATTGACCTGTTCCGAGGCATCTCGGGGGATTGTAATGCCGTTGATTTTATATACTATCTGAGAAAATCCTGAGCAATCTATCCCAAAAGGGCTTTTGCCTCCCCATAAATAAGGGGTCGATAAATAGGACTTGGCTGTTTCAATTATTTCTTGACGGATATTTTCTCCTTTTACAGTATCTAATCCTTCAATTTTATAAATCTTATCTCCAATAATTATTTGATGGTTCTCTATTCTAGAAAAACTACTTCCTCTTACTAAATGAATTTCTTCAGAATTAGAATTAAGATAGCAAACCAAATTTTTATTTAGTTTTAATTGGCTATGTTTAATTAGATTAAATTGGTCTTCACTAATCTCAAAGAACATAGTTTTATCTATCCATCCTGTATATTGATCATAGTCAATTTGGATTTCTAACCAATTTTTCTTTTCTGTTAATACTGTAAAAATATCACCAAAAAGAAGTTGAGTAACCATTTCCGATTGTTCTTTATTCTCTGCCCTTACAGGAATGATACTAAGTTTTGTAAATCCAAATTTCATTTTAGAACGATTTGTTTTCAAAAGTAAGAAATATGCTTAAGAATAGCAATTTTAGAATTCTTCAAAGAAAAAGAGACTGCCTCAAAATGTAATTTTACTCTTAATGAGTCTATTGAGCCAGTCTCTTTGATTGTATATTTTATAAATTAAAGGCAGCTTTAACTTTGTCTACAAAATCTAATTTTTCCCAAGTAAATAATTCTACTTCAACAGTGATTGCTTTTCTGTACGGAGAATTAAAAGTTTTGGTAATTGTTTTAGGATTTCTTCCCATATGTCCATATGCTGCAGTTTCCTGATAAATTGGATTTCGTAATTTTAATCTTTTTTCGATAGCTGCTGGTTTAAGATCAAATACTTTATTCATCTCTTTAGCTATTTCTCCATCAGATAAATTAACTTTCGATGTACCATAAGTATCTACAAAAATTCCTACAGGCTCGGCTACTCCAATTGCATACGATAATTGTACTAAAATTTCGTCTGCAACACCTGCTGCAACCATGTTTTTAGCAATATGACGTGAAGCATAGGCTGCCGAACGGTCAACTTTTGATGGATCTTTTCCTGAGAATGCTCCTCCTCCGTGTGCCCCTTTTCCTCCATATGTGTCAACAATGATTTTACGACCTGTTAGACCAGTATCTCCATGAGGACCACCTACAACAAATTTGCCTGTTGGGTTGATGTGATAAATAATGTCGTCGTTAAATAATGCTATTATGTTTTCGGCATCTATTTTGTTAATGACTCTTGGTATTAATATTTCTAGTACATCTTTACGAATTTTAGCCAACATCTCGTTGTCATCTTCCATAAACTGGTCATGTTGTGTAGAAACTACAATTGTATCGATACGTTGAGGTTTGTTGTCGTCCGAATACTCGATAGTAACTTGTGATTTTGAATCGGGTGCAAGATAAGTCATATCTTTTCCTTCTCTACGAATAGCAGCCATTTCGACTAAAATAAGGTGCGACAATTGTAGTGCTAATGGCATGTAATCGTTAGTTTCGTTGGACGCATAACCGAACATCATTCCTTGGTCACCTGCACCTTGTTCTTTATGTTCATTGTTATCGTTGTCAGAATCTACGCCTCTATTAATATCGTCGGATTGTTCGTGGATTGCAGATAATACACCACAAGAGTCTCCGTCAAATTTGTACGAAGATTTAGTGTATCCAATACGATTAATTACGCCACGTACCGTTTCTTGAATATCGACATAAGCATTAGATTTTACTTCTCCAGCTACAATTACTTGACCAGTAGTGACTAAGGTCTCGCAAGCCACTTTCGAATTAGGATCCCAAGCTAAAAATTCGTCTAGGATAGCATCTGAAATTTGGTCAGAAACTTTATCAGGATGTCCTTCTGATACAGATTCTGAGGTAAATAAATAACTCATTATTTATAAATTTATATGTTTAATAATACGTTTTATCGGGATATTGTGCAGATGCGTAGTTTAAGAAAAAACCGTTTTTTTAGCATTTTTTTAAGTGGTCGCAAGCAGCACAAATGTATCCACATCGCAAAGATAGAAATTTATGATAAAAATCGGATACTTATTTAGAATAATTTTAAGTTGGAGAGGGCATAATGGAAGAATTACGTTAAAGCCTAATTTGTTATTAAGGGTTTAAAATTTGCTGAGCTTTTTCAATTGAGATTTTATTTTTTCCGTCGTAAGCAATAATAAATGCATCTCGAATTCCTTTTTCTATTAAATCTTGTTTCAGTATATTGGCTTCTTTTAAAGATTTGTATCGTCCAATAGTATAAACAGTTTTCCCATTCTTATTGATAAAATGTTCTAGTTGGTCTAGTTTCGACATTTGGACAAAAGAGCTCACAACTTGAACTGGTACAGAGTTGGAGTAAGCTCCTATTTGAACTTTGTAATATAAATTAGGAATGTCAATAGCTTTGCTTTCTGTATTATTCTCAGTATTTGTTTTAGCTGTGGCTTTTATTGTAGGAGTTTTGGTTGGTGTAGAAGAGTTTACACTAGCTAATTCTTTGCGTGCTTGATTGATGGAAATTTTCTTTCCATTTTTAAATGCAGTAACAAAAGCATCTTTTATTCCTGCTTGGCGTATTTCGTTTTTACGTTGATTGGCTTGATTGTAATCTACATATTTCCCGACAAAATATCTAATTAAGCCTGTGTTAGTAACGTCATTATACAATGGCATTAGATTTTTTAATCTAGTATGTGATACATGAGTTTTATAAGCTCCTACTTGAACGGTATACATTGTTTCGGAAATATTTGCTAAATCAATTGATGGATTAGGCTTTTTTGTGTTTAGTTGTTTTTTTGTTTTATTATTCTCTACAGTTTTAAGTACAATTGCAGTTTCTTTTTGTGCGAGTTCTTGATAATTGCTTTGTTGTTTGTTTTCTTTTTTAGCTAGATAAACAGCAATTCTTTGTCCATCTTTATATGCGACAACAAATGCATCTTTGTAACCTGAGTTTTGGATAAATGGTAGTGCTGTATTTGCTGCGTCGTAGGTGTTAAATAAGCCCACAAAATATCGGATGTATTTACTGTTTTGTCTTGTTTCTCCAGTAATTGGAGTTAGACCTCTAAAGGAGTTTTCTGGGATTGGTTTAGTGAATGCTCCAATTTGAATCTTGTAAATGATTCCGCTTGGAAGATCTTTGTTAATTGGAATAGGATTCTTCTTATTATAAATTGAGCTACTTTTAATTTCGAGTAGACTTACAATTTCAGGGCTATTATTTATTTTTTGTTCAGTACTACCTGCGGTTTCATTTACCAGATTATTATCATTTTCTTTTTCTGTTGAGGGTTGTGTATTTTCGCTGTTATTTACCTCTTTTTTTGTATTATGGGCAATTACATTTTCGATTGGGGTTTTGTTTAGCTCTGTATTGTTTAATGAGTCTTTAGTATTTGGGGGATTGTTAGAGTTGTCTTTATTCTTAGTAGGAGTAATTACGGGAACGGACTCTGTATTATTTATAGCAATATCGTTAGAGTTATTTTCGAGAGTCTCAATGTCATTATGAGAATCTGTATTTTCGTTTCTGTTAATATTATTTGAAATGGAATTCTTGTTGGTAGAATCGCTTGGAATAGAAGTGGCATCAGCAATTAATATGGTATCGATAGGAGTTTCTTGCAAGGCAAGTGTATCTATAATTATACTGTCATTATTTGAAAGTGCAATTTGGTTCGAATCTATATTTGTAATAATAGTTTCTTCTTTTTTCTCTGGTAAGGTATAGGCTTCTACTTGACCTTCGGATTCTACTAAAATATTTCCGTGGATTCCAACTTTATTAGTGTCGGTGTTTTCAGCAATATAATTCTTAACATCTTCGTCTAAAGGTTTTAGCCCCATGTAGATGGTGTATGCTTTTTCCATTTCGTCTAACGATTCCTCTTCCAAATTACCAGCGTTATTAAGCATCTCGTATGCTTTGTTCACGCTAACAACATCGAAGGAGCGGGCTCTTAGATTTTGAGCTTTTCTAAAGGTTTTGTTAGCTTCTTTTTCTAAAGTATGACCAGTTACCGCTTTCTCTTCTCGTCCATTTATTCTATAGGTTTTAATATGGTTTTTATAGACCATGTATTTTTCGTAATTAATGGGTTCTGTAGTAGCAGCAATATTAAACAATATCCCAAGCGATTTAGCTTCTAATTCGGATATTTGTTTGTCCATTTTTTCCCATTGCTTAGGATCTGTAACTTGTGGTAGGCTGTCGTTAAGTGTTTTAATTAGTTTTGCAATTTCTATATATTCGTTATTTAGTTTTAATTTTTCCTCCTTTAGTTTTTCAACTTTTGTTAGCTGTTTAGCTTCGTATGGGGAAAGTTCTAGTTTATCAATAATTCGACGACTTTGTATTTTTTGGATAAGACTTTTATCGATAGGTTTTTCATTAGATTCCAAAGGGTCGATTTTTATTAAGGAACCGGTGGTTAAGAATTCAGAATTGTCATCTTTTGTTAAAGCTAAATATGCTAATTCTTGCGATTTTAGAGCTTCTTGTTCTAAATCATCTTTTTTATTTTGTTGGGCTGTAAGAATGTTGATAGTGGTTAATGAATCTACTTTTATTTTTTGTGCTTCGTCAAAATAAAAATCAGCATCTAATAAATATTGCTTTGCAATTGCTTTTTTGGTATGGTCAGAAACTAAATCTAATGCCTTTTGTGTTTTTTCTTGATATAATTTTTGTTTTTGATTATTTGCTTTTTGCTTAATTAAAAAGGCCTCATGAAGAATTTCCTTTGTTTTAAGCTCTTGTTTTTTAATTTTTAGATTTAATTTTTCTTGTTCTTTTTTACTGAAAATTTTGTCGAGTTTAGATTTACTTTCTGATATATCTGTAAGGTAATTGTTCGCTTTTATATTTTTGGCTTCGGATTGAGTGTATAGTTTTTGGTATTCTGAAATCTTTTCTTCTTCATTTGGTAATAATTCTATGGTTATAGGATTATTAGTTACATTTTTATTGACAATCTCTTCTTGCTGCGTGTCTGTTTTTTCAGGGATATTTGTGTAGATGTCTAAAGCTGATTTTTGCCTATTAATAGAAATAGTTTCGTACAAATTAGCTTTTTGTAGAACATCAGCAGCGGCAGGGTTATATTGTTCTGTAATTTTAATCGATTCTCTTAAATTTGCAGCTTTATTAAAATAGACTTCGCTTTCTTTTTCGAAAACATAAGCTTGTGAACTCTCTTCGCTGTTTCCATAACGCCTGTTAATATCGAGCAAACTGGTTAATAATCTTGATTCTTTGAAATTTGCTGCTTGATTTAGTTCATTCGCTTTTTTATACTCATCCCAAGCTACTTTTTTATTCTTTTCTAGAAGTTTTGAAACCTCTTCTTTAGATTTCTTGTCATTTGTAATAGAGTCTTCTAAAATATTAATTTGTTTAAACTCTACCTCCCATGCTGTTAACGATTTTTGAGCATTGATTCTTTCTTTTGTAATTTGATCGAGAATTTTTTTATCTTTTTTATCAAGTGTTATCTTTGGATTTAATTGCTTTTCTGTTGCTGCGGCATATATTTCTTCTTTTGAAATAGGAAATGATTCTTTGTTAGATATAAGAATCTCTTTCATATCTCCTAGTGTTTCTTTGCTTTGACTAATAGCTGCTATGAGTTCCTGTTTTGTTTTGGTGTTAGAATTTAATTGTGTCTGTAGGTTGTTTCTGGTGTTTGTGGAAATTTGATTATCAACTAAAGTTTGGGTTAAGATTTTAGATTGTTTTTGTAATTCTTCCAATTTTTGTTGGTAGTACTGCTCTTTAAAAGCAGCTTTTTTATATTCAATAAGTTCGGGACTATCGTTTGTGGATGTCTCAAATTCAAATATTTTGTTCTTTATCAAGTTTCCAAATATAGTATCGGTTTGATATTCTGCGATATAGCTTTGTTCTATTTGTCCCGCTTGGCTATATTTGTTTTTTGATTGATTGCTTTTTATCTGAGATAATTGTTTTAATTCTTCAATTTCATTTTTTGTGATTTCTTGCTGTTCGATATTTGGAATAAAATTGACTCTTTTCTCTTTTTCATTAGCGAGGGAGGCCAGAGAGTCGGATAATTGTGCATCTTGTTTTGCTTCTTGAAATATTTTTCGTGCTTCTAATGAATTAATTTGTACTAAATCAATGCTTGCAATTGTTTTAATATCAATACTATTATTTACTTGATTATTAATTTTTGGATTGTCATTATTGTTGCTATTAGCCTCTGTTGGGGTTTCTGTGATAACCTTTGTGTTATTATCGATTTTTACATCCGAGGTAGTTTTTTTATCATTTTCTCCAATATTAATGGAATCTGTATTATTAACTTTTATTTGATTATTGTTTTCTTGGTTATCTATTTTATTTTCAGCCAATAAATTGTTTTCTTCTGCAAAAATATTAGAAGTTCTTTCTTCATATTTAAACTTAGAATCTAATTCAATTTTATCATCACGAATAGCAAGAATCTCATCGTTTAATTTTTTAGCATTTTGTATAATTAAGGATTGGTCTAGTGTTTTATTATTATTAGCCAATTGTTGATTCCTTTTGTTAGATATTTCAGAATTAATGGTGTTTAGAAATAATATCTCATCATTTAATTGTTTGGCTTTTGCCTGCTCGTAAGCTAAGTCAATTTGTGATTGTATTGCTATATTCTGAGCAATAAGTAAATTGTCTTTTGCATTATTTATTTCTTGATTTCTTTCAACTACCTCCTTTGTGTTGTTATTGCTTTTGGAACTAGAGATAATAGAGTTGTAATTAGCTAAGCTATTTTGGAATGTTAAATTATTTTTATTTACAGTGATTTTTTTGTCTTTTATTTTTTTATCAATTAGAGTTTTTTCTCTTTCTTTTTCTCTTGTCCAATTATTTATTGAGAGGTATGTTTTATTATTTTCTTGTAAGAATTTTCTGTTTGCGTTAATATTCTGAACTAATTCTTGTTTGTTATTATTGGTAGAATCGTTCAATAACATTTCTGATATTTTAATCTCCCTTTTTCGAGTTAGAATTTCTTTGCTCAAAACTTCTGTAGTTTTTGCAGAAATAGAGGCTTGAGTATTGATTTTAATAGATGTGTTAATTAAGTCTTGTAATTCTTTATTGTTGCTTAATTCTTCTTCGGGTAAACTATTCTTTAGAGTTTCTATTTTAGATTGTAGTTCTCGAAGCTTTCCAAGTTTTTGATGTGCAATATTTGTAGCAAGAATTATTTTTGATTCAGCTTTAGTAAGGTTTGCTTTTAATTGTTTAATATCTACTCGCAATAGGCTGGTGTAATCTTCTGGAGTTGTAATATTTTTCTCGTATATACTCTCGAATGAGAAGTCCGTTTTAGGACCTTTAGACTCATAGTTTGCTACTTCTGTAGTTGCAATTGCATTATTTTCGTTGTCGTTATTTTTGTTTATGTCAGCCAGTGGTGTAACCTGTAATTTGGCAATTTCTTGAATTTCTTCTAAGCTATTAGTCGCTTTCTCTACGGGATTTTTATCGACTTGTATTTTATAAACATTAATTTTGTTTTCTTGACTTTCTCTATTTGAAGAGAAATAGGCTAATTCGTTTTTTGCATCAACAACATATAAGATGTCATCGTAAGGCGTATTAATGGGAAAATCTAAATTAATGGGGTCAGACCAAGTTGACTGCGTACTGTCGTATACTGATTTAAAGATGTCGTATCCGCCCATTGTGTTATGACCCTTCGAACAAAAGAAAAGTGTTTTTCCATCACTCTTCAAAAAAGGATAGGCTTCGTCGTATGGAGTGTTAATTATATCCCCAATATTTTGGGAAGGTAGAAATTCACCTGTGGAATCTTTTTGGGTCCAAAAGATATTTTTATCCCCATTTTTTTTATCTCCAAAGCTGGAAAATAGGACTATACCACTATCGCTAATAAAAATTAGTTCTTTTTGTTTTGCTTTTATATCAGCTTTAGTTTTAAATTGATCTGGTTTAATAACTAGTTTTCCCCCTATTTTATTTAAATCGTATGAGTATTGAAAATTATTAGGGCTGATTCTTTTATTGTCAAGGACAATAAGAGGGCTAACATATTTTACTAAATCTAATCCATTGTTACAGATGTTAATTTCTCTTTCTATTTGTTTCTCTTTCTGTTGTTTGCTTGTCGATTTGTTTTGAAAGGTTTGATATTGACTAATGGCTTTATCAAACTGATAACTTAAATGATAGGCACTTCCCAGATAGTAGAAAACTAAAGGTTGTTTAGTCAGTTTTTTACTGGCGTAGGATAAATATTTTATGGCCTTGTTAATTTCTTTATTGTTTTCTACTAAACAGGCTCCGTAATAAAAACTGTATTTAGGCTCGGTAGGATAAAGGCTAAGTAATTGCGAATATAAAGGCATAGCCCTTTCGAAGTCATTATTGTAAAATAATTCTTCGGCGGTATCTGTTAAGTCTTCTTGCTCTTCGTTTACTTGAGCGTATATTAACGAGACTGATAGAAAAAAATATATTATTAAAAGAAACTTTAAATTCACTTAGTTATTTATTGCTATTATTACAAATATAAGTAATATTACCGAAGCCGCATTAACATTTGATTAACAAAAATATTGTATACGTGTTTAATTATTATTTGTTGGGGTTTTCTTTATATTTCAGGAATAATAAATAAAAGAGATATTGTTGAAAAAAATTAATGAAATGTTTGAAAGGGAATGATAAAGTTGTATCTTTGCCGTCCGAAATACGAATTTAAAGAATATAACAATGGCAAATCATAAGTCAGCATTAAAAAGAATAAGACAGACAGAAACTCGTACTGCACGAAATAAGTATTATGCAAAAACAATGCGTAATGCAATAAAAGTGCTTAGAGAGACTAAAAATAAAGCCGAGGCCGCTAAAATGTTACCCGAGGTTGTGGCTTTAGTAGATAGCGTTGCTAAAAGAAATATTATACATAATAATAAAGCTGCAAACCTTAAAAGTGGGTTAGCTAAGCACGTTAATCGTTTATCGTAGTTTATTAATACTATTTTTAACAATACTTTTACGGCTATCTTTAAGGTAGCCGTATTTTTTATGGATATATGTTTCTTAAGTTAGCTTATTAGATTCGTTCAAAATAAATGGAGAAAATCCTCTGCTCTTTCATGAAAAAATATTTCGTCACTTTTTTGCTTATGAAAATTGTATTTACTAATCGAACTTACGAAGCTCTTTTAAAATTTAGCACCAATATTGAAATACAGTTGATGGACTTGATTGGGGAGCCAATATCTGTAATTTAAAGATAAAAATAAATTTTTCTCTGGCTGATATTGTATTCCTAGCAAAGCCATATTCCCATATTTTACAATTGGAGAGTTATCAACATAATCATATCTTGTAAATAAATTAATTTTCGAATTAATATCGACAGACACAAAAGCAGAAACTCCAGAAAACTCTGTAGATAAGAAACTTGGATGATTGGTATAGGAATATTCTATTCCAATTTTATACGATTTCTGTTGGTAAGCAATAAATCCAGAAAAACTTGTTTTTAAATTGTTTGTTGTTTCGAATGTTGCAGGAGTAAGAGCAGTGTATGCTTTTAAGAGCAGATGATCGATAAGGTAAATTTCTAAATTACTGGTATACTCGATTACGGATAAAGAATCTTGATGATAAAAAGGGCCGTTCCCGTTGTTTGCTCCTAAAGAGATGGCAAAAGTTTCCTTGTTTTTATACTCAATTCTCATCCCAAAATCTGCAGGATTAGCCATCCTGTATAGTTCTTGCATGGTAGTTAAAACGTAACGGTGTCCCCAAAATTTATCTTGAACAGTTAAATATTGCTCGTTTAATAATTGACCAGCTGAGAAACTCAAGTGTTTTGTAAAAGTCCATTTTAATTCAGCCATTTTTAGAAAAGCAGTATATTCACTTCCTTTAACAAAGCTTACAGGTAAATTGTTTCCTGCTGTATCTAATACGTGAATATTACTAGTAGTATGTGTTACATCATAAATTAAAGTAAATTTTAATTTGTCTGATTTTTTAAATTGATAACCAATTAATGCCGTTGAAATTTCAAAACCTGAATTTGGTTTTTGTGAGTGAAAGCCGTAATACCCACCAGTAAAAATATTTGCAAAAAGATGGTGCAGGCTTTGGTCTGCTTTTGGCTCAGGAATGGTGTCTTGTGCAAAAATTGGTAAGCTGATACTTAATAATAAAGAAAACAGTATTACCTTTGTGAAATTATACATATCTGAAAAAATAAAATTTAATTATGGCAAAGATAAGAATTACAAAGGAATTTCGGTTCGAAGCATCACATGCTTTATGGAATTATGATGGATTATGTAAAAATATTCATGGGCATTCTTATATTCTGCAAGTAACAGTGGTTGGGGAGCCAATTCTTGACGAAAATAATCCAAAGTTTGGGATGGTTATGGATTTTGGTGATTTGAAGAGAATTGCGAAAGAAGAAGTTGTCGATATTCTGGATCATTCCTTAATTATAAATAGAAAAGCGTTTCATAAGGGATTCGAAAATATTGAGCAGATGTTTGATAGATTTCATTTAGTAGATTATCAACCTACTTGCGAGAATATGGTTGTGGATTTTGCAAAAAAGATTGGATCTCGACTATCTTCTGATATTCATTTATATTCTATTAAATTAAACGAAACAGCAACTTCTTTTGCTGAATGGTTTGCTATAGACAATTTGTAGAATAATAATTAAATCTTTTTTTAGAGCCTCTGGATTAGTTTAGATATTGTGAAACTTGTATAAAATACAAAAGCAACTCTGCGGAGAGTTGCTTTTATTTTTCTGCATGTTAGCGTTACTATTTTGTTATCTAACTGGTTTGACGGACTCTAAAAAAGTGAAAGTAAATATCAGAAACTGCTTAAAGAATAACTTAACTTTTTTAAAAGAACAATAAACTAATCATGCATTCATTTCAAAAAACACAAGTCAAAGATAAGACAATATTTCAGTTATTTTTATGCTAACTAATTTCTGGGAAGTATCAATTTGTAAATGGTATCGAAAATACTATAATTGGTTTCTTTGTTATGGGGCATAGTTATAAAATATTGTATTAACAATAAAGAAAATAGAAATGTGTAAAAATAAAAAAGCAACCCTGCGGAGAGTTGCTTTATTTTTCTGAATGTTAGTGTTATTATTTTGTTATCTAACTGGTTTGACGGACTCATAAAAAGAAAATCTATCAAAAACTAATTAATGATTTAAATCTACTTTTTAAAGAATAATGTACTAACAAACATTCATTTCAAAAAACACAAGTCAAAGATAAGACTTTTATTCAAGTTTTATTAGCTTAATTAATTTCTGGAGGATATCATTTTGTAAATGGTTATCATTTTTGTATAAGTGGTATTTGTAGATATTATTCGTATAACTTATTGATAATCAATTCTGTTTAATTGTATGTATATATATAAATAATAAAGCGGCTTATTAAAAGGCTGAATTATATTATTTTTAATAACTTTGGTAAGATTGAAAAAAAGTATAAACTATTAATAAATAAGGAGTTCTTTTGTTACAAATATTAATGTATTATTGTATGAATTGGACTAACATAAATTATTAAATATGAATAAAACTGTAAATAATGTTGAAGAAGCTATCGATGGGATACAAGATGGTATGACTCTGATGCTTGGAGGTTTTGGGCTTTGTGGAATCCCAGAGAATGCTATTAATGCTTTGGTCGATACCGATGTAAAAGGCTTGACTTGTATTTCTAATAATGCGGGGGTCGACGATTTTGGCTTAGGCTTATTGTTAAGAAAACATCAAATTAAAAAGATGATTTCGTCTTATGTTGGTGAGAATAAGGAGTTTGAAAGGCAGATGCTTAGTGGCGAATTAGAAGTTGAGTTAAATCCTCAGGGAACTTTGGCCGAAAGAGTTCGGGCTGGTGGAGCGGGAATTCCTGCATTTTATGTCCCTGCTGGTTATGGTACAGAGGTGGCCGAGGGTAAAGAAGTGCGCGAATACAATGGAAAGATGCATTTGCTAGAAACCGCTTTAGTGGCAGATTTTGCAATTGTAAAAGCATGGAAAGGTGATGCTTATGGAAATCTTGTTTATAGAGATACCGCTAATAATTTTAATAATATGATGGCTTCAGCTGGTAAAATTACCATTGCCGAGGTTGAGGAAATTGTTCCTGTAGGGTCTTTAAATCCGAATGAGATTCATACCCCAGGAATATTTGTTCAAAGAGTATTTAAAGGTGAGAATTTTGAGAAAAGAATTGAATTTGTAACTGAACAACAAGACTAAAAAGATGGCATTAGATAAAACTGGTATTGCAAAAAGAATAGCACAAGAATTACAAGATGGATATTATGTGAATTTAGGAATTGGGATTCCTACACTTGTTGCAAATTATATTCCTCAAGGTGTTGAAGTTATATTACAATCGGAAAATGGATTATTAGGTATTGGACCTTATCCTAAAAAAGGAGAAGCTAAGGCTGATTTAATTAACGCAGGTAAACAAACTGTTACGGCTATTCCTGGAGCTGCTTTTTTCGATTCGGCATTAAGCTTCGCTATGATTCGTGGAGGACACGTCGATTTAACAGTTCTTGGAGCATTTGAGGTAACTGATCAGGGGGATATTTCTAGTTGGAAGATTCCTGGTAAAATGGTTAAGGGTATGGGAGGTGCTATGGATCTTGTTGCTTCTGCAAAGAATATTATTGTTGCGACAACCCATACCGATCGAAATGGAAAATCAAAATTGTTGAAGAAATGCGAACTTCCTCTAACGGGTGTTAAGTGTGTAAAAAAGGTTGTTACAGATTTAGCAGTTATTGATGTTACACCTGAGGGGTTTAAATTGATTGAACGTGCTCCTGGTGTTTCTGTAGAGGAAATTAAATCGAAAACTGAAGGTAAACTAATTGTTGAAGGTGAAATCCCTGAGATGAATTTGTAAATCTGAAATATCTGGATATTTAATTTCTCGATGATTGCATCGAGTTAATAATTCTTGTCCTTAATTATACCTCGTAGGATTTGTTTCGAGGATATTGATTTGGGGTCAGCTTGATTTATAGATAAGCTGACCTTTTTTATTTACTTGTTTATGTATTCGAAAGAAGAATTAAGAAAAATTAAAACCGATTTTTGGACTTCGTTTGGCCAGTATTCTCAATTGAAGAGAACTAGGATTGGTTTTTCTAAGAAATGGGTGCTTTATAAAACAGGAATTAAGGGTCTAGAACTCAAGTTTAATTTTGTTAAAAATGGATGTGTTACAGCCATTGAGATTGATTTGTCCAATTCAAAATCGGAGGACTTTATCAATAAATTGGATTTGTTGAAATCCGAATTGATTTCAGAATTTGAATTGTTTGAAGAAATAAATCATCAACAAAATAAATATTGTTATTTTTATGAAAAAGAGAATCTGAATTTTAAGAATAGGCAAGATTGGCCAGATATTTTTGACTTCTTTTTTAATCAAATGTTAATATTAGAGATTTTTGTAATAGATAATAAGGAGATTTTGAATTTATAATAAGCCATTTGCTATTCCAAAAGCCACGCTAACGCATTTTCTTTTTGTGAGAAAATCTTAACTAGATAGTTGGGGCTTTGTGTTGCCGAAGTTGTTAGAACAGCAAGTGCAGTATTTTCAGGATCGTCGACAACAAATGCATGTCGAACACTATTAAATTGTTGAATGGCTTGTTTTCTAATTTCCGACATTAATATTGCGTCGCTGGGTTTAAACATAATTGTTAACCCTTTGTCTATTCCTAGTACTCTAAGGTCTTGAGGTAATTGATTGTTTTGTTTTACATGATTGATTAAATCTGTATATTCAGAAAATTCAATATTTCCTTTTAGAGTGACCTCTAAATAATTCTCTTTGTATTCGGCTTTAATGTATTTTTCCATCTAAGTCTGTTATTTTATTTGGGCTTGTCTAGATTGCTATCCGACATAAAATTAGTATTTTCTTCTGAATTATCTTCTTTATCCTCTTTATTATTTTCGGTTTTTCCGTATTTAATTAATGCAAAAGCCATAATTATGCTTGAAGTAATAATTAAAAAAAGTAAAATCCCTGATTCGAAATCTTGATGTTGATATTCTTTTGGGATAGCAAAAAATAGGAGTACAGTTATTAATCCCCGGGGCGCAATAAAAAGTTCGGTTTTAAAATCTTTTCGTAGAAACAGGAGAAGAGTTAAATATCGAACCCCATATAGTATGATTAATAGTAGGCTGCTAATTAGAAATACATCCAGACGAAAAAGGCTAGCTAAAGAAATGGTTAGTCCAAATATGACAAAAAAGAAAGTTCTAACAACAAAAGCTGTTTCTTCGGTTATCAATTTAAAGTCTTTAAAAATATTATTTAATTCTTCTTGACGGAACCATTTCGATATTTTTCCTTTAAAAAAGAGTTTCCGGTTGTTTAGTATCAGACCAAAAAATAAAATAATGATGAGGGAAGATAAATGCAGCATTTTTCCTAAAGTGTACAATAGAACCAGAACAGAGATGAGTAGAAATAGTTTTACTTTAGTTCTTATTCTTTGAAAGAAATATATCAATATATAACTTAGTATCAGTGAAATAGAAATAGTAATTAAAATATTTGAGGCAATGTTTAATCCTAATTCGTTTCCGTTTTCGAATTCGACACTTCCTAGCAAGAAGTAAAAAAACATAATACCTAGAATATCGGAAAAAGTACTTTCGTAAATCATAAATTCCTTTTTCTTTTCGGATAATTGCGAAATACTAGGAATAATAATAGCACTGCTCATAATTGATAATGGAATGGCATAGATGAGTGCAATAAACAGATCTGTTTTAAGAAATAATTGAATGATTAAAGCAATCAGATATGAGCTAGTAGATAGGGAGATTATAGCGACTAAGAATGATTTTAGGATTAATCCAATTTTTTCTTTTTTCAACTCTAGATCTAGCGAAGCTTCTAAAACAATCATGATTAATCCTACAATACCAAGTACTCCTAGAATTGGAGATTCACCATCGATATGAGTAATTCCTGTACTGTATCGAATAATAATTCCAAGAGTAATAAGTAATAAAACGGATGGGATATTCCATTTTCTAGATACTAAATTAAAAAGATATGAGATGATAATAATTAGAGAGGCTCCAATGATGTACCAATAAGAATTAATTTCGTTAAGATTCATACCGCATTTTAAAAGTTAAATCCAACTCTAAATTCGTAAGGATTATAAGGAGAATTTCTACTCTGATTCAAATTAAATAGGAATAATATATATGCACCACCGTTACCCATTTTCTGGTACAATCCACCGCCAACCCAAGGTACATCGATAATATATCTTCCGTTATCCGGAAAATTGTTTGCGACATCGAAATAACGTTTTTCTAGACTGATGATATTGTTTTCGCCATACAAAATTATTTGGTCTAACAAAATGTACTGTGTGAATATTTTACCTCCATAAATACTAGTGGTATATTCGTATCCTCTTATCCTTTTATCATTAAAATATTCGTAAATAATACCCACTCCTGCAGAGAAATTGGCTTGTATTCTGTAACCAACAATAGGTGAGATATTAATATAAGTATAACTGCCCAGGGTAATTCCAAGATTACCACCAAAAAAAAGATGATCGGTAAATTGGGGTTCTGTTTCTTGCTTAGCTTGAGTAGAATTTTCTTCTTCAATAAATTGCGAGAAACCACTTAAAGAAATGTTGATTGCTAACAAAAGAAATAGATACTTTATTTTCATGAACAATTTGTTAATGATATAATTAATATAATTTCAAAGATAATAAAGATTTTGTAATATAGCAGAGGTTTGTTTTAGTTAACAAAATATAGTCTATGGATAAAAGAATCAAGTAATTAGTTTTTTACATTTGATATCAATTTTTTAGAATCCGATGGATTAAGCGTAACTTTTTTTGATAGCGATTCTAAAAGTAGTGCCGTTGTTGATTTCTGAGTTCTTAACAAATATTTTTCCTTTGTGATAGTCCTCTATAATTCGTTTGGTAAGGGAAAGACCTAAACCCCAACCTCGTTTTTTTGTCGTGTAGCCTGGATTAAAGATGGTCTTTTGTTTGTTTTTGGGAATTCCTTTTCCTGTATCCGAAATATCTATATAAATATATTGATTGGCATCGGTAAGCTCAATATTTATTTGACCTTTACCATTCATAGAGTCGATGGCATTTTTAAATAAATTTTCTATAACCCAATCAAAGAGTGGGGGATTAATAAAGAAGGTAAAGTCGTTAAATGCATCTAAATTATTTGAAAAAATAATTTTATCGGAGACTCTAAGTTTAATATATGTTATCGATTTTTCGATTTGACTTACAATATTAATTTCTTCAAGTTTAGGATCAGAACCAATTTTAGAAAAACGTTCGGCAATCATTTCTAAACGACTGACATCTTTTTGTATTTCTGTAATAATAGTAGGGTTCATGTTTTGCTCCTCTCTTAGAAGTTCTATCCAAGCCATTAGAGAAGTTATAGGAGTGCCCAATTGATGTGCCGTTTCTTTTGACATCCCCAACCAAACATGGTCTTGTTCAGCTTTTCGGGTAGAGCTAAATGCATAGTAGGCGATCAAT
>Ga0256842_1001752_pt1 | contig 16850 bp, 15 predicted proteins | sample 4559240metaG_FD_185973 | JGI IMG/M metagenome (GOLD analysis project Ga0256842, IMG submission 185973) | Hydrothermal vent microbial communities from Guaymas Basin, Mexico - 4559-240 | ecosystem: Environmental > Aquatic > Marine > Hydrothermal vents | place: Mexico: Guaymas Basin | collected...
TCTAAGTAATATTTAACTAGTAGTTATTACTAACTAGTATATTACTTGCTTAGTTTTCAATGATCTCAAACAGTCTATCGACTCATCAACTCGATGTGTCTCTGTTTGTGGATGGGAATTATAGGGGAATCAAACTTTAATGTCAATAGTTTTTAAAAAGAATTTGAAAAGTTTTTAAAAAGTGTTTATTTTCTTATCATTAAACTTATTTTAAAGGTATTGTTGCTATTTATTAACTCTTTATATATAGAATTCTTATACATAAATACTACATATATAAAAAAGGAAAAAATATGGGACTATATGATCGTGATTATGCAAGAAAAAGTTCATTTACTTATGAAACTACTTCTCGCAGTGACACACAAATTATCTCTTTTGTAAAAGAGACTTATAAATTATTTGCAGCATCCATGATGGCTGGTGCTGTTGGTGCTTATGTTGGGGTACCTCTAGCTGGAGCAATAGCAAGTTGGTTTATACCTTTAATGATTTTAGAAATTGCATTACTTATAGGTTTGCAATTTGCAAAGAACAAACAAGGCATAAACCTTTTGGTTATGTTTGCATTTGTTTTTATGACAGGATTGATGCTTGCACCACTTTTGGCACAGACACTTGGCATGATTGGTGGTGGTACTATTATAGGTAATGCCTTTGCTATGACTTCTGTTGTATTTGGTTCAATGAGTTTTTATGCTATTAAAACAACAAAAGATTTTACTAGTTATGGTAAACCTTTAATGATTGCTCTTTTTGTGATTATAGGATTTTCTATTATTAATATATTTTTAGGCAATCCGATGATAAGTATTATCATCTCTGGCGTTGTTGTAATATTATTTAGCATACTTGTTATTTTTGATACTCAAAATATTATGAGAGGTATGTATGAGACACCTATTGATGGAGCAATAGCTCTTTATTTAGATTTCTTAAATATTTTTACTGCACTACTGCAACTATTTGGTATTTTTGGAAGTGATGACTAAAAATCAACTAACACCCGAACTTTTTCGGGTGATTGATGCAAACCTTAATAGACTCAAAGAGGGTATAAGAGTTGTAGAAGACCTTATGCGATACCTACATAATAATAAAGAACTCTCAATAAAACTAAAAACCATAAGACATTTAGCAAGATTTGATGATATAAAGTCACTACTCAAATATCGAGATAGCATAAATGATGTTTTAAGAGATAGCACTAAGAGCGAACTAAACAGAACAAACTTAAATGAGATTGTTATCGCTAATTTTAAACGGGCAGAAGAAAGTAGCAGAGTTTTAGAGGAACTTTTTAAACTATATGATATAAAATTGAGTGAGAACTTCAAACATATACGATATGAACTTTATGATTTAGAAAAAGAAGTAATAAATACCACTTCAAATTCTAAATAGTTTAAAGGGTAATTATCAAAAAGATATTTTGTTTGTTTATAATTTAAAACACCCCTCGAACCACTTACTCCACTTTTTTTTATATATCTAAACATCTCTCGTGTTGAAGTAAATTCCAATTTATACTTAACAATCTCAAAATTTGCATCAAAATATCTTTTTTGAAGTTCGTAAATCTCATCAGCACTTTTTAAAAATGATTTTAAAGATGCTGTTTCATTTAATGTTTTAAAAGTATTTGATGTAAAAATAGCCAAAGCAATTGGAACATTTAAAAGTTGTATATTTCTAAAAACTGCCTCAAGATTATCTGCCCATTGCAAAGCTGAAGATGAAAATACATAATCATAATCATAAGTTAAAAGATTTTCAAAAAGCATCTTATCATTAAAATCACCATATACACACTCTATCCTTTTAGACTTTGGATGTAACTCCAACATTTTAGGTGCAAAATCAACACCAGTAAAATGTTTATAATTCCAATCTATCTTTTTACATAAAGAACCATCTCCACAACCCAAATCTAAAATCTTTTTTGGTTTATATAAAAGAGTAGAAAGTAATTTATTTGCTACTTTATCTTGTATCTCATTGTAAAAAGCGTAAGAATGAGCATGTTTTGAAAACTCTGAGCTTATTTTCATTCTTTATTTATAACCAAAGAAAAGATAAATAAGACCAAGACACATAAAACTATAGTAGCTCCAGAAGGAAGTGAAAATAAGTACGAAAACACCATCCCACATGCCACACTAAATAAAGCAATAAGAAGTGAGACAATCATTGTTTTTACAAAACCAACTCTATACTGAAGAGCAGATACTGTTGGTATAACCATCAAAGCACCAATAAGTAAACTTCCTACCACCCTTATGGATAAAGCAATAATAATAGCAGAAACACTGACAAGCAGATAGTTTAAAAATCTTACTTTTAAACCACTTGTTTTTGCAACCTCTTCATCATAAGCTATAAAATACAACTCTTTTGAATATGTTAAAAGTAAACCTAAAGATATACTTCCAAATAGAGATATTGTCACAATATCTTCCTGACTTACAGAAAGAATAGAACCAAATAGATAAGAAAACAGTGAGTTATTAAAAGCTCCACCAAGTGAAACAATAATTACAGCAATAGCTAGTGTACCAGAAAGCATGATAGCTAAAACGGCATCAGAATATAAAGTAAAACTACTTCTTAAATATTCAATAAGCCATGCAGAAAGTACAGCCACTATAACTGCCATCCACAAAGGGTTATATCCTGCAACCAAACCAACTGCCACACCAACTAAAGCTGAATGAGCTAAAGTTTCACTCATCATAGAATATCTTCTTAAAACTATAAAAGTTCCACTTACAGAAGCTAAAACAGCAATAATAATCCCAGCTATAAAAGCTCTTTGCATAAAATCGTATTCAAACATTTCCATATTAATGCTCATGTTTATGGTTATGAAGAAGATGAGCATGTACACCATAAAGCTTACTCATATCATCACAACTCATCATTTTTTTTGGATCATTACAAATTATAGCCTTTTGATTTATAGTAAATAATCTTCCAATATCATCTGCTATAACACCAACATCATGTGTAATAAATATAATAGTTATTCCCTCTTGTTTATTTAATTTTCCAAGTAATGTGTAAAAATTTCTCTGACTATTTATATCCACTCCAGTATTTGGCTCATCTAAAATCAAAACCTCTGGCTTTGACGCTAAAGCACGAGCTATCATAACTCTTTGTCTTTGCCCCCCAGATAATGTTCCAACCATTTTATCTTTTAAATCATAAATATCCATTTTTTTCATTGCGTCTTCTACTGCGTCTTTATCCTCTTTTGTAGCAGAAGAAAAAAGCTTTCGTTTTGCTATTCTGCCCATATTTACTATATCCTGAACTGTTGCTGGGAAAGTGGTATCTACAAGTGAAGCTCTTTGAGGTACATAGCCTATTTTATACCATTCTTGAAATTTATTGATTTTTTTAGAAAAGATATTAATCTCTCCACTTGTGGGCTTATTCAATCCAAGCAACATCCTAATAAGTGTCGTTTTCCCACCACCATTTGGTCCTATAATAGCAACATATTCCCCATGAAAAATCTTAAAGGAAATATCTATCAGTATATCTTGTTCCCTTGTACTAAAACTTAGATTTTTAACATCAAAAATCGGAGATTTAGAATCTACTGACACTTCAAAGCCTTAGATATTTTTTGCAAATTTATCTTCATAATATCTTTAAAACTCAATTTCTGTTTTGCTTCATCTGCTGTGATATTTGCTAATGGCTGAAGAACATCAATTTTAATACCTGCTTCTTTAGCAACACTTTGTATAGGTTTGGCATTTGCAAAACTTTCAAAAAATATACTTGAAATGTTATGTTCTTTTATATTTTTTACTAAAGTAATCATTTTTTTTGCACTAGGTTGTGCTTCTGGTGATAAACCACTTAAAGACTCAACATTAAAATGATATTTTTTTGCCATATAAGAAAAAGCATTATGATCTACTATTATCGTATTTTCTTGACATTTATGAAGTTTAGCTTTATATTCATCATCAAGTTGCTTCAATCCTTTTATATAATTATCTCTATTTTTAAGATATAGCTCTTTATTAGCTGGAGAAATCTTTATAAGTTCATCTGATATAAGTTTTGTTGCTATTATCATATTGTTCATATCTAACCAATAATGGGGATCAAAACTACCAATTTTATGATGATGTCCATGATGTAAATTTAATTTTATCAAATTTACATTTTTAGACATGTTTACAACTTTACCTTTAAAATCAAAACCATCAGTCCATGGCTCTAATCCTGCACCACTATAAACAACCAAGTCACTCTTAGATATTTTTGCCATTAACTTTGGTGTTGGTTCAAAACTATGTGGATCAACACCAAATGGTAAAATCATAACAAGCTCAACACTATCCCCAGCTACATGTTTTGCTATATCATATAAAGAAAAAGTGCTTAACGATACAAGTGGCTTAGTTTGAGTTGTCTCTTCTTTATCTTTGTTTTGCACAGTTGTTATCCCAAATATAAAAGCGATAACAATTAAAACGAAAACAATATATTTTAAATTTTTCATTGCTAGTAAATTCCTATTAAATTTTTTTGAAATTATACCCTATTTTGTATTCTTCATTTTTTTAGATATAATTCGCCACTTTTTATACTTAGGAATTTATCTATGACAACCAGCTTCTTACTAATTACTCAAATAGTTTTAGTTATCATTTTAGTTATAGCCGTTTTACTACAAAAAAGCTCAAGCATTGGTCTTGGTGCATATAGCGGTTCAAACGAGTCTGTTTTTGGGGCAAAAGGTCCAAATGCATTTTTAGCAAAAATTACTTTTCTTATAGGGTTTTTATTTGTTGCAAATACAATAACTTTAGGATATATGTATTCTCAAGTTGCTCAAAAATCGGTAGTTGACAAAATAGTTGAAAAAACAAATGTACCAGCTCCAGTAGCACCAACTTCAAATACTACAAAATAGTTGCTTTTTTGCAACTATTTTTACTACTAAAATAGAACTTTACAAAATACTTTTATATCATTTAAAATATTTCTTGCTACAATAACACCATTATTTTTAAAATTTTTAAGGAAATGAGATGCTAAACGAAATATATAGCGAATGTGAAACAAAGATGCTTTCAAGCATAGAGCATATGCAAAGAGAGTTTAAAACACTCAGAACTGGTAAGGTTACAACTGCTGTTTTGGATAATGTAAAAATAGACTACTACGGAACACCAACCCCTCTTGATCAAGTTGGCTCGGTTATAGCAGCTGATGCTACAACTATAGTTGTTAACCCTTGGGAAAAAAATCTTTTAGCTGACATTGAAAATGCAATACTTAAAGGAAATGTTGGAGCTACTCCAAATAATGATGGTGATCAAATCAAACTATTTTTCCCTGCTATGACAGTTGAACAAAGACAAGAAAGTGTAAAACAGATGAAAGGTATGGGTGAAAATGCTAAAGTTTCTATAAGAAATGACAGAAAACACTCAAATGATGCCATTAAAAAACTAGAAAAAGACAAAGAAATCACACAAGATGAATCAAAATCTGCACAAGATAATATTCAAAAAATCACAGATAAGTATTCAGTAAAAATTGATCAAATTCTAAAAGATAAAGAAGCAGAGATATTAAAGGTTTAAAATGGATGTTAAAAAAATATATATGGATGCAGATGCTCTTTTAGAAGGGCATTTTAAATTAAGTAGTGGAAATCATTCACAATTCTACTTACAATCTGCAAAAGTTTTAGAAGACCCAAAAACGGCTAAACTTTTAGCTGATGAATTGGCACTCCAAATAAAAAAGAGTGGACTTGCAGTGGATACCGTTTGCGCACCTGCCCTTGGTGGACTTATAGCTGGTTTTGCACTAGCTACTGCTCTTGATGTCAGAAGTATCTTTGCTGAAAGAGTTGATGGAGAGATGACTATTCGCCGTGGTTTTGAGATAAAAAAAGGTGAAAAAGTACTTATGTGTGAAGATATTATCACAACAGGTGGAAGTGCTATGGAAGCTGCCAAAGTTGTTAAAGCTCTTGGTGGTGAGATAGTTGGTGTAGCTGCACTTGCTAATCGTGGCTTTTGTCATAGAGAAGATAGTGATATACAAACTAAACCAAACTGCAAACTACCTCAAGATATTCCATTTTTTGCATTGGCCGACTTTACATTTGAGATGTATAGCCCAGATAAATGTCCATTGTGCAAAGATGGTAGCAAGGCGATAAAACCTGGTTCAAGAGGAAACTAAACCTCTTTTTTTAAATAGTTATAGTAAATATTGCACCTTCTGCACTATTTACTACTTCCAAACTGCCTTTACAATGATCTTGTATGATTGTCTTACTCATGTAAAGACCTAGTCCTGTTCCATTTTTATCTTTTTTTGTTGAGAAATAAGGGTCAAATATATTATCTATTATGTCTTCAGAAATCCCACCACCATTATCACTAACTTTTAAGATATGCTTTGAGCCATCTTGGCATGTGGATATTTTTATAACTGGATTTTTAATCTTATTTTCAATTAAAGCATCCTCTGCATTTTTAATAAGATTTAAAATAACCTGTTTTAGTTCATTTGGATAACTTTCAAATAAATCACTTTCATCTAACTCTTGTAAAACTTCAATATTTCTATTTTTTAAAGAAACTTCTACAATATTAAGTGCAGATTTTATTAGTTCATTAAAATTAACAAATTTTTTCTCTTTTGTAGGTTTAAAAAAATCCCTAAAATCATCTATGGTTTGACTTAGATGTTGAGAATATTCAGATATATTATTTGTCGCTGTTTCTATTAACTTTTTATCTGCTTTATTTAATTGAGCTTTTAGATTCAATCCTATACTTGTAGCACTAATTGCTGAGAGTGGTTGCCTCCATTGATGGGCTATCATGCTCATCATCTCACCCATCTGTGCCAACCTCGATTGTTGATAAAGAACTCTTTCTTTATCTTTCATCTCTTGTACAGCTTCTTGAACTTTTTTCTCCAAAGAAGCATTTAGATTTTTTAGATATAAAGCTGTCTGTTGAGCCTCTTTTTCCAATTGTTTTCTATCTGTAATATCTCTTAATGTACCATGAATAATATATTGACCATCTAAATTAATACAAGTTAAGCGTATTTGACACCAAAACTCTTCGCCATCAATAGTATTATGTAACCATTCAAATTCATTTGAACCAATTTCATAAGCCTCTTTCATCTTTTTTATCATTTTTCTAATGGAAAGTTTTCCATCTGGTTGATATTTTGGCATTATTTCAAAAATATTTCCTTTAAACATATCCTCCTTAGAATCATATGCAAACATATTTACAATGGCCTCATTACAATCTACAAATCTATTATTACTTGCCAAAACAATACCATCAGAACTTTTATTATATATAGTTTTAAAAGTGTTTTTTAAAGTTATAGAATCTCTTAAAATCATGTAATGTTCATGTCCAATACTCAAAAGAACAATCATGTATGTAACTGCTAAAGTAGCAGCAACATAAAAAATCTCTCCACCGTGATATATAAAAGCACAAATAAATAAAATAATCTGCAAACTTACAAATGAGATAAATATATAAAATACACTTGAAAAAGTTGCAAGAGAAACACCTACTACCGCTACCACAACCATTCCAATAAAAAGACTATAGCTATCATCTGCATAAATCACACTCAACCAAACTATAGCACCATAGAGAATGGAAACTATAGATATAATTACAAAATAAATATTGAGATATTTATTAATCAAATCATTATCATCAAGTTTAATAGCATTAAATAGTTTTTTCACTACATAAAATCTACCAAAGAACATAACTAGATGTCCTAATAGCCAACTAAAAAGATATATAGATGGAACCTCTTTATAAAAAACAGCAACTACACCACACGGAACAATTATATTTGAAATAAGAGAACCAATCGCATTTGTTTTTGCTATCATCTCTATTAATTTATGTTGATGAGGCATGAAAAATTTTTTTAATCTATTCAAAGTCTAACCTCTTTATGTATATCTTAAATTACAAGTCATCATTTTATCAACTAAAACCTTAGCAACTTCCACTTTACTATCAACAATAACGGTAATATCTAAATCTTTTAGTATCTCTTTATCTTCTAAAGAGGAAACTTTGACAATTAAATTGGCATTTTTACTGTATTTCAATACCGATTCACAGATGAGTCTCTTTTTATCTATATTGTCTAGTGTAACTATAATTGCTGCAGCATCTTCAATGTGAAGAGCATTTAGTATAGAAAGTTTTGAAGCATCACCAAGATAAACTTCCCTATCATTATCCAACGCTTCTTTGACATGTTTTGGTGAATTATCTATGATAACACATGGTGCATCTATTTTATCTAAATAGCGTGTTACAAACTTTCCAACTACACTATATCCACATACAATAACATGATTTTTCCTTGCACTAAAAGAGGATATATCCAACCCCATATCGTTCTCTTTTGTAAAAAAAGCCACTATGGAACTTATATGCGAGATAAAAAATGGTGTAATTACCATAGAAAATATAACTATCAGCACTAAAAATTGACTCAACTGAGTATCAAGAAGTCCACTCGTACTTGCCAAAGCAAAAATAACAAAAGAAAACTCACCAACTTGAGAAAGAGCAAGTGCTGTTTTTAGTGATGTGGCATGTGTACTAGAGATACGAAGAACTCCATAAATAATTACCGTTTTTAATATCAAAACCAATATAAACAACTCTATAATTAAGCCCATATCATCTAAAAACATAGCTACATCTATCTTCATACCCACAACAACAAAAAAAGTTCCAAGCAAAATATCTTTAAACGGAGCTATATCTGCCTCCACTTTATGATGATACTTTGTCTCAGCTATGATCATTCCCGCTACAAAAGCACCAAGTGAATATGTAAAACCCATATAATATGCCAAAAGAGAAGCAGATACAACTATAAACAAAACGGAACCCATAAACAATTCATCCACTCCACTTGAAGCAGAAAAGTGCAATAGCCATGTCATAACCCTTTTTCCAACAATAAAAAGAAGACCAACAACAAAGATAGCACTCAAAATTGTATCTTTTAAGATTATATATAAACTTTCATCTCCCTCATTTGATAAAAAGCTAATAAGAATTAATATAGGGATAACTGCAATATCTTGAAATATCAAAATACCTGTTGCTTTTTTACCATATGGAGTATGTATCTCTTTAGAACTTTTTAAGTAACTTAGAACAACTGCTGTTGATGACAATGAAAAAGCCAACGATATAATAATGGATGATTTTGCATCAAGATGAAAAAGATAATAACTCCCAACATAAACGACTACGGTCGTAAATGAAACTTGCATAAAACCATTTCCAAAAATATCTAATTTCATTGACCCCATCTTAGCCAAAGATATTTCAAGCCCTATGGTAAACATAAGAAATACAATACCAAAATCAGCTATCATCTCAAGAACATGAGAATCATTTAAATATCTTAAATCAAACCCATAAACTATAATGGTACCAGTAATAATATAGCCTATAATTTGTGAAATACCCATCCGTTTTAAAAATAAATTTATAACAATAGATATACCCAAAGCCATAACGACATAAAGAAGTGCATTTTGCATAATTAACTTTCTATTTTTTTAATGCTATATTATAACTAATATTTGAAGATGTCAAACCAATCTTAAGAGATTTTACACTATAATCACAATTAAAATTAAATACTTTATGGGATGGTTTGCATGACTAAATACATTTTTGTTACTGGTGGAGTCTTAAGTTCTCTTGGTAAAGGGATTACAGCGGCTAGTGTTGGAACTTTGCTGAAACATTCAGGCAAAAAAGTGGGCATGCTAAAAATTGATCCATATATAAATGTTGATCCTGGAACGATGTCACCGTTGGAACATGGTGAAGTTTTTGTTACAAAAGATGGTGCTGAAACTGATCTTGACATAGGTAATTATGAAAGATTTTTAGATACTTCATTTTTAAAATCAAGTAACTTTACAACTGGACAAGTTTATTCTAGTGTTATTGAGAGAGAAAGAGCAGGTGGATACCTTGGGCAAACTATACAAGTTGTTCCACATATAGTTGGAGAGATTGTAAATCGCATAAAAGAAGCTGGAAAAGACCACGATATACTTGTAGTAGAGTTGGGTGGAACGGTTGGAGACATTGAGGGACTACCTTTTATGGAAGCTATCCGACAAATGAAATATGATGATGAAGTATCTGGAACATTTTTTATCCATGTAACACTTATACCTTTTATAAAAGCAGCAGGAGAGATGAAGTCAAAACCAACTCAACACTCGGTTCAGGAACTTCGCCGTATCGGTATAACTCCTCAAATGATAATCGCTAGAAGCGAGATGCCACTGCCAAAAACATTTAAGAAAAAACTTGCTATGAGCTGTGATGTTACGCCAGATAGCGTCATAGAAGCACTTGATGCTGCAACAATTTACGATATACCAGTTACATTTTTAAGACAAAATATACTAAAACCTATTGCAAAAGAGTTAGAACTTGGAGATATAGATCCAGATATGGAAAACTGGGACACTCTTGTTAAAAAGATAGTTCAACCAAAAAATCGTACAGTTATCGGCTTTGTTGGAAAATATCTTGAACTTAAAGAAGCTTACAAATCGCTCACAGAAGCACTCATACACTCAGGAGCTCACCTTGATACAAGGGTTGAGATTTGCTGGGTTGATAGCGAAAAGATAGAAGATAAAAGTGCAGAAACTTTACTTAGCGATTGTGATGGTGTTTTAGTTGCCGGTGGTTTTGGCTCCAGAGGTATTGAGGGAAAAATAAAAGCGATAGAATACGCAAGGGTAAACAAAGTTCCTTATCTTGGTATCTGTCTTGGTATGCAACTTACTTTAGTTGAATATGCTAGGAATGTACTTGGTTTAGAAGATGCAAACTCTATAGAATTTGATGAAAATACACCTCATCCTCTTATCTATCTCATAGATAACTTTTTAGACCAAAGTGGTGGTATGCAACTTCGCACACACCAATCTCCAATGGGTGGAACACTTCGCCTTGGAGAGTATCCATGTGATACAAAAGAGGGTTCAATAATTAGAAAAGCTTACAATGGTAAAAAAACCATACATGAAAGACATCGCCACCGTTATGAAGCAAATCCAGCTTATCGTGAGCAACTTGAAAAAGCTGGGATGATAGTTACAGGTGAGAGTAACGGACTTATAGAAACAGTTGAGATAGAGGGTCATCCTTGGTTTTTAGGTGTTCAGTTTCACCCTGAATTTACATCAAGACTACAAACTCCAAACCCAGCTATACTTGCTTTTGTTAAAGCTACTATGAGTTGTGAATAGATGAACGAAAATAAAAATTTTTTAAGTGCCATAGTTGAAGAGGATTTAAAATCAAACAAATATAAAGAGGTAGTGACTAGGTTTCCACCTGAGCCAAATGGATTTCCACATATTGGTCATGCCAAATCTATCTTTATTAACTTTGGTATTGCACGGGATTTTAACGGTCGATGTAACCTTAGAATGGACGATACGAACCCAACCAAAGAAGATACAAAATATGTACAGGCACTAAAAGATGCTGTTGAGTGGCTTGGCTATAAATGGGATGGAGAGATTCGTTTTACTTCTGATTATTTTCCTAAACTTTATGAATATGCGATAGAACTTATCAAAATGGGTAAAGCTTATGTTGATAGTTTAAATGAAGATGAAATTAGTGAATATCGTGGAAGTGTAACTCAAGCAGGAAAAAGAAGTAAATATGCCAACAGAAGTGTTGAAGAGAACCTAGAACTTTTTAAAAAAATGAAAAATGGTGAGTTTGCCGAGGGTGAGCATATATTAAGAGCTAAAATAGATATGGCATCTCCAAATATGAAGATGAGAGACCCCCTTTTATACAGAATCAGACATGCCCATCACTTTAGAACAAAAGATGAATGGTCAATCTACCCTATGTATGATTTTGCCCACTGTTTATCTGACTATATTGAAGGAGTTACACACTCTATCTGTACTTTGGAATTTGAAAACAATCGAGAAATTTATGACTGGGTTATTGATACCCTAAACCTTAAACCACCTCGCCCATACCAATATGAATTTGCACGACTAGGCATAAACTATACTGTTATGAGTAAAAGAAAACTTTTAGAACTTGTAGATGGTGGTTTTGTAAATGGTTGGGACGACCCACGACTACCAACTATAGCAGGATACAAAAGAAAGGGTTATACACCTGAGTCTATTTTAACTTTTTGTAAGCAGATAGGTGTAGCAAAAGCAAACTCCATTGTAGATGTTTCACAACTTGAGTTTTGCATAAGGGATGATTTAAACAAAAAAGTACCACGAGTTTTATGTGTGCTTGAACCTTTAAAAGTAACGATTGAAAATTATGAGGGAAGTGAGGAGATAGAAGCTCCATATTATCCACATGATGTACCAAAAGAGGGAAGCAGAAAGCTCCCTTTTAGCCGTGAAATTTACATAGAAAAAACAGATTTTGAGATAAACCCTCCAAAGGGTTACTTCCGTCTTACACCTGAACAACCCGTAAGACTAAGACATGGATATATCATCTCTTGTAAAGAAGTTGTAAAAGATAAAGATGGAAATATCACCGAGATAAAAGCTGAGTATTATCCTGAATCTAAAAGTGGCTCTGACACAAGTGGGATAAAAGTTAAAAGTGCCATTCAATGGGTAAGTATCCCACATGCCAAGGAGATTGAAGTAAGACTTTATGAACGACTTTTTTCTTGTGAAAACCCTGATGGTGTGGAAGATTTAAACCCTGAATCTTTAAGGGTTATCAAAAATGCTGTTATTGAAAGTGGGGTTATAACTGATAAACCTGATGAAAGATTTCAGTTTGAAAGGCAAGGGTATTTTTATGCGGATCCACATGACTACACAGATGAAAAACCTGTTTTTAACAAGATAGTTTCGCTAAAAGATTCATGGGTTAAAAAGAAGAAAACTCAACAAAAGAGCAAACCTCAAGAGAAAAAAGTTCAAATTGATGGCGAAGTCACCCCTATGAATGAGGCACAACAAGCACTGTTTGAAAAATATACAAAAGAGTTAAAACTAAATTCTGAAGTGGCAAACACTTTAGCTCGTGATGAGTTTTTATCATCCTTTTATGAAGACACATTAACCACTTTTAATAGCCCTGTAAACCTAGCAAACATAATAACAAATGAAGTAGCAAGGGAGATAAAAGAATCAGCTTCAACTGAGTTAAAATTTGATACAAAAGATGTGGCTCAACTTATAAAAATGGTTGATGATGAAACAATATCCAACAAAATTGCAAAAACAGTTTTTGAAGAGATGGCAAAATCTGGCAAAAACCCAACTAGCATAGTAAAAGATAAAGGACTGCTCCAAATAAGTGACCCTGCACAAATCATACCTATTATAGATGAAGTGATTGCCAAAAACCCAGATAATGTAGAAAAATTTAAATCTGGAAATAACAAACTGCTAGGTTTCTTTGTAGGACAGGTTTTAAAAGCCACAGGTGGTAAAGCAAATCCAAAACTTGTAAATGAGTTAGTTGCCAAAAAGTTAAAATAGCACATGCCAAAACAGCTTACAAAACAAACTCTTTTTGAGATTCTCTCATCAAGGTTTGATAGGGAAAAAAAACTCTCAGAGATTCCAAATCCAGCTTTACTTCAAGATGGCACAAAAGCAGCCAAAAGAATTGCACATGCCATAAAAACTAAACAGAAGATAACTTTAGTTGGGGATTATGATGTAGATGGAGTTAGCTCTTCTGCCATTATGGTGGAATTTTTTAGACTCATACCATACCCACTTAAAGTTGTTATTCCAAACAGATTTAAAGATGGTTATGGAGTAAGTGCTAGTGTTTTAGAAAGAATTGAAGCTGATTTGATTATCACTGTTGATAATGGCATAAGTGCCATAGAAGCTGCTGAGATTTGCAAAAATAGAAACATAGACCTCATCATAACTGACCATCATACACCATCAGATACACTCCCACATGCCATGGCTATTGTAAATCCCAAACTTCCCACATGCCAATATCCTTTTAAAGAGATTTGTGGAGCAGAAGTAGCTTGGTTAGTTTTGGCACTTGTAAAAAAAGAATTAAAACTCAACATAAACATGAAAGAGTTTTTAGACATCTTGGCTTTAGCAATTATAGCTGACATAATGCCACTCATAGATATAAACAGAACTTTGGTAAAAGAGGGATTAAAAATTTTAATGAGTTCAAATAGACCATCTTCTATTATTATAAGAGATTTTTTAAATAAAAGTAAAATTTCAAGTGAAGATATAGCTTTTCAAATCGCACCAAGACTAAACTCTGCAGGAAGACTTGAGGATGCGAGTATTGCTCTTGATTTTTTAACTGCACAAAATACACATGAAGCATATCTTGGTTTTGAAAAATTAAACTCACTAAATGAACTCAGAAAAGAGACTGAAGCCACATGCACAAAAGAGGCTATTTTAAAAGCAGACCCACATGCCAATGTTATTGTTGTTGCTGGTAAAAATTGGCATGAAGGTGTTGTTGGCATAGTAGCATCAAGGTTGGTTGAACATTTTTCAAAACCTGCCATAATACTTAGTATAAAAGATGGTATTGCAAAAGGAAGCGCAAGAAGTTTAGGTGAAGTCAATATATATGAACTTATTAAAGAAAATGAAAAGTTTTTACTTAAATTTGGTGGACATAAAATGGCAGCTGGACTAAGTCTCAAAGAAGATGATATAAAAGAGTTTACACATGCCATAAACAAAAGTGCTTCAAAATTAGATGCTGATGATTTTAAAGTAAAAGAGTCTATAACTGGCATCTTTAACATAGATGATATAGACTTTGAACTATTAGATTTATTGGAGCAATTTGAACCTTATGGCGAAGCAAATCAAAGACCAACTTTTATGTTTAAAGATGCTTATGTAACAAATGTTAAACTAATGGGTAAAGACAAATCACATTCAAAAATCGAGATTAAAGAATCTCCACATGCCATAAAAAGCGTAGAAATCATAGCTTTTAAAACCATATATGAGATACCAAAAAACAAAAAAATTACCTGTTCTTACAAAATAGCTAAAAATGAATTCAATAAACGAACAACCATTCAGTTTCTTTCAGATAAGATTTATTTATAATTTAAATGTTTACTTTTGTAACATTAAAAAAAATCCCTATCACAAAGTTATTGATTCTTGAGGATTTTCTGCTAAAATTACACCAATTCAAGAAAAGGGAATAAAATGAAAAAGATTGTTACACTTTCTGCAATCGCTTTTTTAAGCACAGCTGTTTTTGCAGCAACTGACACTTCTACAAAATCAGATGCAGATAGAATATCTGCACTTGAGAAAAAGATAGCTAAACTAGAAAAAGGTCAAACCAAAAACAAAAAGAAAATCTCAGCAGTTAATAAACTTGCTAATAAAGATAATCTTAAATTTAATGTTGATTTTAGAACTTCTTATGATAATTTACAATATGAAACGGTTCATGGTAAAAAATATACTAACGATGCATTATATTCAATGAGATTATGGCTAAATATGGCATATAATCCAACTGATGATATGATTTTCAATGCAACTCTTAGTGCAAATAAAGCTTTTGGTGCTAGTTATAATCAAAGAGCTACAGGCAGGGGTTATGACACATTTGACTGGATAGTTAATGAAAATCTGACAGATGATAAAATTAGACTAAAAGAAGCTTTTTGGTTATGGAAACCAAAGCTTGGCAGTTTACCGATGACAGTTAGTGTTGGTCGTCGTCCCGCAACAAATGGTTATCTTATCAATCTTAGAGATGATGACAAAGCAAAATCACCTATGGGTCATATTATTAACATGGAATTTGATGGAGCAAGTATTAGCGCTCAACTTGATGAATATGTATCTGGTATGTATATTAAACTTTGTGTAGGTCGTGGAATAACAAATGCAAAAGCAAGATTTGATCAAACTGGTTTAGACTACACAAAAGATAGTAAAAATATTGACAATATGGATTTGGTTGGTATTATCATAAAACCTTATGATGATGGTCAATATTCTGTTATGACAAATTATTACCGTGGATTTAAAGTTATAGGTAATGATTTTACTGGACAGAATGGTGGAACACTAGCAAAACCCGTCATGACAACATATGGTGAGATGGATGGAGCGGTAATTTCTGCTAAAGTTGAAGGTATCGGTGATGAGATTAGTGATTTCTTAGATGAAACAACAATATTTGCATCATTAGCATGGTCTCAAACTAGACCTGATGGAAACCAACGAATGTTAGGTTCTGCAGATAAAGAAAGTGGTACATCTTACTGGATTGGTACTCAAATGCCAAACTTAACTGGTGGTAAATTTGGTTTAGAATACAACCATGGTTCAAAATATTGGAGACCATTTACTTACGGTGAAGACACCATGATAGGTTCAAAAATGGCTGTTCGTGGTAGTGCTTATGAGGCTTACTGGACACAACCAATCATAGATAAAGTATTTTCTATGCAAATTAGATATACTTATTTAGATTATGATTATACTGGTTCAAATGCTTTCTTTGGAGATGGCGGAACTCCTGTAAGCATGTCCGATGCTAAAGACAATCCTGCTATGGGTGACCCTGTAGATACTGCTCAAGACATCCGTGTTTATTTCAGATACAGATACTAAAAACTACTAGGAGGTACGACTTTAGTCGTACCTCCTCTCTTTAGTCTAAAATATTACTCATAATACCGTCATACCACGCAAAAAGTGTTTGAGCGAGTGCATTACTTCTATATTTGTGTGTATCCTTATC
>Ga0256842_1001753_pt1 | contig 16833 bp, 20 predicted proteins | sample 4559240metaG_FD_185973 | JGI IMG/M metagenome (GOLD analysis project Ga0256842, IMG submission 185973) | Hydrothermal vent microbial communities from Guaymas Basin, Mexico - 4559-240 | ecosystem: Environmental > Aquatic > Marine > Hydrothermal vents | place: Mexico: Guaymas Basin | collected...
AGCAATAATTGGTTATAATCGCGAAATTTTTAATAAAAATATAGAAGGAATATAAATGGCATTAAATGTTTATTATGATAAAGATACAAGTTTAGAACTAATTAGAAGTAAAAAAGTTGCAATGATTGGTTTTGGTTCTCAAGGACATGCTCACGCTGAAAACCTTAGAGATAGTGGTGTAGAAGTTGTTGTTGGTCTTAGAAAAGGTGGTTCAAGTTGGGCAAAAGCAGAGGCAAAAGATTTTAAAGTTGAAACTATCGCTGATGCTTGTAAAGAAGCTGATGTTATTATGATTTTATTACCTGATGAAAATCAAGCAGAAATTTATGCAGAGCAAATTGAACCAAACCTTAAAGATGGTGCTACAATCGCATTTGGTCATGGATTTAATATTCATTATGGAAGAATACACCCAAGAGCTGATATTAATGTAACTATGATTGCACCAAAAGCACCTGGTCATACAGTTAGAAGTGAGTTTGTAAGAGGTGGTGGTATTCCAGATTTAATTGCAGTTGGTCAAAATCCAAGTGGTTCTACAAAAGAGTTAGCTCTTAGTTATGCTTCTGCTATTGGTGGTGGTAGAACTGCTATTATTGAAACAACATTCAAAGATGAAACAGAAACAGATTTATTTGGAGAACAAGCTGTATTATGTGGTGGTGCTACTGCTCTTGTACAGGCTGGATTTGAAACTCTTACAGAAGCTGGATATGCTCCAGAATTAGCATATTTTGAGTGTCTTCATGAGCTTAAATTAATTGTTGATTTGATGTTTGAGGGTGGAATTGAAGGTATGAGATACTCTATTTCAAATACTGCTGAGTATGGTGATTATGTAAGTGGTAAGAGAGTAATCAATGCTCAATCAAAACAAGCTATGAAAGATATTCTTACAGAGATTCAAGATGGTAGATTTGCAAAAGACTTTATATTAGAGGGACAAGCAGGTTACCCTAGAATGAATGCACAAAGAGCAAATACAGAAGCTTCAAAAATTTCTCAAACAGGAAAAGGTTTAAGAGAGATGATGCCATGGATTGGTAAAAATAAAATAGTTGATCAAGATAAAAACTAATTTTATTTTCTTTTGTCGGGGTGTAGAGACCCCGACCTATAAATGCAGATTAAACTACAAAACTATTCAAATTATATTTTAAATAATATAGATTTAACTATCAATAATAATTTAGTAATACTAGGTTCTAACGGTGCAGGTAAAAGCACATTAGCCAAACTACTAAGTGGAGTTATCAAAAGTGATAGTGTATATATTGATAATATAAATTTAAATAAAATAAAACTAAATAAAAAAGCCTCTCTTATAAATTATATCCCACCTACACTTGATATTTTTGATAAATATATTACAATCAGAGATTATTTAGAACTCTCTAATATATCAAACAATATAGATATTAAAACTATTACAGATAGATTAAATATTTCACACCTATTAGATAAACACTCTTTAAGTAGTGGTGAATCTCAATTAATATTAGTTGCAAGTGCTTTAATTCATAATGCAAAAATTACAATATTTGATGAACCAACAGCTAATCTTGAACCCAAAAGAGTAGTAGAGATTTATAATATACTTAAAAGTGATGTATTAAACTATAAGATAATAATAACACATGATATAAATTTAGCCTATAAATTAGGATATGATATATTATATTTAAGAGATGGTATAATAGAATTTAATGGCTCTTCAACTCAGTTCTTTCAAAAAGATAACCTATATAATATTTTTGGTAGAAGTATAAAAAGGGTAGAAGATATTTTTGTAGTTGATTTATATTAAATTTATAGATATAATATACTTAATAAAGGAGCTAATATGACTAATATAGAAACTACTAGTAGATGAAATTGTTTATTATGAAGCAAAAGAGCTTTTAAAGCAGATTGGTATGAGTTATTCACAAGCTATTAGCTTATTTAATAATATGATAGTATCAAATCAAGGATTACCCTTTGAATTTCAACTTCCACAAGAAGATACCAAAACAGCACTAAAAGAACTTGATGAAAAAAATGGTAAATATTTTGATAATGTAGATGAACTATTTGATGATTTGGATTCATAAAAGTGTTAAATATTTTTAGAACAACCAACTTTAAGAAAGATAATAAAAAACTAGAAGCAAAATATAGAGACCATACTTTAATTGGTAACTATTTAAATTGTAGAGAATGCCATATAAAACCTGATTTATTATTAATTTACAAAATAGATAATGATATTTTAGAATTAGCTTTAGTAAGAGTTGGTACTCATTCAAAATTATTTAGATAATAATTTTTGAAGATTACCAAGAAAAACAATCCAATATTTACATCAATAGAACTACTGAATATCTATTTATAGTTTATTTATCTAAGAAATAAACTATAATATGATATAATATATAAAAATCTAAATAATATTAAATATATCATAAATAAGAGAGCTATAAGTATGCCACATATAAAAGTAAAACCATTTAACCTTGATACAATAGAGAGTTCTAGCCAACTAACAAATATAATAAAGTTTCGTGCCAAGGGTGATGATGAACTTCTTGGTATAGAGTATAAGGGTGAAGAGTTTTTGATTAATATCAAACAAGATAGCCATAATAATATGGTTATTAAATATGATAAAGTATCTCGTCCATTAAATGTAGAACTTGTAAAAGATGTTATTGCATTAATTGCAGATGCACTTGACCTTGATATTATCAGCTCTAATATATATTCAAATGCCAATGCTCATACTTTGCCATCACAATATCTCAAAAAGATAAAAGATTTTGAGAATATTGAATTTGGAGATAAAAAGGTAGCCCTTGAAGTTGGTTTTGGTAGTGGTAAGCATATATTGTATCAAGCTAATTGTAATAGAGATAAGTTATATATTGGAATTGAGATTCATACTCCATCTGCTACACAGCTCTTAAAACAGATTAAAATCCAAGAGTTAGATAATATTTGGGTGGTAAATTATGATGCAAGATTGCTTTTAGAGATGTTGCCATCAAATGCACTTGAAGAGATATTTGTACATTTCCCAGTGCCATGGGATAAAAAGCCTCATAGAAGAGTAATTAGCAAAAGCTTTTTAGAAGAGTCTATAAGAGTGCTTAAACCATCTCATAGGCTAGAGCTTCGTACGGATAGTGATAAGTATTTTTGGTACTCTCTTGAGACATTTTTTGATTATCCTAAAATTAGTGTAGATGTGATAAAAAATAGAGATTTAGAGGTAGTTAGTAAATATGAGGCTCGTTGGAGAAGACAAAACAAAGATATATATGATGTTTTAGTTACATCTGATGAGTTGAGTAGTGATATTGATAGAGATTTTAATTTTACTTTTAATAATATTAACTTTGATATACCTCTAAAAGATAAACTACCAAAAGAGAGCCAGATATTTGATGGATATTTTATACATTTTGAGAGAAGTTATTATATAGATAATGGACTATTAATTAAGATTGCATTTGGTAGTTTTGATAGACCTGAACATAAATATATATTAATAGAAAATAATATAGTAAGATATATATCATCTTCACCTGTTTCAACATCTACAAACTATAAAGCTCATCAGAAACTAGAGGAGTACTTTAATGTCTAGTATTGTAACAGCTACAAATCTAAACTTATCTTATGATGGCAGTGATAGTGAGATTATTAAAGATGCTAATTTTGTGATAAATAAGGGTGATTTTGTATTTATTACAGGCCCTAGTGGTAGTGGTAAATCTACACTTCTTAAATCTCTTTATGGGCAAATTAAACCATTTAATGGAGAGTTGGTTGTGGGTGGATTATATATGAGTGATATATCCAAAAAGAAATTACAAGAGTTGCGACAACATTTAGGAATTATTTTTCAAGATTATAAACTTATTAATGAGTGGAGTGTAGAAAAAAATGTATCACTTCCTCTAATTATTGCAGGATACTCTAAAGATATTCAACAAACACAAGCCAAAAGATTACTCCACCATGTCAAGCTTAGTGAGTATATTCATAAATATCCATTAGAACTTAGTGGAGGAGAGCAACAGAGAGTGGGAGTAGCAAGAGCATTATCTAAAAATCCATTTTTAATCCTAGCAGATGAGCCTACGGGAAACCTTGATGATTACTCATCTAATGTAATTTGGGATTTGATGGAGAATACTTGTGAGCAGTTAAATACAACTGTAATTGTAGTAACTCATAAAATACCATCTGCTTTTACAATCCCATATAGGCATCTTATTATTGAAAATAGGGGAATTTATGAAATTCATTAAAAGACATCTTGCTTTTATTTTGCCTTTAATGGCTATATTAGTGGGAGTAGAGTTTTATCTAGTATTTGAACGAACTACTCAAAGCTATGAAGAGGGGCTTAGAAATAGATATAGTATGCTAATAGTAGCTCATGATAAGGTTAAATTAGAATATTTACAGAGTCTAAATCCACGAATTGCATCTATTGAAGAGGTAGAAAAAGAGGGGATTGTAGATGAAATATCCAAAGGCTTAAAAGCATCTAGCAAAAGAAACTTATCAAAGCTTTTACCAAATTTTTATAATACCAAACTTGATAGATATTTGAGCAAAGAGGAGATTGAAGTAGTTAAAAATGATTTAGAAAAAAGCAATAAAATAAAAAGAGTAGAAACTTTTGATGGTAGCCACAACTCTACATATAAACTTTTTATATTTCTAAAGCTTATTTTTAAACTCTTTATATTCTTTATTGGAGTAGTTAGCTTCTTTTTAATTATCAAACAGATGGAGGTTTGGAGCTTAAATCATAGAGAGAGAATGAGAATAATGGAAATTTTTGGAGCACCTCTATTTCTAAGAAGTGCTGTGATGTATCGTTTGGCGATTATTGATACTCTTGTGGCTACATCGTTTGTATCAATGCTTTTTATATATCTTAAAAATAGTTGGGTAGAGAGTAGTCATATTGAAATATTGGTCAAAAATAGTGAGCTTATATTTCAAATAAGTGATATATTTACAATGTTAGTAGTATCTATTCCTTTGGTTATTATATCAGTATTTTTAGTAGCATCTAGTATCAAGGTAGAAAATTGAGATTTTTAATTATAATAGTTATGATTTTGTCTCTCCTTAATGGTGCTAATATTAATCATCAAATCAAATCATCAAATCAAAAATTAAATATTATCAAAAAAGATAAAAATAAAACAAGTGCAAAACTCTCTGAAGTAGTAAATAGTATCAAAAAAGCAAATAAAGATAAAGCAATTTTTGATATAAAAATAGATAGATTAGCACGAGAAAAAAAGCAAAACAGAGTATTATACAAAAAATCAAAAGTAAAACTAAATAGATATAATAAACTCTACCGTGATACAGATAGAGAGATAAAAAAAAGAAGATTAGAATTTTTATCTCTATTATCCAATCAATTTGGTGTGGTATTTGCTATGGAACAGCTTGATAAAAATTCTCAAAAATCAGTGATTTATAGAGAGATATATAAATATTATAAAGCAGAGAATATCAAAGAGATAGAGGATTTGAAATCTCAAATAAATAAATGGAAAAATAAAAAATGGGAAATAGTAAAAAAAAGAAAAGATATTCAACATACAATGAGAAGTATAGAAAATAAGAAAAAAGAGTATAGAGAGGCAAAAATAAATAAGACAAAACTGCTTAAAAAGTTGGCTATTGATGAAGCAATTTATAGAAAAAAATTAGAGAGAATTATAGATAAACAAAGCTCACTTCGTACAACATTAGCAAACCTTAATATTTTACACAAAAAGAGTGTAGTAAATGCAAGAGCAGAAGAGCTAAGAAGAAAAAAAAGAATTCGTTCAAAAAACAGAAATCATAAAACAAATACAAAATTATCATATTATAAAAATAATGTAACAAAATATAGAGGTAGCAAAACAATATCACCTATAAATAATGCAAGAGTAATCAAAAGATTTGGAACATATACAGACCCCATATATAAAATTAAGATTTTTAATGACTCTATTACTCTCAAAGCCCCAAGAAGAGGTTCTATTGTCAAAAGTGTACTAGATGGGAAAGTAGTATATTCAGGTAAAAGTAGTATGCTAGGTAATGTGGTAGTAGTATCTCATAAAAATAAAGTACATACAATATATGCAGGATTAGCAAATATTATACCATCTATAAGAGTAGGTAAATATATCAAAAAAGGTGCAACACTAGGTACGGTTACAAGTAAATTAATATTTCAGGCCACCAAAAATTCAAAACATATTAATCCTATGAGGTTGATAAGGTTGTAAGTAAATATAATTTATTTTCTTAAATTTTCTATCTCTTTGATTGATAAATCTGTAATTATTGATATAGTTTGATTATCTAAGCCTTGTAAGATTGAAAGTTTAGCTACATTTATCGCTTTTTTTACTCCACCTTTCTCTTCTCCTATTTTTTCTCCCTCTGCTAATCTCTCTGCCTTTGCCATCTCTTTTGCATAATCCATCACATTTTTGTAATCCAATCTTGCCTTTAAATCTTGTTGATATTAAAACTGTTTATCTTTATCTAATGCCAAAAATTCTGCTACATTAAATGCTTGATTTTTTTTGCTATCTTTACAATATATATCAAATATTGCTTTTCTATCGCTAATATGGACTCCTAATTTCTCTAGGTTTTTATACTCCACTTCAACTATTGGATATTTAAGTTCTAATATATCATTTAAAAAACTTATTAACAACTCTTTGTTCTCTTCTGTTCCAAATATCCATTTAAACCCAAAATCTGTAAATGGGTCTATATATTTCTCTTTTATACTCATACACATTTTTAAATTCCTTTAGAAGATTATAGATTCATAATGATTTATCTACAAACCCCTCTATCATAATTACCTACACGACGGATAACATCTCTTTGTGAAGCTTCTAGTTTTTGACCACTAATCTCACTCTCTATAACTCTTTGGATTAGATTATCTAGCTTTGTTACTTGATAACATCTAATTTTGGGTTCTTTATGGCTATTTCCTACTCCTGAATCATTACTCAAAAAGATATATTTAGCATCTGTAAGATATGCAAGATGTCTCATAATAAATTCTGTTTTATCATCTACACCACTTCCACTAATAGGATAAATTCTAACTCCCTTAGCTCTTGCTTTTGTTATAACTCTTTTAATATCTTTTATATTTTGTTGGTGTGGAGGTGCATCTGCTAATAAAAACATTATCTTAATACTATCTCTTTGCCATAAATTATTAAGTCCTTTAAATAATCCTTTCTCCATAGCCTCTGGATAATCACCACCACCACTAGCAGTTTGTTTTTTAAGATTAGCTACTACTCGTTGGATATTATCATCAAAATCAAAATTTCTAATAAGATAATCATCACCTTTATCACGATATAGAGTAATAGCTACTCTTATATCTATTTTGGGATAATCTCTATTTATATTTTCTATAATATCTAAAAGCTCTTTTGAGATATATTGCATCTCATCACCCATACTTCCTGTGGCATCTATTACAAATGATAAATCTAATTTTTGAGATGATATATTTTGAGGTCTTAATTTTGAATATTGATTTAGGTTTATTGATAGATAGTTTTTATCTTTTCTATCTTTGATATATTTTTTAAAATATTTTAAATTTAATTTATCATCAATATCACCTGCTGTTAATACACCTGCTTCTACTTTTATTTTACTTTTATATGAAGTTGAACCACTAGAAGATATTACAGGTCCACTAACAGCACCTACTACTGATGGAGATACAATATCACCACCAATAGGTTCATCTAATATAGGTGCAGGTAATATATCTCCACCTCTACCAACCTCCTTGTTTTTTAGAACTAGTGAGGGGGTTATATCTTTTGAAGTTGTAGTTTTCATACAACCACTAAAGATTGACAAGATTAAAACCGTTATAATAACTATATATTTCATAACTATCCTTTAATTTAGTAAATTATGAAATTATAGCATATTAGTACTTGTTAATAATAACCTTAGCATACATACCAGGGAATATATTGGCATCTTTTTTATCAAATGATATTCGCATTTTAATCTTATGAGTCATTGGGTTAGCATCAGGTATTATAGCTTTTACTTTTCCTTTTGTTTCATAATTTAAAGATGGAATAAGTACTTTTACTTTATCATTTTCTCGTACATATTTTAAAATACTTTCAGATATAGATACATCTATCTCTAAATCTTCAGTATCTACCATCATAATAGCCATCATACCAGGCATTACCATATCACCAACTTTGATATTTTTTCGTACAATTACACCATCTGATGGTGCTTTCATTTTGATATAATTATAGATTGTTGCCATCTGTTTTGCTTTAATTGCCATCTGTTTAACAGCAACTCTAGCAGTCTCAAGCATAGTTGTAGCATTATCAGCCATCATCTCTATATCATCTAGTTCTGTTTTGGGTACAATATTCTTTTTGTTTTGTAACCTCTCTTTTCTTCTTTGGAGAATTCTAATTCTTTTTTGCCAAAATGCAACTATTACCTGAGTCTGTTCAAGAGCTAAATCAGCTTGAGATTTCATTATGTCAAATTCAGCAGATTCCATTTCAAACAAATCATCTTCTCTTTTAACTTTATCACCTAATTTTACAAATACCTTTTTGATATATCCCATATATCTACTACCTATCATCTTTTGACCATTTGATACAACTGTACCAGTAAGTGTGATTTTTGATGCTAGTAAATTAGGTGTTACAAAAAGGAACATTATAAAAATAATTATTTTTTTCAAAGAAATATCCTTTTAAGAGTATTATTAATAGCCAAACACTACCACTTTCTCAACTGTACATGACATGCCATACACTGTTTTGTAATCTTAGTATAAGCTTGAATTGCTTGTGTTGGGTCACCAGCTTTAAATCTTTGTAATAGAGTTTGAATTTTTCTATTTATATTCTTTTTTATTTTGTTTGTAATTTGTACTTTATTATTTACATATCGTGTCATTACATCTTCTTCTTCTAGCTCTTCTAGTGGTGGTTCTACTCTATTTATAGTACCAGATAGGCTTGTAGCACCTACTTCTATCATATCAAAGTTATTATAGTAAAATCCATTTTGAATATCTTGCATAGCTGTTGCCATAATCTGCATATCTTTAATTCTACTCTCTTTGGTATATGTACCTGCTGATAATATAACACTTGACATAAGTGCTACTAAAATTGTTTTATTTGCCATAAGTAAATCTCCTAATTATATTTTAGATGTTACAATTGTATCAAAATTATAATTAATAAATCAAAACTCTTTATCTTATTTATTTTTATTCATAATAAAAATTTATTATTTAAGTTTTTATTTACTCAATTATGGATATAATTTTTTATGCAGTTTATGCAAAATAAATTATATGGTCCTTGGGAGGAATTTAGAATGAAAAAAATAGTAATGGCAAGTGCAATAACAATAGCTACAATGAGTACAACTTTAAATGCAGAGTTTAGTTTTGGTGATATGTTTAGAGATATGAAAGATGCTACAACATCTATGAGTCATGATATGAGAGATAGTGTTGATTTAATGAAAGATGGTGCAGTTGAAACTGGTAGAAGTGCAGAGAGAACAGTAACTAATGTGAGTAAAGATGCTAAAGATAGTACTGTTAAAGTTTCTGATGACCTTAAATCTAGTGAAATTGCTACAGCAAATAGTGGTGAGCGTTCAGTAACTAATGTAAGTAAAGATGTAAGAGATTCTACAGTAGAACTTGCAGAAGATACAAAAGATTCTATTACAAATACTTCAAGAGATATGAAAGATAGCTCAACAATGGCTACAAAAGATATGAAAGATAGTACAGTAGCTATATCTAATGATGTAAGTGATACAACTAAAACAGTATCTAATAACATCAATGATTCTACAAAAACAATCTCAAATGATACAAATGATGCAACTAAAAATGTATCTAATAACATCAATGATTCAACAAAAACAATCTCAAATGATACAGCAGATGCAACTAAAACAGTATCTAATAATGTAAATGATTCTACAAAAACAATCTCAAATGATACAAGTGATGCTACAAAAACAGTATCTACTAATGCTAATGATTCTACAAAAGCAATATCTCACGATAGTGCAGATGCAACAAAAACAGTATCAAGTGATACAAAAGAAACAAAAAAATAATTTTGTTATAGCCTCCATCTTTTTTGATGGGGTTATTTTAAATTTTATAGGAGAAATAGATGCAAAAAAGAGGATTAATAAGCTCTTCAAGAGCTATATTACTAACACTATCACTAACAATGGGATTGAGTGCTTCAGAACTAAATAGTTCAATAACACAAATTAAATTACCAACAGTTCCTACACCAATTAAGGCTATTAAAGTTATTACTATTGGTACTACTCCTATAAAAGAGAATAAATCTTATTTTGAGAGAAATAGACTTATTGTAAAAAAGGGTATACCTCCTGTTGTAGAGAAAAAAGTTGAAAAAAGTATAATGGATGATAAAGTTGGTGGTATTATCAATAAAAGAGTAAGTGCCTATATGCAAGGTGATTTGATTGATATTGCAAGTGTAAAAGAGAAACTTATAAAAGCTGGATTTAAGATTTTGGCTACATATAAAATAGATAAAAAAGGTTTGATTACATCAATTATATTTACAAATGATGCCCTTACAAAACAAGGAGATAAAACTAATAGAGGTTTTGCTACTTCACTTAGAGTATTAGTAGATAAAAAGAATAAGCAAATATCTATTACAAACCCATTATATATCTCAAAAGCATTTATGCAAGATGATTTCAAAGTAGATGCTTCAAAACAAGCCATTATAGCACTAAGAGGAGCATTTAGTAATCTAAAAGACTCTGTTGAAGTATTGAAATATCATCTTTTACCAAAGTATCATTTTATGACAGCTATGCCATTTTTTAAAGATATGATAGAGATAGCAAGTGCAAAAACAACTAACGAACTTTTAGAGAGAGTAAAAAATGCAAAAAGAAGCAAAAAGAATGTTTTATTTACACATAAAATCTCAAAAGATAGATATTTAATTGGTGTAAAACTACATAGAAGAACAACTAAATTTGTAAAAAAAATAGGATATAAAAATGCAGGATTATTACCATATCCAATCTTAATTGAAGATGGAAAAGCTAAAATATTAAATCCAAAATATTATATAGCACTTATGTATCCAAAGCTTACAATGTCTCAATTTATGACAATTGCTTCAATCCCAGATGCAATAGAGAAAGATTGTAAAAGAAGGTTTAAATAGTTTAACAAAAATCAGTTATAATGTTACTAATATTTATAAGGATAAAAATTTGAAAAAATTAGTAGCATATATAACCACAGGTTATCCAAGTTTAGATTTTACAGTAGATATGGCTCTCTCATTAGCTGATAATGGAGTAGATACTTTAGAGTTGGGTATCCCATTTTCAGACCCAGTAGCAGATGGTCCAGTTATTGAAAAAGCAAACCTTTATTCACTTCAAAATGGTTTCAAACTAGAGCATCTTTTTAAAGCCTCCAATAAAATAGCACCACATATTGATACTCTATGGATGGGATACTTTAACCCTTTTTATCATAGAGGAGTGAAGTATTTTATAGATAGAGCCAAAGAGGCAGGAGTCAATGGATTTATTATCCCTGATTTACCTTATGAAGAGGCAAAAATATATCAACCACTAATTAAATCAAATAATCTATCACTAATAGACTTTATCGCCCCAACTGATACAAAAGAGCGAATAGAGATGATTACAAAAGATGCTCAAAAATTTATCTATCTTGTAGCCTATGCAGGAATTACAGGGGCAGGACAGAGCGAAGATTTACAAGATACAATATCTCTAATTAAAGAGAGTAGCCAAACAGATATTTTTGTAGGTTTTGGAGTAGATGAAAATACAGCCAAAGATAAAGCAAAAGGGGTAGATGGTGTAATAGTTGGTTCTGCTTTTGTCAAGATTTTATTAGATGAACATTTAAGCAATATTCAAAAAATAGATAAAATTAGCTCACTTGCCAAAGAGATTAAAAATAAGATTAATGAGTAGGATATGACTTTTAGTAGTAAAAATCTTCAAAAAATAGAACAACTCAAAAAAAAATATCCAAAAGTTGAAGCCCTAACTCTGCCTCTTCTTTGGATAGTTCAATACCAAGAGGGTTATATCTCTCTTGATGCCATAAAAGAGGTAGCTAAATATTGTAATAAATCAGCTATGGAAGTTTATAGTGTAGCCTCATTTTATACAATGTTTAATCTTCAACCAGTTGGAAAGTATCATATTCAAGTCTGTAAGACTCTATCTTGTAAATTGTGTGGGCAAGAGGATATTTTCTCTTCACTCAAAAATATATTAGATATTAATACCAATCAAACAACAGATGATAACTTATTTACATTATCACAAGTGGAGTGTTTGGGTTCTTGTGGGACTTCTCCTGTGATGGAGATAAATGATAAATATTATGAGAATTTAACACCTCAAAAAGTAGAAGATATTATAAATGATTTATCAAAAAAATCGTAGGGTGGGTGAAACACACCAATTAGTTAAAAAAGAAGTTAAAAGATGATAAAAGAAGTTAAAATTGTAAGTAAAAACTTTGATATACCAAACTCTCATAATATTGAAGTGGCTCTAAAAAATGGAAGATATAGCTCAATAGATAAATTATGGAGTTATAACAATCAAGATATTATAGATATAGTCAAAGATAGTGGTTTGAGAGGTAAAGGTGGTGGTGGTGCTAGTGCTGGTGATAAATGGGCATTAATGCCACTTGATGGAGATAAACCAAACTATTTAGTAATTAATTGTGATGAGAGCGAACCTGGGACTTTTAAAGATAGAGAGATAATATCCAAAGACCCACATCTATTGATTGAGGGGATAATTTATAGTGCTTATGCTATTAATTCACATCAAGCATATATATATATTAGAGGCGAGTATAAAGAGTTTCAAGATATATTACAGAGTGCCATAGATGAGGCATACTCCAAAAACTTTTTGGGAGAGAATATATTTAATAGGGGTTATAATCTTGATATTACAATCCATAGAGGAGCAGGGGCTTATATATGTGGAGAGAAATCGGCTTTACTTGAATCATTAGAGGGCAAAAGAGGACACCCACGACTTAAACCACATCAAAAAGAACCAGAGTGGTATTTTGATAATCCAACTCTAGTAAACAATGTAGAGACTATCGCATCAGTACCATTTATTATAAATAATGGAGCAGAGGCTTATAAATCTTATGGTACAGAGTTATCTAGTGGGACACTTCTTTTTGCTTTGAGTGGGCATATCAAAAATAGAGGAGTTTATGAAGCAGAGTTTGGGACTTCTATGATGGATTATATTAATCATTATGGAGGGGGTATTAGAGATAATAAAAAACTAAAAGCCGTAATCCCTGGTGGGGCATCTACTACCATACTAACAGCTAAAGAGGTAGAAAATATCACTTTAGATTATGAATCTCTTCGTGCTATTGGAAGTAGCTTAGGCACTGGTGGTATGATTATAATAGATGAAGATACCAATATGGTAGAGGCTCTTAAAAATTTAGTGGAGTTTTATCATCATGAATCTTGTGGACAGTGTACTCCTTGTAGAGAAGGGAGTAGTTGGGTAGATACTATTATGAAATCTATTTTAGATGGTGTAGCTAATAATAGAGATATTGATAAGATTTTAGAAATTGCTAATACTATGAATGGTAAAACAGTATGTGTATTTGCCCCTGCTTTAGCAGATGTTATTAGAGGATTTATTTTAAAATTTAGAGATGAGTTTGAGGGTTATATTAAGGTTGATTAATTTGGTAGGGTGTTGTCAGGGGACAACACCCTACTATAATCTATTTAGAACTATTACTCTCTTCTACTACTTTTTTAGGTAATAATCCTGTAATTACACGAGCCAATGCACTCTCAGGTACCATTCCTGCTTGCATAGTTTGAACTTCACCTTTTTGATTAAGTATAATTAAATATGGTATTGCTCCGCTCCAACCAGACCGTGCTGAAATATGCTCTAACAATAATCCTGCATCTTCTTGTGCTATTGTGATATAATTAATACCTTTTTTCTTAACAAAACCAGAAAGTTGTTTTCTGTTTAGTCCTTGTACTTCAATTGCTACAACTGTCATATCTTTTTTAAACTTCTCTTGAAGTGAGATATAGTGAGGAATTGATTTTTTACAAGGTGGACATCTATGCCCAAAAAACTCTAATAGTATAACCTTATCTTTTATATTATCAAATTCCAAACCATTTGCCAACTCTTTTACATTATAGACTTTACCATTAACATCTGTAATACTAAAAGTCTGTATTTTCTTTGTTTCTAATGCAAAGGCATTTATACTAAGTAGTACAATTGTAACTACAATACCAATAATTTTGTTCATTCAAGCTCCTTAAAATATATTATTTAGATTATACACTATAATAGTTAATCTCTATTTGAGTTTCTACTTCTATTTCTGTTTCTGTTACCATCTCGGTTTCCACCACCGTTTCTATTTCCACCACCATTTCCATTACGGCTTCTATTACGGTTACCACCTCTTCCTCTTCTATTTCTTCCACCACCACTACTTGGTCTCTCATTTGCTTTTCTTTTGATAAGCTCTTCTATCTCTCTTAGATTCATACCAATTACATTTTTACCCATAACTTGGTTTTGAGCTTGTAGAAGTGAAAGTAATTTATAAGCAATAGTAGTCATATCCATACTAGATGTAAGTTTTTTAACTATCTCATGAGAAGATTCAAGCTCTTTTGCATTTAAAATTTGTTCTACTAATTGACTCTGTTGAGAATCTACTAAATCATCTTTTGTTGGTATCTCTTTTGTAATTATTTTAGCACCAATATCTTTTTCAATTTTTTGTAATGCTCTAAGTTCATTTGGAGTAATCAAAGTAATAGCTTCACCTAGGTTTCCAGCTCTTCCTGTTCGTCCAATTCTATGAACATAACTCTCACTATCAAAAGGTATATGGTAGTTAAATACATGGGATACATCATTTACATCAAGTCCTCTTGCTGCTACATCTGTAGCTACAAATATATCAACTTGACCCTGTTTAAATGCTCTAATTACTACCTCTCTTTGTCTCTGTTCCATATCTCCATGGAGACCTTTTGCCTTAAATCCTGATGCTACAAGATGCGTTACTAATCTATCAACTTCTCTTTTCATTCTACAAAATACAATAACTTTTGTAGGATTTTTATAATCAATTAATCTTATAAGTGCATCATCTCTCTCACTCTCTGCCATTACATAATAGTTTTGAGAGATATTTTTATTAGTGCTATCTTTTTTTGTGATTGTAATAGTTATTGGGTTATCTAAAATCTCTTGTGCAAGTCTTTTAATTGCATTTGGCATTGTTGCAGAAAACATCAAAGTCTGCTTTTTTTCTTTAAAAAATGTAAAGATATTTTTGATTTCATCTAAGAAACCCATATCCAACATCTCATCAGCTTCATCAAGAATTACAAATTTTGGAGATATTTTAATTTTACCACTTTTTAATAAATCTTGTAATCTTCCTGGTGTTGCTACAATAATATTTGCTCTATTAATTCTCTCTATCTGCTTACCATAAGGAGTACCACCATAAACAGTAGCTGTTTTAATATTTGATAGTTTTCCAAATTTATATAATTCATCACTTACTTGCATTGCAAGTTCTCTTGTAGGTACAATTACAAGTGCTTCAATATCACCACCTGCTTTCATCATATTTAACACAGGCAAACCAAACGCAGCAGTTTTACCTGTACCAGTATGTGCTTGTGCTATTACATCTTTTCCTTCTAAAATATGAGGTATTGCATCTTCTTGGATTGGACTTGGTTCTTTAAACCCAGCTTCATTTATCGCTTCTTGTATAGTTGATTTAAAATTAAAATCAGTAAATTTCATATATTCTCTTTTTTATAAATTTTCGTTATTATATCTAAAAAGTATATAGAAGTATATTAGTAATTATAAATTATACTATTTTTAATTATAAGTATAGTTTAAAAATCTACTCATTTTTATCAATATCTATACACTATTATCTCTTTATTTAAATATTTTTTTCTCTCTTCTAATCCACCAAAGCACAAATAATACAATAAATATAAGAGGCAAACCAACTTGTACAATAGCCCCCAAATTTACAACTTTATTAAGTATATTATGGTGCATATCATTATCAATCGTTACTCCTGTATATTTTGCAATATGGCTCATTGTACTAATAGCTAGATTACCTTTAGGAATATCAATATGACAACTCATACATACACCTTCTCTATCAAGTTTGGCTCGTTGCTCTGCATTTAGTGGTGCTGAAAGTTTCCAATGGTGTCCTACTGTTTGTAGTTGTGTTCCATTTTCATCTATAAATTTAGAGTAGTCATTGATTAGATTTGGAATTGCATTTATTTGAGTAATATATTGCTTTGGTAGGATTTGACCATCTGCACTCATAATTTCTGCTATTGCATCTTTGCTTGGTGATGCTGTAGTTGTAGCTCCTGTTATCCCATAACCCAAAGCTTTTTTAGTAGCATGACAATCTTCACAAGTTCGGCTCTCTTTGCTGATTGTATGGGGTTGGATAGGTGCCATATCAATTGCATTTTGCCCCTCTTCTCCTGCTCCTTCTACATTCTTAATTTTATATATATGATTTTTAAGTAGTGCTTTTCCATCTTTGCCAATTACTGTAATTGTGGTTTGACATCCTGGGATTGTTGGGCT
>Ga0256842_1001756_pt1 | contig 16789 bp, 14 predicted proteins | sample 4559240metaG_FD_185973 | JGI IMG/M metagenome (GOLD analysis project Ga0256842, IMG submission 185973) | Hydrothermal vent microbial communities from Guaymas Basin, Mexico - 4559-240 | ecosystem: Environmental > Aquatic > Marine > Hydrothermal vents | place: Mexico: Guaymas Basin | collected...
GAAGATGACACAAAAAATTTTAGATTTATATAAACAGGTCTAACAGATGATAATAAGAAGTAAAGCACCTTTGCGAATAGGGTTGGCAGGAGGCGGGTCGGATGTTTCTCCGTATTCTGATTTGTTTGGTGGTGCAATATTAAATGCAACCATTAATATGTACGCTTACGCAACCATAATTCCAACTACAAATCAAAAAATTATTCTTCATGCTATTGACAAGGATGAACGTTATGAATTTGATAGTATCGAAGAATTGCCGATAAATGGAGAATTAGATTTGTTAAAAGGAATTTATAATAGAATTGTAAAAGATTACTCGAAGGAAGCCTTATCGTTTGAACTTACTACGTATGTGGATGCTCCTCCAGGCTCGGGCTTAGGAACCTCGTCAACTTTAGTAACTGCGATTGTTGGTGCTTTTGTAGAATGGATGAAATTACCTCTAGGAGAGTATGATATTGCACAATTGGCTTATCAGATAGAGCGAGTAGATTTAGATATGGCTGGTGGTAAGCAAGATCAATATGCCGCTACTTTTGGGGGTTTTAATTTTATGGAGTTTTTTAAAGACGATAAAGTAATTGTTAATCCGCTTCGTATTCGTTCGAAAGTACTCAATGAATTAGCTTATAATTTGGTTTTGTTTAATACCGATACATCTCGTGTTTCTGCCGATATTATTAAGAAACAACAAAAAAATGTAAACGATAACAATAATGATTCTATCGATGCCATGCATAATATTAAGAAGCAGGCAGTGATGGTAAAAGAAGCTTTACTAAAAGATGAATTAGATAAAATTGGTGACTTGTTACAATATGGCTACGATTTTAAAAAGAAAATGGCCAAAGGTATTGCTACGCCTATGATGGAAGATATTTATGAAACAGCTATAAATGCAGGAGCTACAGGAGGTAAAATTTCTGGAGCAGGGGGCGGTGGATTTATGTTTTTTTATTGTCCCGGTAATACAAGACATGCAGTTATTAAAGCCTTAGAATCTAAAGGTGGTTTTGTAAAAAGATATCAGTTTACCAACGAAGGTTTAACTTCGTGGACCATATAATATAGGGTCTGTATTAGAATATATTGAAAGGAAATGAAAAAAGAAATTAGAAATATTATTGGAGATTCTATATTGGTAAAACAATATATTTTAGAATCGGAAGAATTTATTCATAAAATACATGAAGTTTCAGACTTGTTAATCAAAACTTTTAAGTCGGGAAATAAAGTCCTGTTTTGTGGTAATGGAGGGTCTGCTGCTGATGCTCAGCATATTGCTGCAGAACTGTCTGGTCGATTTTATTTCGATCGTCCATCCTTGCCCGCAGAGGCCATGCATGTTAATACGTCTTATTTAACAGCTGTAGCCAACGATTATGGATACGACGAAGTTTACGCACGATATCTTAAAGGTACTGGAAAAAAAGGTGATGTTTTGATTGGGATATCTACTTCTGGCAATTCTGAAAATATTATTAGAGCACAAAGAGTAGCCAAAGAGAACGGAATAACAGTTGTTTCGTTTACAGGCGAGGAGGGAGGAAAAATGAAAGAATTATCAGATTTTTTACTCAATGTTCCGTCACAAGTAACACCAAGAATTCAAGAATCTCATATCCTATTAGGACATATCGTTTGCGAATTGGTCGAAGATGCATTATTCTCAAAATCTTAATTTTTGATGCGGACTAAAGAAGCCATTGTTCTTGCAGGAGGTCTGGGAACTCGATTAAAAGGAGTTATTTCTGATATACCCAAACCGATGGCTCCTGTTGCTGATAATCCCTTTCTTAAATACATATTTGACTATTTAATTGCTCAAGGTATAGAACGTGTTATTTTATCGGTGGGTTATAAATATGAAGTTATTGAGAACTTTTTTGGCAATCATTATTTAAGTTTAGAATTGATTTATTCGGTAGAAAAAATCCCATTAGGAACTGGTGGAGGTATTCGTTTGGCTATCGATTTCTTAAAATCGGATCAAGTTTTTATTATTAACGGAGATACTTTCTTCGATGTTAATTTGGAAGAAATGGAAGCATTTTCGTTTTTTAATAATTCCGATTTATGTTTGGCTTTAAAACCAATGAAAAATTTTGATAGATACGGAGCTGTTGTACTCGACGGTGATACAGTTTCTTTGTTTAAAGAAAAACAAAGAATAGTTGAAGGCTTAATTAACGGAGGTATTTATCTTGTGAAATCAAACCTTTTTGATAGCTTTAAAAGTGGCGAAAAGTTTTCTTTTGAACAAGATTTGATGGAAAAACAAGTTGGTAGAAAGAATATATCAGGATTTGTTTCCAATACGTACTTTATCGATATTGGAATTCCAGAAGATTATAAACAAGCTAATATTGATTTTATTACTTTGGGATAATCTTTCATATGTTCTCTCACATGTCTTAATAAAAAAGAAAAACTTAGGAATAACAAAAAAGAATCGGAAATAATAAAAGTACTATGGTCTTCTATTTTCTGACGAATTAAAGAATAATCTTTATAGTTTCCTAATTTCTTACTTCGATTACTAAATATTTAGAAATAGACCAAAAAGCTTTGCTATCTTTAATAATTAAATTGTCTACTTTATTATCGTCACCTTCAAATTCGTATGAATCTTTGGGGTGATTTGTAATTATTTTGGCCTTTTTAGCAAAAATTGCAATTTTATTAAAAGAGGCTGTGTTAATTTCGGTAAAATATTCTTTATCAAAGTTATTATCTAATTTAGAACTTTTACCAAGTCCAATAAAACCGCCTTCTTTAGTGATGATTTTGTGCTCTTTTAGTTCTTTGTCAGAACCAACTACGTAATAAGCAGTTTGCAATTCGTTAATTTGATTCTCGATAACCTTTGCTTGATTTTCATTTTTGGTTTCTGTTTCTACCAAAGCGTCGGTCAAATCTTTAATCTCAATATTTAAGCCTTTTAACTCATGGTTTAGATTTTCAATCTCAGTATTTTTTTCAGAAATTTGTTGATTCAGTGTTGCTATCAATTTTTGCAATTCAGCATTTTTGCTCCCAGATTTTCGGTATTTATTGTTTAAAGATTTTAACTTTTGCTGATTTTCTTTTAGTAGGTTGTATATAGTATTAATATCCTTGTTAATTTGCTCACGTTTATTCGTGTTCTCGGACTCCTTTTTATTGATAGAAATAAAATTTTCTCGTTTTTTAATTTTATTTAGATTTTCTTGTACAGCGTTGAAATCTATTAGATAATCCATAATATCTGCTTCTTGAGAACTGCTAATCGTCTCTAAGCTATCGTTCTTTGCTTGTAGAGCTATGTATTCTTCGGTTTCTGTAACATTGGTGCAAGATGTTAATAAGGCAACAGCTCCAATAAAAAAAAGTATTTTTTTCATGTTGTATTTATTTTAAGTACAAAGTTAATTTTTGAATTGAATTATTATAAATAAAAATAATTAAAAAATCTTAATTCGATTTCCCTGCGACGACAATAACTATTTCTCCTTTTACTGTTTTAGATTTGAAATGTTCAATTAATTCGTTTAAACTACCTCTTTTATTTTCCTCATACAACTTACTTATTTCTCTAGATACGGAAGCTTGTCTGTTGTTCCCAAAAGCCTCAGAAAATTGCTCTAAACATTTTATTAAGCGATGAGGAGATTCGTAGAAAATCATAGTTTTATCTTCTTCAATAAGCGCTTTTATTCGCTTTTGTCTACCTTTTTTTACGGGTAAAAAACCTTCAAAAACAAATCTATCGTTTGGTAAACCCGAGTTGACTAATGCTGGAACAAAAGCGGTTGCTCCTGGTAGAGTTTCCACCTCAATATTTTGTTTTTTGCATTCTCTTACCAACAGAAATCCAGGGTCAGAAATTGCAGGTGTGCCAGCATCAGAAATTAAAGCAATATTTTGTCCCGAATTTAAAATATCAATATAATGTGCTAGTTGTTGATGCTCATTAAATTTATGATAAGATTGCAGTTTATTTTGTATTTCGAAATGCTTAAGCAATATCCCAGAAGTACGAGTGTCTTCTGCCAGAATTAGATCGACCTCTTTAAGTGTTGAAATCGCTCTAAAAGTTATATCTTGTAGATTGCCTATAGGTGTTGGGACTACGTATAATTTGCTCATGTTTTAGGTGTTATACGAATCGTCTATAAATTAATTCTAAAAATCGTTTGGTGCTGCTATCTTCTTTGTTCCAATTAAAAGTATTGGCAATTTCGACTGCATTTTCTAAAGAATTTGCATTGTTCAATTTCTCTAAAGTAGAAATATATTTCTCGTTATGACCATCGAAAAGTTCTCTAGTAAACCAAATTTTATCGTTTAACGAGATGGCTGTTTTTAAATTTTTGATAGGGCTGTTTTGTAATTGTGTAGCAAAATCGTCATCATTTTTAATATTTGCTAAAATATCGTTTAAACTTGTTTTTTCTTCAAAATTATCTGCAATCGTATTTGAATTTTGATTGCTTTGTGGTTCTTTTATTGCTTCTGTATTAGTTATTGGCTTAGTTTGTTCAATAATTTCAATCGGCTCTTTAATATTAATATTGGTTTTTTCTGATTTTATTTCGGTAACAGGTTTATTTTCTTGTGTGTTTTGAGTTTTAACTATTTTTTTATCAATTTGTTCTTTTTCTTCAATATATTTTAGTGTTTCTTGGTCAATTTGATTAGAAAGGTCTTTTTCTTCGATTTTTTCTTTTTCAATTTTAATCGATTCTGTTTTAATAGAAGTTTCTTTATTAGAAAGTTTCTCTAGTTTTAAATCAGTAAGTTGTTCGTATAGTTGTCTAGTTTTTTCGAGAGAAAGGTCGAAGTCAATTAATGAACTTTGAGGACTTTGCAAATTGTCGATAATAGTAGAAATCTGCGTTACAGTTGTTTTAACTTGAATAAGGTTTTTAGAATCCATCTTTGTAAATTGATTATTAGTATATTCAAACAAATTATCACACAAAAATAACGAATACTTTTAACTATTAGTGTATTGTACATTGTTAATTATTCAGTATAAATTGTTAATTATAAAATTGAAATTTAGATGCTATAATTCACCTCAATTTTTATCTTTACTGCTTATCAAAAATAGTTTATGTTTTTAGAAAGTAAACCATCGAAGAAGAATAAAACGGGTTGGGTCGAAGTTGTTTGTGGCTCAATGTTTTCGGGTAAGACAGAGGAGTTGATTCGTCGATTAAATAGAGCGAAATATGCTAAATTGTCAGTCGAGATATTTAAACCTAAAATAGATACTCGCTATTCCGAAGATGATGTCGTTTCGCACAATGAAAACTCAATTCGTAGTACAGCTGTTGATAGCTCTGCTAATATTTTACTTTTGGCAAGTCCTGCAGATGTTATTGGAATAGATGAGGCTCAGTTTTTTGATGATGGATTAGTTGAGGTTTGTAATAGTCTGGCCAACCAAGGGGTTAGGGTTATTATAGCTGGTTTAGATATGGATTTTGCAGGTAAGCCATTTCACCCAATGCCTGAGCTAATGGCTATTGCAGAGCATGTCACTAAGGTGCATGCGATATGTATGCAGTGTGGAGCAAATGCTCAGTATTCGTATCGGAAAACGGATTCGGATGATTTAGTTTTGTTGGGAGAAACAATGGAGTATGAACCGCTTTGTAGAACATGTTATAATTTTGCAAATTCCATAAAAAAGGAACATTACTTATCTGAAAAAGAAATTCAGAAGTCTATTAAAGACCAATAGAATTGCATAGGTATTAAATTCAAAAATAAATGATTTATACAGCACAAAAGATAGCTGAGATTTTAAAAGCTGAATATTTTGCGACAGATTTCGAAGCAGAGCGTTCTTATAGCTATATTCTTACCGATAGTAGAAGATTACGAGACCCCAAACAGACTCTGTTTTTTGCTCTAAAAAGCGATAGAGATGATGGTGCGAGATATATTGAATCTCTTTATAAGAAGGAGGTTAGATTATTTATTATTCAAGAGAAAATTAAGTTTTCGAATTTTCCTGAAGCTTCATTCATTTTGGTGAACGATAGTTTAAAAGCTTTGCAGCAGTTGGTGCAATATCATCGTTCTTTATTCGATATTCCTATAGTTGGAATAACAGGAAGCAATGGTAAAACAATAGTAAAAGAATGGTTATTTGAATTATTGAAAAAAGATAAAAAAATTGTTCGTAACCCACGTTCATATAATTCTCAGATTGGAGTGCCACTTTCTGTTTGGATGCTAGAAAAAAACACGGAACTTGGTATTTTTGAAGCAGGAATATCGGAAGCTGGAGAAATGAGTAATTTAGAAAGAATTATTCAGCCCAATATTGGTATTTTTACAAATATTGGGGATGCTCATCAAGAGAACTTTATGGATTATAAACATAAGATTTCTGAAAAAATTAAGCTATTCTCGAATACTAAAACTATCATTTATTGTAAAGATAATCAATTGATCGATTTGCAATTTTCTAATTCTCCACAGTTCGAAGATCGGATTTTGCTAACTTGGTCGGAGAAGTTTTCTTCTGACTTGAGAATAAAAGAAAGAGTAGTGAAAAATGGTTCAACGAATATAAAAGCCCTTTATCAGAAAAATGAAATAGAATTATTAATCCCTTTTGTAGATTTTGCATCTTATGAAAATATCGTTCATATTTGGCTTTTGATGTTGCATCTTGGTTATTCTCAGGATCTTATTCAACGAAGAATTTCTCGATTATCTAATATCGGAATGCGACTTGAACAAAAGCAAGCCATAAATAATTGTACCATTATTAACGATACATATAATTCGGACATTGGATCATTAAATATAGCATTGGATTTATTATCTCAACAAAACCAACATCCTAAAAAAACATTAATACTTTCTGATATTTTACAAACGGGGCGTGAAAGTTTAGTTTTGTATAAAGAAGTGGCCGATTTAATAGAAAGTAAAAATATTAATCTGTTTATTGGAATTGGACATGAAATTTCGTCTATGTCGAAATTGTTCTCTAAGAATTCAATTTTTTACGATTCTACAGATGTTTTTTTAGAGGAGATAAAGCTCGAACAGTTCGATAATGAAGCTATTCTGATAAAAGGAGCAAGGGTGTTTGAGTTTGAGAGAATTTCGAATTTTTTACAAAATAAAAATCATCAAACGGTTTTAGAAGTCGATTTGAGTAATTTAATTCATAATGTTAATTATTATCGTTCTTTGTTAAAACCCAAGGTAAAGCTGATGGCTATGGTTAAAGCTTTTTCGTATGGTGCTGGCTCGGTAGAAATAGCTAATGTTTTACAATATCATAAAGTTGATTATTTGGCTGTGGCATATGCCGATGAAGGTGTCGATTTGCGTAAAGCAGGCATTTCGTTACCAATAATGGTTATGAATCCTCAAGACATGAGTCTAGAGCAAATGATTCGATATGGATTAGAACCTGAAATTTATAGTTTTGGCATTCTGAAAGAATACTATAAAGCGGTTCGTAAGCATGGAACAGTTTATGCCCCATTGCATCTAAAGATAGAAACGGGAATGAATCGTCTTGGTTTTGTTGAGTCGGAAATAGAAGCCTTAATTGAGTTTGTTAAATCGAATCCAACTCTTAAAATTGTATCCGTTTTTTCTCATTTGGCAGGAAGTGACGATGAAAAATTTGATTCCTTTACAGAACATCAGATTCAAACATTTACACGTCTTAGCGACAAAATTATTAATGCTTTTGATTATCCAATTATTAGGCATATCAATAATTCACAAGGAATACAAAGGCATAATCAAGCTCAGTTTGATATGGTACGTTTGGGAATTGGAATGTATGGCATTTCTGTTACCGATAAGAAAAGATTGAAAGAGGTTAATTCTTTGTACACTCGTATTTCGCAGATAAAAAAGATTAACCCCAATGATAGTGTTGGTTATAACAGGGCGGGGGTATTGCCAAATGGAGGTAAGATTGCAATTATTCCTATTGGGTATGCAGATGGAATAAGACGATCTTTGAGCAACGGAAAAGGTCAATTTATGATTAACGGGTTTTTAGCTCCCATTGTGGGTAATGTCTGTATGGATATGTGTATGTTAGATGTGAGTAATATTGAGTGCAAAGAGGGTGATAAGGTTTTGATCTTTGGAGAAGATTATCCCATTAAGAATATTTCTAAGCAGATGAATACAATTGAGTATGAGGTGTTAACAGGAATATCTCAAAGAGTTAAAAGAATTTATTTTCAAGAGTAAAAAAATATAATATGGAATTTTTAGAAAAAACATTTTATTATAATACTATTTTTAATTGGTTAATTTCTGCAGCCGTAATTGTTGGAGCAATAGTTATTGCAAAAATTTTATTTTGGTTAATAAACAAAATAGTAAAGAAAGCTACCGCCAAAACCAAATCGAAATTAGATGACCTATTGGTAGATATGCTTGAAGAACCTGTTGTTTTTGGCTTGGGGATTTTAGGGTTTTGGTTTGCTTTTGGACGATTAGATTTTCCGATGGATTTTATTTCGGTTATAAATAAAGCATTTCTTTTTCTGTTAATTATTAATGTTACTTGGATGATTGCTCGCACTATTAATGCGTTAATTGAAGCTTATCTTGTTCCTATGACAGAAAAAACAGAAAATGATTTAGACGATCAATTAATTCCTATTGTTAAGAAAAGTTTAAGGAGTATTATTTGGATTGTGGGTATTATCGTAGCTCTAAATAATGCAGGTTTCGATGTAGGAGCTATAATAGCCGGTTTAGGAATCGGTGGTTTAGCACTGGCTATGGCCGCAAAAGATACGGTTTCGAATGTGTTTGGAGGCTTTACTATTTTTACAGATAAACCTTTTAAAATAAAAGATAGAATTAAGATAGGAGGTTTTGATGGAACGGTTACAGAAATTGGCATTAGAAGTACAAGATTAACAACATTGGAAGGTAGAGTTGTAACCATCCCCAATGCAAAGTTCGCAGATAGTATGGTCGAAAATGTTAGTCTTGAACCCAATAGAAAAGTAGTTCTTAATCTTGGATTAACTTACGATACCAGTCCAGAACAAATGAAGTTAGCGATGAAACTATTAAAGGAAATATCTGATGCAAATAATGATATTGAAGATAATGTTTTGATTAGTTTTAATAGCTTTGGTGATTTTTCTTTAGGAATATTATTTATATATTATATCAAAAAAGAATCGAATATCCTAGAAACTCAATCTCATATGAATCTAGCAATTTTAACTCAATTTAATGAAAATCAACTTGATTTTGCTTTCCCAACACAAACAATTCTAAATCAGAATATTGGTTAATATATAATTTGTGATGCTTGAGTTTCTTTAAATGACTGTCTAATAGCTTATTATAGATGTATAAACATTTTGTGTGTATAAAATTAATTGGGGCTTGAAACTATTTTAGAATCTGGGTGTATACAGTAGTAAATTATTGTAAATACCCGATTATTAATGAGATACATACTTTTACTTACGTATATTTGCTTAAGCCTGTTAGCGAAATCTGAAAAAGTCATTACTATAAATAATGATATACAGAGTAGTATCTCAATTCCTCAATATGTTTATTTATTAGAAGATCCCGAAGGGAAACTGACTGTAGACCAGGTTATTTTATCTAAGAAAGAAAATGATTTTATATTAAATCATAAGGAGTCGCTTAATTTTGGTTTTACAAATTCTGTTTATTGGATCAAATTTTCGATGATAAACAAAACAGATAAAGTACAGAATTTAGTATTTTCTATACGTTACCCACTATTATCGTCCATCGATTTTATAAGTTTTAAGAGATCGAAAGTAGAAAAGCATATAATTACTGGCGAAGAATATCTTTTTAATTCTAGAGAAATTAATAATCGGAATTTTTTGTTCGATTTAGTTTTGGAACCTAATATTCCTTACAATTATTATGTAAAAGTATCTACCAATGGAGGTCCCATGCAATTACCTTTGAGCATAGATCCGTATCAAAAATATTTAGATTCAGATAGCAAATGGTTGTTAATTGATGGAATATTTACGGGGCTTTTCCTTTTCGCAATATTTTTCAATCTCTTTTTACTATTAATAACTAGAAATGTATTAAATGCTTATTATACTATTTATGTTTCGCTCTTAACATTATTTTTGCTAAATATTTCTGGCTATAGTTACCAATATTTATGGTCGAACAGTATATGGTTTTGTCATCATTCTACTTTATTATTTTCAGGTTTTGCCAATTTATTTCTAATTCTTTTTGCAAAAAGTTTTTTTAATTTTAAAAGATATTTTTATCGCATCAATAAGTTTATTAAATGGTATATGATTTTTGTTTTTTCAATTGTCATCTTATCCTTGTTCGATAGCTCAATATTTTATATTTCAGAATTATTAGTGAATTTAGTTTCCTTAATGACTATTGTCGTATTATTTATTATTTCTATTAGAGGCCTGACAAAGAACAATAAAATGCATTATTATTTTGTTTTTGCTTTTGCATTCTTTTTGCTTGGAGTGGGAGTATATGTTCTTAACAACATAGGAATCATTGAAGATTCGTACATTTCAGTTTTAGTTTTACGTCTAGGATTTTTGTTGGAAGTGCTGTTGTTGATGTTTGCGGTAGTACATAAGTATAAGAATGTTGAGCTGCTTAATAGTAAGAAATTAGAAATTAAAGTTCGAGACAGGACTAAAGAGTTAGAGCGACAAAAAGAAGAGCTAATCTTAACTAAGAAACAAATTATCTCTCAAAGAGACAAAATAATGAAACAGCATGTTAATTCGCTTAAACAAACGGATGTTATTGTAAATAAGAATAAAGAAATTAATGATAGTATTGCATATGCAAAGATTATCCAAAATGCAGTGTTGCCGCCTAAGTCTAAATTAGATAAATCTCTTAAGAAATATTTTATATTGAACAAACCAAAAGATACTTTAGGGGGGGATTTTTTCTGGCATTATGAGAAGAATGAACGTATATATATTGTGGTAGCAGATTGTACTGGGCATGGAATACCTGGAGCTATGATTAGTATGCTGGGTATTGCTGCTTTAAACGAGATTATCTTAAAAGAAGAATATTTAACCCCTGCAAAAATTCTGGATAGATTAAGTAATATAGTGAAAAAATCGTTGCATCAAAATGGTCAGATAGGAGAGTCGAAAGATGGTATGGATATTAATGTTTGTATGATTGATAAAGTTACTAAAACCATGCTTTCGGCAGGGTCAAATAATCCTGTTTATATCTATAGAGAAAGAAATAATTTTACTGAAAAGAGTTTTACTAATTATTACAAATTTGATGATAATTATTTAATTTCTATTTTGCCAGATAAATTGACTATTGGCTATAATGATCAACCCAACTTATTGTTTAAAGATAAAAAAATTGACTTACGAAAAGACGATATGGTTTATTTATTTTCCGATGGTTATGTAGACCAATTTGGAGGCGATAAGGGAAAGAAATTTAAAAGAAAAAGATTTAGACAATTGCTTTCCGATAACGCTATGATTAGTGATGATAAAGTACAGTTTACTCATATCAATCAAAATCTTAATGGTTGGAAAGGAGATAATGAACAGGTAGATGATATATTAGTTCTTGGTTTTAGAATTTAATCTTATTTGGGATATTTAATCTCCAGATGTTTGCAAATCGTCATTAAGATTAATTTTCTTAGATTTTGTCAGCCCTATTTCTAGAATATTAATTTTATATGATAATTACGCTTTTTTACTCGAAGTTTTGTCGATACCATTCGAATAAGGTGATGGATAAAGCATGACTAACATTTAGAGATTTCACTTGTCCAGGCATTGGTATGTAGATTTGTTGAGAGCATAAAGAAAGTAACTGCTCTGAAATTCCATATTTTTCGTTACCAACAATAAAAGTAGAATTAAGGGGAAGAGAAGTTTTATATATGTTTCTTGCTTCTGAACTTGTTTCTATGGCAATAAGGAGAGGAAAATGTTCAGTAATTTCTTGATAAGTTAGAAATATTATTTCTAGATACTGAAGGCTATTTCTTGCAATTTTTTTTATGCGATTTTCGCTAAGTTCGATACGTTCTGTAATAATTACTTTTTTGCATCCCATATTTCCTGCCAATCGTAATACAGAGCCTATATTATCTGGTGTTAAAAGACCATCAAGAATTATTGTTGGGCCATCAAATTCTTGTTGTTCAAAAAATGTATTGGCTTTAATGATACCCATAATATTTAATTATCTAGAGCATCGCTATATTTTTCTGGCAGCGATTTTTTTGTTTTTGCACCTAGTTTCTTGATCTTTTCTACTCGCCCAATTAAATTTCCTTTACCTGTCGAAATACGTTTTTGTACATTGGAAAATAATTCTTGTGTTTCTCCCATTTTTTTCTCCATTTTAGAGAAATCGTCGAGTAACAAAACAAAACTATCGTACAGCCCTCCCGATTGACGAGCAATCTCCATTACATTTTTGTTCTGATAATCTTGCTGCCAAATATTAGAAATCATTTTAAGAGCAGTAATTAAGTTGGTTGGATTGATGAGAACAATTTTCTTTTCGTAGGCATACTGCCAAAGAGTTCTATCGTTTTCAATGGCAATATAGTAAGCTCCCTCAATGGGTACAAACATCATAACAAAATCAAGTGTTTCTATCTGGTATAAGTCTTGATAATTTTTTTCGCCAAGCTCTTTTATGTGTTGTTTAATCGATTGTAGATGCCCTTTAAGAGCAGCTTCTTTTTCAATTTTATTTTCGGCTGAAATGTACCTCTCATAATCAGTTAACGAAACCTTTGCATCAATCACAATATCTCGATTATCTGGATAGTGAACAATCATATCGGGTCGAAGAATTTTTCCTTCTTTATCGGTAAACGAACTTTGAACATCGTATTCGTATCCTTTTCGGAGACCTGATTGTTGTAAAACATTTTCAAGGATTTCCTCGCCCCAATCACCTTGAACTTTAGAATTAGATTTTAATGCATTGGTCAGATTTTTTGCATCGGTACTAATTTGTTGATTGAGATCGAACAGCTGTTTAACTTGCTCGTGTAAGCGAATCCTTTGCTGTGTGTCTTTGTCGTAGGTGTTAGAAATCTGAGTTTTTAGTTCTGTAAGCCTATCTTTAAAGGGTTTTAAAATGGTGTCGAGTTGTTCAGAGCCTTGCTTGTTAATCTTTTCGCTGCTTTTTTCGAAAAGTCTATTAGCAATATTTTCGAATTCTGTAGTGAATTTTTTATTTAATTGTTTAAGTTCTTCTTTCTGATAAATTAACTTTTCTTCTAAATTCTTATGTTCAGTAGTAAGTATTGAATTACTTTTGTTTAGCTCAATAATGTCTGTATTTAAGCTATTATTTTTTTCTTGAATTTTAGAAATTTCATTTTTATATGTAATAATTTGACTTTCGAAAATCTTGGTCTTTTGTTCAGCTTCAATTTTTAATTTAGAAGTTTCGCTAAGCTCTTTTTGAATTTTTTCAAATTCTAGACTATTTAGTTCAAGTGATTTTATTTTGCTATTGAGGATAAAATATATTGAAATAGCTCCAATTATTATTCCAAGAATTAAAAAAATGATTTCCATTAATATTTTGTTAAGGATTACTAATATGTAAGAATTTTAAATTCAACCCGTCGGTTTCTCTTTCGCCCTTCTTTAGTTTTATTACTTGCTATGGGTTTTGAAAATGCATAGCCTTTGGTTTTAAAACGATTTCCGTCTATGCCTTTCTTTATGAGGTAATTAGCTACGGAGTTGGCTCGCTTTTTTGATAGTTCTTGATTGAATTTTTTAGAACTAATATTGTCGGTGTGTCCAGATATTTCTAAGGTCATTTTAGGATGAGCTTTAAGCAATGTTAAGAGCCTTTCAATTTCTGTTGTTGATGCGGGTTTAAGTATCGATTTTCCGTAATCGAAGAAAATATTTCGAAGTACAGAAGTTGCATTGGCTTGCAATTTACTCATCTCCATATTAAGGGCAATTTCAAGGTAGCTGGTGGAATCGATTAGATTGAAATTTTCTGAATAAAATAAGTAGTTTGGGTTAAGTGCAGTAAGAGCATAATTTTTCCCCGCAGGTAGAGAAACTAAAAAGTCACCTGTTTCTTTATTTGATTTGAATTTAGCAATTTCCTCCTGTTTGGTATTGTCCATAATAACGATGTCAGCTTCAATAGGTTTTTGTGTAATCGCATCGATAACTTTACCTTTTACTAACAATAATTTACTTTCGTTAAGCCCAGGGTCTTCTTCCGAGAAATTAATTTTATAGATATCTTTCTCGCCAACGCCTCCTTCTTTTAAAGATGAGAAGTAACCCGTTTTACCATTAGCCGATACAAAAAGAAAAATATCATCGTCTGCCGAGTTTATAGGTTGTCCTAAGTTAACAGGCTTGGACCATACGCCATTAGTATCCTTTATAGATTTAAAAATATCATAGCCACCCATGGTGTTATGACCTTTGGAACTAAAATATAAGGCTTTGCCATCCGGGTGAATAAATATGCCATCTTCGTCGTAAGGGGTGTTTATTGCTTCTCCAATATTATGAATATCGCTTAAATTTCCTTCGGAATCTTTTTCTACATAATAAATATCTAAACCTCCTTTTCCTCCAGGTCTATCGCTAACAAAATAGATTGTTTTCTTATCTGGAGAAATGCTAATGCATTTTTCGTTGTACGCAGAATTAATAGGTTCGGGTACAACAATTGGAGCTGACCAAGTTGTTCCGTTTAAACTGGTTTTGTAGAGTTCTCCATTTCCATGATTACTATTGTATACAAAAATACTTTGTCCATCGTTGCTCAAACCAACGTTAGCATCGTGATTTTTAGAATTGAGAACTTCTGATATGGGTTGAGGGGTTGACCATTTTTTATCTTTATAATGACTGATGAATATATTTTCGTAATATTGCATATCATAGGGGTCGACTAAATCGCTCCCATTTTTCCTTCTAGAGGTAAAAATCATAGTTGATTCGTCGGCGGTAAGCATAGGACTGTAGTCTGCATAAATAGAGTTAACTTCTTTAATATTAACAATTAAACCTGCCGAACGATGGTCTCTAAGGTTAATCCCATTGTTACATTCTTCGATTCTTTTTAGAATTTTTGTTTTTTCATTTTCATCAGAAATTTGCGTAAGATATTTATTGTAAAATTCGATAGCATTTTCAAATTCTAGTATATAATGATAGGCTCTAGCTATATAATAATCAATTTTTTCAGAAATGTTGGGGACTAATTTTTTAGCTTTTTCTATATGTTGAAAAGCTTTTTGCTTTTCGTTGGTATGTAAGTATGAAATTCCTAATTTTAGATTCAAACTCGCTGAGTTAGGATTGAAATCGTTGGCTTTTAATAAAAAAGGAATTGCTGCGTAATAACTTTTGTCATCAAAATAATCTTCACCATCTAAAAGATTTTGTTGGGCATTTTCAAAGGCTTGCTTATCGTCAAAGTTTTTTGATTTAAATTCAGTATTAACTTGTGCTTTGATATTTATATTTAATAGAAAAAATACGATGAGAAGAAAAGTGATTTTTTTCATAATTCCAATTTTTATTAAAGTAGTAGTAAAAATATTAAATATAAATTAGAATATGATAGTTAAGCTCTATTTATCTTAATTCTTCTTGTATTTTCTGCATCCATTTTTCTGGAATATCGAAAGAATGAGCATTTTGATAGTGATAAGCTACCATTATCGATTTGCCTATACATTTAATTCCATTTTCACCACTTGTTCCATTCTCTCTAACAATCTGAATTAAATTAAAACTTTTAGTTCCGATTTTTGTAATTTTAGATTCAATAATAATGTTTTCGTCTAGGTAGGTAGGTTGGTAATAATCAATTTCGATATGAGCTAAAACTAAACCTTTAATTTTCCAATCAATTATTTCTTGGAATAGTTGATTAAAGTAGTGCGTTTTAGCAAGGTCAAAGTAACTTTGATATACAGCATTGTTAACGTGTGCCGCAATATCAATATCGTTAAATCTAATTTGAATAGGAGTAATGTGTGACTTATCTATATTAGGAATGTTTATCATTATCTAGTTTTTCGTATGTTGAGTTTTGGCTGATAAATTCGGGAACAATTTCTTTCATTTTAGAAACCAATTTGTAATTATCAAAATCGGAAGTTAATAATAATAGCTCTTTTAATTCTTTTTCAATGGTTTCGAATTTGTAAGTTCGGACTTTAGCTTTAAGAATTTTATTATGGTTTGTTGTAATTGTGTTTTCTGCAACATTAAGTAATTCTTCGTAAAGTTTTTCTCCTGGTCTTAACCCTGTATATTGAATCTGAATATCTACTCCTAATTTATACCCATAAAGTTTTATCATTTTCTTTGCAAGGTCAACAATTTTAACAGATTTCCCCATGTCAAAAACAAAAATTTCACCTCCATTACCCGAAGAACCTGCTTCTAAAACGAGTTGACAAGCTTCTGGAATGGTCATAAAAAAACGAGTGATTTCTGGATGAGTAATGGTAACAGGTCCACCCGTTTCTATTTGTTTTCTAAAACGAGGGATAACCGAGCCGTTAGATCCTAGTACATTCCCGAAACGTGTTGTAATGTATTGTGTGTCACTCTTTTGATTTAGTGATTGAATGTATATTTCTGCTACTCTTTTCGATGCTCCCATAACATTTGTCGGATTGACGGCTTTGTCGGTTGAAACAAAAACAAATTTCTTAACTTTATATTTATTGGATAAGTCAGATAAATTTTGTGTGCCAAAAATATTTGTTGTTATGGCTTCT
>Ga0256842_1001757_pt1 | contig 16788 bp, 13 predicted proteins | sample 4559240metaG_FD_185973 | JGI IMG/M metagenome (GOLD analysis project Ga0256842, IMG submission 185973) | Hydrothermal vent microbial communities from Guaymas Basin, Mexico - 4559-240 | ecosystem: Environmental > Aquatic > Marine > Hydrothermal vents | place: Mexico: Guaymas Basin | collected...
TCGCCACACTCATGGCAGCGCAAGATTTGCTCAGATAGTCCACCAGCAGGCGTACGCCGCAGCCGCTGGCGCCAACGGGGTAGCCGGGGCGGCCTTTTTCCTCCCAGGCGGTGCCGGCGATATCCAGGTGGGCCCAGCTGTGTTCGGCGGTGAACTCTTGTAGAAAAGCGGCGGCGGTGATGGTTCCGGCGGGGCGGCCACCGATATTCTTGAGGTCGGCGGCGCTGCTTTTGAGCTGGTCGCGGTATTCTTTGAACAGCGGCAGCGGCCACAGTCGCTCACCTGTTGCTTCGCCGGCGGCGCGCAGCTTGGCCAGCAGTTGCTCGTCGCTGCCGAGAACGGCGCTGGCGTGATGCCCCAGGGCGATAATGCAGGCGCCGGTGAGGGTGGCGATGTCGATGATGTGGCGTGGCTGGCGGCGTGCCACCCAGCTGATGGCGTCGGCAAGGATCAGTCGGCCTTCGGCGTCGGTGTTGAGAATTTCTATGCTCTTGCCGTTGAGGGCGGTAACTATATCGCCGGGGCGGCTGGCGTGGGCCGAGGGCATGTTTTCCACCGCCGGAATTACGCCGACGATGTTAACCGGCAGCCGCAGCCGCGCGCAGGCCACCAGCGTGGCGATAACTGCTGCGCCCCCCGCCATATCCATCTTCATCTGATCCATGCCCTCGCCAGGCTTCAATGAGATGCCGCCGCTGTCGAAGGTGACGCCTTTGCCTACCAGGGCTATGGGGGGCGTGTCGTCACTGCCGCCGCGATATTCCAGTTCGATGAGACGCGGCGGGTTATCGCTGCCCCGCGCTACCGCCAGCAGGGCGTTGAAGCCGTGGCGGCGCAGTTGTTCCTCGCCCATGATATTACAACTCAAGCCGTGGCAATCGCGGGCGGCTTCCCAGGCGATCTGGGCAAGAAACTGCGGATTTTTCACGTTGCCCGGTTCATTGACCAAATCGCGTGCCAGCCATACGGCGGCGGTGATGGTACGGCGGCGTTCCATCTGTTGGCGTAGCGCGTCCAGTTCGTCGGCGTTTGCGCCGCACAGCAGGCAGTGGCGCACCGGCGCGCTGGTGTCGGCGCTGTTTTTGTAGCGCTCAAAGCGGTAGCATTCCAACAGGGCGGCGTCGAGAAGCAAGTCGCCGAGCTGAGCTTGTTCCATGGCGGGGAAGCGGCTTAGATCAAAGGCGAAACTGGTCAGTTTGCGCTGGCGTAATTGCTGAACCGCCGTGGCCGCGGCAGTGCGCAAAGCGGTGGTGTCGGCGCTATCGCCCAGGCCGAGCAGCAGCAGCCGCGGGCTGTTTTTTGCGTCGCCATGCAGCAGCAACGTCTGGCCGCTGGCACCGTTGAACTCGCCGCTGTCACCAATCTGCGCGGCAGTGGCGCCTGTGCACCACGGCTGCAGGTCAAATCCGGCTTTCCAGTCGGCTGTGGTGCAGGCGGCAATTATGCATTCCACCGGTTGTTCCAGGGTGGTATGGCAGGAAGTATCTATATCGAGGCTCATGATGGCGCGCATGGTTGATTAATCCTTAACAGTGTTCGCGGGTTTTGTGGAAAGTAATATCGGGCCATTGTTCCATGGTGTGTTGCAGACGCCACTCGTTAACGGCGAGAAAGGCCAGATTTCCTTCGGCGTCGTTGGCCAGTTGCAGCTGGTTTTTGCGCGTGAAATCCTCCAGCAATTTTTTGTCGGCGCAATCTATCCAGCGGGCGGTGGCGTAGTCGACGGTTTCGTATACCGCGTCCACACTGTATTCAGCGCGCAGCCGTGCCATGATAACGTCGAACTGCAGCACACCCACGGCACCGAGGATATACTCGCTGCCGCTCAAGGGCCGGAACAGTTGCACGGCGCCTTCTTCGGCCAGTTGAGTAAGCCCTTTATCCAGTTGCTTGGTTTTCAGCGGGTTTTTAAGGCGTACGCGGCGAAAATGCTCCGGGGCGAAACTGGGGATGCCGGTGAATTTTAGTGGCTCTTTGCTGGTGAAGGTATCGCCTATTTTAATGGTGCCGTGGTTGTGGATGCCGATGATGTCACCGGCGTAGGCCTCCTCCACGTGGCTGCGGTTCTGCGCCATGAAGATGGTGGCGTTGGCTACGGTAATCTCTTTGCCGATGCGGTGATGGCGCATTTTCATGCCGCGTTCAAAACGCCCGGAGCAGATGCGTAAAAAGGCGATACGGTCGCGGTGTGCCGGATCCATGTTGGCCTGAATTTTAAAGACAAAACCGCTGAACTCTTTTTCGTAGGGGGAAACCTCGCGCGTGGTGGTGGGACGCGGAATCGGTGCCGGTGCCAGCTCGACAAAGGCGTCGAGCATCTCCTGGACGCCGAAATTGTTGATGGCGCTGCCGAAAAATACCGGCGTCTGGCTGCCGCGCAGATATTCCTCCACGTCAAAGGGGTTGGCGGCGCCTTCTAGCAGTTCTATATCTTCACGCAACTCGTCGGCCTGATCGCCCAGCAGCTCGTCCAGGCGCGGATCGGCCAGATTGTCGATGACGATTCCGGCGTTGACGCGGGTGTTGTCACCGGCGCTGAACAGGTGCAGCTGCTTGCGGTACAGGTTGTAGGTGCCCTTAAAACGCTTGCCCATGCCGATGGGCCACGACAGCGGCGCGCATTCGATCTGCAGTGTTTCCTCGATATCGCCGAGAATATCCAGCGGCGCCAGCCCTTCGCGATCAAGTTTGTTGACAAAGGTGATGATGGGGGTGTTGCGCATGCGGCACACTTCCATCAGCTTGCGTGTCTGGGTTTCCACCCCTTTGGCGCTGTCGATCACCATCAGGGCGCTGTCCACGGCGGTAAGGACGCGGTAGGTGTCTTCGGAAAAATCCTGGTGACCGGGGGTGTCGAGCAGATTGATCTCGTAGTCGCGGTAGTCAAACTTCATCACCGACGAGGTTACCGAGATGCCGCGTTCCTGCTCCATGGCCATCCAGTCGCTGGTGGCGTGGCGCGATGCCTTGCGCGCCTTGACCGCGCCCGCCATTTGAATGGCACCGCCGAACAGGAGCAATTTTTCGGTGAGGGTGGTTTTACCGGCGTCGGGGTGGCTGATGATGCCGAAGGTGCGGCGTCTGTCTACCTGCTGCTGAAAATGCTTTTCCATGGAATGAATGATTGCCGTTTCGTTGATGTGTTAATTGTAGATGAATTTAAGGGCCTGTGCCGCTGTCGCTTCGGCATTGGCCACGCAGTCGTTGAGACCAATGCCGTCAAAGGCGTTGCCGGTCAAAAACAGTCCCGGCATCTGACGCAGCTCGTCGCGCAGTTGGCGTACCAGGGCGGCATGGCCGTAGATGTATTGCGGGATGGCGCGCTGATGGCGGAAGATGCGGCAGAATTCCGGTTCGATCTCTATGCCCATTATCCGTTTCAGATCTGCCTGTACCAGCACCCGAATTTGCTCATCGGTGCAGGAGGCGGCCCTGGGGTTGGTGGCGCCGCCGTGCATGGAGCGCAGCAGCACTTTGCCGTCCGGGGCGCGGTGGGGAAAGATGCTGGAATCCCACAGCGTGCCGAGAACCGAACAGCCCTGAGAGCGTGGAATGAGATAGCCGAAGCCGTTGAGGTCGCATTCCAGCTTGGCGGCGTCGTAACCAAAACACACCACGTTGAGAGGCGCGTAGGGGATGGTGCGCAGCAGTTTAGCCGCCGTTGGTGTTATTCTGTCGAGCATTTTCGCCAGCGCGTCGGCGGGGGCGGCGTTGATGACAACATCGGTGTCGATTTGACTGCCGTCGCTCAGTTCAAGTACAAAATGATCATAATATTCGATGCTTTCCACGCCGAGGCCGGTGCGGATGGGCGCGCGCAGATTGTCGCTCAGGGCGCGGGTAAGCTCCTCGATACCGCCGTCAAACGAGGTGAGCACGCCGCCCGGCCCGGCGGCGCTGGCCACCTGCTCTCCAGCGGCGCGCCGCTGGCGTTTTTGTTTAGCCAGCTTCAGCATCGCCTTGAGCAGACCGCCGTATTCCCGTTCCAGTTCGGCAATGCGTGGAAAGCAGCTTTGCAGGCTCATGGTTTCCGGATCGCCGGCAAAAATCCCCCCAGCCATGGGTGCGATAAGCTTGTCCAGCGCCTCGGCACCCAACCGGCGCCGGGCAAACTCAGCCAAGGTTTCGTCGCTGTCATCCTGTTTGGCTTTGATAAAAAATTCCGCCACCAGTCGCGCTTTGCCGCGTGCGCTCAACAGTCTGGAAAGGAGAAATTCAGCGCCGTTTTCCGGCAGCTTGTGCAGGGCGTTGTCGCAAAAAACAAAACGTTTGCGGGCGTTGTCGCTGGAGCGCAGCAGCTTGTTGCCAATGGCCAATTTTTTGCACAACTGCAGCGTTGCCGGTTTGTTGTCGAGAAAACCGTTCGGTCCCCATTCACACAGATAACCGTTTTCCAAACGACTCCATATTTTGCCGCCGCAGCGCGGCTGACGCTCGATAACAGTTATCTCCAGCTCTGCGCCACCGGCGCTGTTTTCCAGTGCGTAGGCGGTGGCCAACCCGGAGATTCCGGCGCCGATGATGGTGACACGTGTCATGACTTTTCCCCCTCCATGCGGATAAATGGCCCAGCAACACGGCACTATACATCATCAGCCGTTCAAATGTCCATCAACCGTGCCCTATACCTTGACCTTGGCGGTTGGCGTACCTATATTAAGGCACGCCTGCCGTGGCATTACCGTCCGCGGCAACTTTATATATGATGCGGTGAACGCGGTGCGTTGATTCCGCAAAGGGAGTGGACAGACGATGGCAGAAAACTACTACGATATTCTCGGCGTCGACAAAACGGCGACCGATGCAGAAATAAAGAAAGCCTATCGCAAACTGGCGGTAAAATATCATCCCGATAAAAACCCCGGCGACAAGCAGGCTGAAGAGCGGTTCAAAAAGGTGAGCGAAGCCTACGCGGTGCTGAGCGATCCGGAAAAGAAACAGCAGTACGATCAATTTGGCGAAAGCGGTTTCCATCAGCGCTATTCGCAGGAGGATATCTTCCGTGGCGCCGATATGGGCGATATCTTCAAGGAGTTCGGCTTCGGCGGCGATATCTTCAGCCAGTTGTTCGGTAACGCTGGCGGTGCCGGTTGCGGCAGCCGTGGCTGCTACGGCGGCGGTTCGCCATTTCAGCAGCCGTTTGGGCAGCAACGCCAGCAGCCGGTCAAAGGACGCGACTATGTGATGCAGCTCAACATACCGCTGCGTCAGGCGGTGCTTGGCGGCGAACGCCCGCTGAGTTTCCGCCACGAAGGGGGCAGTGAAACGCTGCAGGTGCGCATACCGGCGGGGGTGGAAAGCGGTAAAAAACTGCGCATTGCCGGCAAAGGCGCAGCCAGCCCCAACGGCGGTCCCAACGGCGACCTGTTGCTGGAGATCACCGTCGATCCCGATCCGGTGTTCCGCCGTGAAGGCAACGATCTGCACGTGCAGGTGCGCGTACCCTACACCACCGCCTGCCTTGGCGGCAGCGCCACCGTGCCCACCATGGAAGGAGATAAGCGGATAAAAGTGCCCGCTGGTACCGGCAACGGCAGTAAAATCCGCCTGCGCGGCCACGGCGTACCCGCCCACGGCAAACACCCCAAGGGCGATCTCTACGCCCAGATCATGGTAGAAGTACCCAAAAACTTAAGCGCCAAACAAAAAGAACTGCTGGAACAACTGCGCGAACACGGCCTGTAACGGGCCGTGTTTATGTGGTTTCTTTTGTTGACCTCCACGGCGTTTTCGCCGGCGATGTGTTTGATGGGCAGCAGATAAGCGCTACCTACGGCCATTTCTTTGCCGATGAGGTGGCGGATAAACTGACTCATGAAAGCGGCGATGCAACTGGTTCTATCTTCAGTGGAGTTACAAGGTGAGGCTGGACTATTTTCTGATAAACACCGACCGCCTTTTGTCTGGTACCGGAGTCCGCCGCTGTCAAGTAGCGGGCTCCGGTACAGATGGAGAGTATGTCATCAAGTTGTCAAAACGGTGCCGGCGTTGGCAAAGAAAAAGCGCTCTCCCAGGCGGTTGGCCAGCCGGGCGGCTTTTTGCAGGCCGGTACAGTGGGAAACACCGACTTTAGCAATCTCAAAACGGTCGAAGATTTGCAGGGTTTTTTCAAATTGCTCGTCGTCGGCAAAGCCTAGGTGGGTGCCGCCAACCACGGCATGGATGTTTTTGCCGGGGAAATTGTCTACCACGTATTCGATAATATTTACCAGTCCGGCATGAGCGCAACCGAGGACAATGATCAGTCCCAACGGCGTTTCAACCACCATCGACAGGTCGTCGGGCAGCGGATCTGGTTGCAGAATCTGACCGTTGGCACCGACGGCAGTCTGCTGACTATCGCCCTTTTCGAAATCGTTGTTTCTGGGTATCTCGCCGGTAAGATAAACTCCGCGGCCTACTTCGCGCAGTTCGCGCTGTAACTTGAAATTTGCCCCGATGGATTCCAGATAGTCTCGCTTCCACGCGATGCCGACATAGCGTTGCCGTCCTTCAACGTTCCAGTAACGGTCAGCAAAAATACCCGGATGGGCGTAGATGTCCACTTCACTGTTGCATTCCAGTACCTGCTCCAGCCCGCCGGTGTGGTCATAGTGGCCATGGCTGAGCATCAACGCCTTGATGTCGGCCAGATTTTTGCCAAGAACGCGTGCGTTATTGATAATGGTATTGCCCTGGCCGGTGTCAAACAGATAGTTGCCCTGGGGTGTTTCCAGATAACAGGCAAAGCCGTGTTCACCCAGTACACCAAACGGTCGCGCGACACTGTTTTCGCATAAAATTGTCAAATTGATAGCCATGATTCCCTCCCGGTAAAATTAGGTGGTGGCGCAACGTTTCTGCCATTATACTATTCCTTTATTGGCTTTATCACTACAAAATCGCCTGCCGTGTGGCAAGGCAGTGACTGAGATACCGGCAGAGAGCACGATCTGTTGCCGGTTTGCCTGTGGAGGAGTTGCGTTATAGTTTTGAGGAGGGGGCTGGTGGTGAGCGAATGCGAGTATATCGGAGTCCACAGCTGGTCGGTATAATCAGCACAGCCGTTTTTTTACATACGAACTTGAAGCATTTGAATTTATTCAGTAGAGTCGCCATATGAGGCTGATGGTTGTGTCATTGCATGCGGGGACCGGAGGGGAAAAAGATGTGGACGAGAAAACGACTGGTTGTGCTGATTACGTGTATGTTCCTGGCGTTGTTGGTTGTCGCCTGCTCCAAGCGCGACGACAAGGCGACCTCCGCTGAAGTCACTCCCATAGAAGATGCGCAGTCGCAAACGGATACGGAGGTTGGCGTTTCTCCGGCGGCTGGTGGCGAAGAGGGGGATGTTGGTGAGGAGTGTAAAGAACATGAATATGTGTTGTCACCGGGCTTTAGTGGAGAGCTTCAATTTCATATAAAGTTGCCGTTCCATACTTGTGCTGCCTTGAACGAGGATGAGATTGGCGTAGAGGATTTGTCGATCTCTAAAGATCTGTCTTATTGGAAAAAAATTGGCGTTATTTTCACCTGTGAACCATGTGAACTGGACGTAGTGACTGAAACGATTTCTCTGTGGGGAATCCGTTACCCGCAGGAGTTGCTCGATCAGTACTATGAAAGACGTAAACCGGATAAAACTCGTTATATTGCCATCAATGACGTTGTTTTTGGCAACAAGGTGGTAGCAACAGCACTTTCCAACCCTGATGAGGGTGTGTGTGTGATTACGCGTATTGGCGAATATCGTACTGCGCGTGAAGTCGGTAATATTGATGCCAACACCATGGAGGAGATGCTCAATGGTGACATGAGTATAGTAAGAAATGGTATTGAATTGCAGCTGGAACAATTAGAGCTGTCGCAATTGAGTTATTATGTTACGCTTAATATAGCTGTTACTCTGCCGTCCAGCAATAATGAATTAAATAATGGCTGTGATAACTATATGTATATCAATGGAAAGAAAGTATTGTTACGCATTTTCTTTGATCCTGATGGCGACAGGATGTTTCACATCACCGGTCCATGGGAAACGGAGTATTGTGAGTAAATAGTAATATGCGCCGCAATCGTTGTGCTGGTAACATATTTCGATTATGCCAGCTGGTATTGCTGCATATTGATTTATGGCTCGTGGGCAACCTGAATCAGTAAAGTCTTTATCAGCATTGTCCTTCTCGGGTATGGGTTGATAGTTTATGTACAAACCATCTTACCCATCCCGGAAAGATAATGCTCTATTTTTTAGCGCCTGCTAACCACAGATTCTGCGGAGGAGGCATTTTTATTTAGTTGTCAATAAGACTTGTCTGTTAATCTGCGTGTCCAAATATTGCTTGCGCAGAGGGATTTTTTATGCAGATTGGTGGGGAAATCGTTGTCAAAATAATGGTAACGATTACAGTGAGATGTCCGGTTGATTCTATTTTTTAAGCGCTTTGATAACCACGAACCCGCCTGCCGTGGGGTCGGTGCAGTTGTGGATGCGCCCGGCGGCTGGTTGTCCGGCCAGCAGGGTGTGGCAGTTGGCGGTCGGGGTGAGGGCGGCGTGGCGCAGGTGGTGTTCCATTGTGGCGCAGGTAAGGAATCTGGCGTCGCGGTAGAAGCGGCTGTGGCGCTGGCGTTGCTGATATTCACGCCCGAGTTGGCTGGCGGCGTTGATGAAGCCCACTACCACGCTGCCGCCGGGGCGCAGCAGACGCCGTGCTTCGCTGAACGCGGCACCGACATCGGTGAAAAAGCACACACAGGTTATCATGACGATAACGTCAAAGCTGGCGCTGGCAAAGGGCAGCCGTTCCGCCGCCGCCTGACATACCTCAATACCGCGCCGCTGTGCCCGCGCCAGCATGGCGGCGCTGATATCCACGCCAATGTTAATGCCCAGCGGCGCGGCAAATAGCCCACTGCCCACGCCCACTTCCAGCGTCGTTCGCGGTGACGGCGGCAACATCTGGCGCAGCGCCGCCAGTTCGGCGTGGTAGATGTCGCGGTGTTCGACGAACCAGCGCTCGTATTCTTCCACATGGCGGTCAAACGGCTGGTCATGGCTATCTGCGGCACACATCAAAACTCTACTTCCTGCAGGGCAAAGCGGTTTTTATCCTGCGCTTTCAGGTAGGCTTCCTCGGCACTGATCAGTTGCTGTTTAAGATAATCGGCCAGAACATCGTCCATCATCTGCATGCCGACGTTTTTGCCGCCCTGGATAATATTGCGGATATTGCTGATGTTGTTTTCGCGGATGCTGGCAGAGAGGCCGGTGGTGCCGACAAGGATTTCGTTGGCGGCAATGCGGCCGCCACCCTCTTTTTTAAGTAGCAACTGGGCGCAGATGCCGCGCAGGGAATCGGCCAGCATGGTGCGCGCCATCCCCTGTTGATCGGCGGGGAAGACGTCGATGATGCGGTCGATGGTTTTTACCGCCGAGTTGGTGTGCAGGGTGCCGAACACCAGTGTGCCCATGGAGGCGGCGGTAAGGGCCAGTGAGATGGTCTCGTAGTCGCGCATTTCGCCGACGAGAATGACATCGCAATCCTGGCGGCAGGCGGTGTGCAGCCCGGCAGCGAAGGAGGGGACATCGCTGCCCACTTCACGCTGGCAGAAGACGCTGTTCTTGTTGGGATGGACGAATTCGATGGGCTCCTCGATGGTGAGAATATAGCGGGAGAAATTGTCGTTGATGTAGTCGATCATGGCCGCCAGCGTGGTGGATTTACCGCTGCCGGTGGGGCCGGTTACCAGTACCAGGCCGCTGCGCAGGGAGGCAAAGGATTTCAGCACCGGCGGCAGGCCGAGATCCTCCAGCGTGAGGATCTTGGTGGGGATAATACGGAACACTGCGCCAAAACCGTGTAGCTGGCCGTAATAATTGGCGCGAAAGCGTGAATGCTCGTCTTTCTCGTAGGCGAAATCGACATCGTGATGATCGAGAAAGTGGGACCAGCGTTCCGGGGAGCAGATCTCCTTGAGGTAGGCCACCATGGTATCCTCGTCGATGGGCGCTTCGCCGTCGATGGCGATCATGCGGCCATGTTCGCGTATTTTGGGCGGCTGCCCCTGCAGCAGATGCAGATCGGAGGCGCCGCGTTCCAGCATAATGTCAAATAAACGGTCGATTTTTGCCATTAATCTTGTCCTTCCACCACAATGCTAAAACTGCTGCTCGGGCTGATACTCTTTGAACGGCGTCTTGTTGGTCGCTTCAAACCACGCCTCGCTGCCGTCGATAACGCCGTCGCTCACCAGCCGGTGCAGCGAATCCTCCAACTGACACATTCCCTGGTCGCGGTTGATCTGTATCATGGTGGGCAGCTGGAACATGCGATCCTCGCGGATGAGGTTGGCGATGGCGCTGTTGTTGAACATCACTTCCAGCGCCAGAGCGCGTCCGTCACCGTCGGCGCGGGGAATAAGGCGCTGGCAGATGATGCCGCGGATCGATTCGCTGATCATGGAGCGGATCTGCCCCTGCTGGTCGGCGGGGAACAGATCGAGAATACGGCTGATGGTCTGGGCGGCGCCGGTGGTATGCAGGGTGGCGAACACCAGATGACCGGTTTCCGCCGCCGAGATGGCCAAAGTGGCGGTTTCGCGGTCGCGCAGTTCGCCGATCATGATGATGTCCGGATCTTCGCGCAAAGCGGCGCGTAAAGCGTTGGCGAAACTATCGGTGTGAGTACCCACCTGACGCTGGCTTATGTGTGCCTGTGCCGCGGTAAACACGTATTCGATGGGGTCTTCCATGGTGATGATGTGTTCGGCGCGGTTCTGGTTGATAAGCTCGATCATGGCCGCCATGGTGGTGGTTTTGCCGCAGCCGCTCGGCCCGGCGATGAGTACCAGCCCCTGATTGTATTCAGTGAGCTGCTTTAAGCTGTCGGGCAGACCCAGTTGCTCAAATGTGGGTACCTGACGGCTGACTAAGCGGAAGGCGCCGTCCCAGCCGCGGCTTTGGCGGGCAAAACAGCTGCGGCAGCGGCCCACGCCGGGCACATCGCAGCAGGTATCCAGCGCCAGATCGCTTTTGAGCGCGTCTTTCTGGGCACCGTCGAGGATGCCGAACAGCAGTTCTTCGCTCTCGCGTGCCGACAGGGGCGGGCGTTTCAGCGCCTGCAGGGCACCGTTGCAGCGGATAAGCGGCGGCGCACCGGCGTTGATGTGCAGATCGGAGGCGCCACGTTCAAGAGCGTAGGCCAGATAATGCTCCAGCCGGGTGAACGCGGCGATATTGTCGGGGGTGGCGGCAGCGGCGGGCGGCGGTGGATTGGCACTGCCGGTTGACGCTGCTGATTTTGCGACCGTCTGTTCAAAACGCTGGCGGATAGCGGCGACATTTTCCTCACTCAGTACCCGTGCCCGTACCAGCAGTTGCGCCAGATCGAATTCGGGATGAGCATCCACATAAGCCTTGGCCTTGGCCAGCAGTTCGGCGTTGGCAAGCTTGTTGTGCAGCACCACTTTTTCTACAAACAGGTCGAACGTAGTCATGGCGTAACCTCCGAAAATTAAACGTCCATGTCCAGTTGCTTGCCCTGTTCGTCACCCTGCTGGTTCTGCTGCAGCATCCAGTGGCCGAGGCTGCCGATATCCTCGCCGTTGCAGTTTACCTCGTTGGCGGGAAGGATAATCTCGATTTCATCGCGGCTTACATTGATAAACCCGGCGTGGAGCAGGTGGTTGCCGCTCTGGCGTTCCCACACCCGCGCGCCGGTTACGGCGATGAACTGGCGCGCCTCGCACACCATATCGGTAAGGCGCGTCCCTTTTTTGACGTATACCCGACCAACCACCCGGTAATTGTGGGTGAGGATTACCACCTTCATCATTTTGTTCGGTTCCCGTCCAACACTTAAACTCATGACTTTGATCTCCTGTGGGCAGTGTAAATCGGCGCTGTGACAGTAATAGTAGCAGTTAATCAGTATAACGTAAAACCAGGTTTTTTAATGCCACAATAAAATCGTCTTTAGCGTTCAGCGCGGCACAGCGGCCAAACCACGTTACGCCGTGGCTGTCGGCGTGGGCGGCAAATTCGTGATCTATTTCCACTAGGGTTTCAATGTGGTCAGAGACAAACGATACCGGCACCAGCAGCAGGGCGCGGCGCTCGTCACCGGCGGCGGCGATGAGATCGAGGGTGTCGGGACTCATCCAGCGCACCGGGCCGCTGCGACTCTGGAAGCCGAGCTGATGATCGTGCTCGCCCAGGCGTTCCATCACCCCGGCCACGGTGGCGCGCACATGGTCGAGGTAGGGATCGCCATTGTCGATACACTTTTGCGGCAGGGCGTGGGCGGAAAAGATGATGCGCAATCGCTGCCGCTCGCTGGCGGGCACACTCTCTATACCATCCTGTACCCGTGCCGCCAGCGCGTCGAGATATTCGGGGTGGTCGTGCCAGTGCTCAATAAAGGTGCAGGCGAGTTCAGGGTAATGTGCCGCTACGGCGCGGTTGAAGTCGTTGATGCTGCTGCCGGTGGTGGCGGCGGTATAGTGGGGATACATGGAGAGGATTACCGCCGTAGCTATCTTGTCGCGCCGCAGTTGTTTTACCACCTCGGCGGCGCGGGGGCTGGTGTAACGCATGGCCACGTAGCCACGCCAGTGGCGGCCTAAGGCGGCGGCGGTTTGTTCCGCCTGGGCGCGGGTAAATTGCAGCAACGGTGATTTGCCACCCATCAGGCGGTAGTTTTCTCGTACCGTTTTAGCGCGAAAGTGGGCGATAACCCGCGCCAGTGCCGGTTGCAGCAGCGCCGGCAGCGGCAGACGGATCAACTCGCGGTCGGCAAACAGGCGGTACAAAAACGGTTCTACCTCGTCCAGCGAGGCGGGGCCGCCCATGTTCAGCAGCACCAGCGCGGTGGTCGGTTGTGGCATTTGTCCTCCGGTGAATAAAAAACAGGGCGTTACCATCACGGTAACGCCCTGTATTATTGTCTACAACACACTGTTGGCGCAATCGGTTATTTGCTGCCCAGGCGGTGTACCGTTTCCACCATAAAGATGGCGTTTTGCGGATCTACCTGCGGGGTTATGCCGTGGCCGAGATTAAAGATAAAACCGGGGCGGTCGGCGTTTTCGCGCAGGATACGGGCAATCTCCGCTTCGATAACCGCCTGCGGCGCGTACAGTACCGACGGATCGAGGTTGCCCTGTACCGCTACATCGTCGCCGAGAATGTCACGCGCTTTGCCCAGGGAGATGTGCCAGTCGAGGCCGATCACATCGCTGTCAGCCTGTTTTACCAGTTCCAGCATGGTGCCGCTGCCTTTGACAAAGTAGATAATCGGTACCCCTTTGCCCTTCAGTTTGGCAATGAGTTTGCTGCTGTAGGGGAGGATGTACTTTTCAAAATCGTGGGGCGATACCAGCCCGCCCCAGGTGTCAAATACCTGAATAGTCTGCGCGCCGGCGTCAATCTGCATGTTGAGGTAGTTGGCCGACATGGCCGTTACCTTTTCCATCAGCGCGTGATACAGCTGCGGATCGCCGTACATCATCTTTTTCAGCTCGGCAAAATCCTTACTGCCTTTGCCTTCCACCATGTAGCATGCCAGGGTAAACGGCGCGCCGCCAAAGCCGATTACCGGCACCCGCCCGTCAAGCTGGCGGCGCAGCCCGGCGAGAATCTGCGGCACATACGGTACCGCTGCCGCCATATTCTCCGGCACCGTCAAAGCGTCTACATCGGCGGCGCTGCGCACCGGGTTGGCAAACACCGGCCCGGGCATAAAATCAAGCTTGAGCCCCATGGGTTCCACCGGCGTGAGGATATCGGAAAACATGATGGCGGCGTCGACGCCGAGAATATCCACCGGCTGCAGCGAAACCTCCACCGCCCGATCCACATCCTTGCACAAATCGAGAAAAGTGCCCGCCCCCTGGGCGCGCACGGCACGGTACTGGGGCAGATAACGCCCGGCCTGGCGCATCAGCCATACCGGCACACAATCGACAGGTTGTCCCCAGCAGGCTTTGAGAAAGTTGTATTCGCTCATATTTTTATCCTTTTTGTTGATGTTTTCTATGTCGTCTTGTTGTCGCTGGCCGCTTGTCGTTCCAGCCGCCGCCGGGTTTTGGCCGGGATGTAGTTGCAAAATGGCTCTTCGGCCATGTAGTCGCCGTAGACGGCGTCGGCGCGGGCGCGGCAGCCGCCGCAGACGCCGATGTACTCACATTCACCGCACTTGCCCTTGTAGCTGGCAAAATCGCGCAAATCGTTGAACACCTTGGAGTTGAACCATAAATCGCGAAACGACTGCTCTTTTACGTTGCCCACCGACGAGTGGAAGTAAGAACACGGCTTCAGGTTGCCGAAGCAATCGATAAGGCAGATACTCTGGGCGGCAATACATCCTTTGCCGCCGCCGGTGGAAAAGGTGAGGCTGCGCCGTTCAAACTCTATCCCTTCCTCCTTGGCTTTCTGCGGCACAATTCGGTAGTAATGGGGGGCGCAGGTGGGGCGCATGAGAATATCGTCCTCGTGTTTTTCCTGCTCGTAGTGCCACGAGAGAATCTCCTCATAATCATCTTTGGATATCAGCTCGTTCATAATCTCCTCGCCACGGCCGGTGGGGACAATCATAAACATGTACCACGCCGTGGCGCCCAGCCCCTTGGCCACCTTGAAGGTGTTGGCAATATCGTGCTGATTGCGCTTGGTAAACGACGAGTTGATGAGAAACTTTATGCCGTTGCGTTTTAGTGTGGCGGCGGCACGCACTACGCCGTCAAAAGCGCCGGGACACTGGCGGAAATTGTCGTGCACTTCGGCGGTGGAGCCGTCCAGCGACAGCGACACCATTTTGATATCGGCGTCGCGCATCTGGGCGCATACTTCATCGGTAATAAGGGTGCCGTTGGTGGCGATACACATGCGCAGCCCCTGTTTGGTGCCGTAGCGGGCGATGTCGAACAGGTCGGGACGCATCAGCGGTTCCCCGCCGGAGAGCACCAGTACCGGCTTGGATACCGCGCAGATATCGTCGATGAGTTTATAGGCTTCCTCGGTGGTAAAATCCCCCGTGGCCGCTTCCATATCGGAGGAGCAGCGGCAGTGGACGCAGGACAGGTTGCAGCGGCGCGTGGTTTCCCAGGCGATCCATTTGGGGATATATTTTTCTTTCGATTGTGCCATGTGGTTGGTCTCTCCTCGCTGTTTGAGTCGGCAATTGCGGCAGATGACGCCACAAACATGACCTGCAACCATACTCTATATGTATCGTGCTGGCAAGGGTGACGCGGTCATTTATTACTTAATTGGTTGTTTTTTGTCGTTGCGCCAGCCCCACATTACCACCAGTGTCAGCAGCAGGTATGCCGCGCCAACGCTTACCATGGCGTGGGGGATGTCCATCACGCCCAGCAGCAGGGCGAACAGCAGTGGTCCCAATGCCTGAGATACCTTGTCCAGGCTGCGGTATACGCCCATTACCCGGTTTACTCCCACGCGCCTGCTTACCGGTAGCGATGCCATGAGCAGATTGCGTGAGGCTCCGCTGGCTCCAACCGAAATGCCAAACAGGGTTACCGCCGCCGGTACAATCCAGAATGAATTGCCGAGGAGAAACAGCAACAGGCTGGCAGCGGCGAGAAAACCGCCGCCGTAGACAAAGGGGCGTTTATCGCCGACGCGGTCGGCGCGGGCGCTTATCTGCGGCGCGATGAAAATCATGCTTAGGCCAAACAGCATAATTACCCGGCCTATTGTGGACTGGCTGCTGCCGAGCTGATGCAGATACAGCGGGCTCACATAGTAGAGCAGCCCGGCCATGGCGATGGAATAGGGCATGAGACTGCAGGTGAACATGGTCATGGCGCGGCGGTCGCGCAGCAGAGCGCTCAGGGCGGCGCCGCCGTCGGTGTGGTCGTTATCGCACTGGTGCGGACGGATAAAATGGTCACGCATGAATATCAGGGTGAACAGCAGTGACGCTGCACAGATGGCCGCCGCCACCATAAATACCGGTCGGAAGCCCAGTTGTTGCGCCAGTAGCGCACCTACGGCGTTGCCGCAGATGATGCCGGAAAAAATTCCCGCCACCAGGTTGGAAAAAGCGCGGGCGCGGCGGCGCGGATGGGCCTGACTTAAGACAAATCCCTGTGCCGACATCCACACCATACCGTAACCGCTGCCGGTGAAGGCGCGCGCGGCGATGAACGCCAACGGGTGAAGCGCCAGCGCCGAGGCGGTGGCCCCGGCAATGCTGATGATGGTGCCGACGATGAACGGCTGATGCCAGCCGCGTCGGTCGATCCAGTGTCCCACCGGGATAAGGATAATGCCTCCGGCCAGCATCTCCACACTCACCGGCAAACTCAACACCACCTGACGCGATAATCCGGCTATGGGCTGATAAATCTGTCGCATGTACAGGGGGATAAACGAGTAGCACAGCGCCGCGGCAAATACGTAGAAAAAGGTGGCCGGGCGGATGAGCGAACCGCCGTAGCCCGAGCGGTCACCGGCGCGGTCCAGTTCCGTCAGCAGGGTGGCGTACAGCATCACCATCATCTCCACCACAAACAGCAGCAATAACACCACGATGGTGAGAGAATCGAGGGCAATGGCATTAACGGCGGCGCTGAGAACGGCGCCGTCGAGGATGATTTTTATCGTGCCGACAGTTCTGCCGTCGACTTTTATCGGCAAAAAACTCACCAGTTGCGGCGGCGCGGCGGCGGTGCTGCCGGCGTGGTAGAGCCTGGTGCCGTTAGGTGCAAGAATATCGAGGGCGGCAATTTCGTCGGCGCGTGCCACCGTGGCGGCCATGTGATGATCGATATTGACCAGGGCTCGGA
>Ga0256842_1001758_pt1 | contig 16764 bp, 15 predicted proteins | sample 4559240metaG_FD_185973 | JGI IMG/M metagenome (GOLD analysis project Ga0256842, IMG submission 185973) | Hydrothermal vent microbial communities from Guaymas Basin, Mexico - 4559-240 | ecosystem: Environmental > Aquatic > Marine > Hydrothermal vents | place: Mexico: Guaymas Basin | collected...
CTGGCTAAAGAAGTTGGTGCAGATTATGTCATCAATCCTTTTGAAGAGGATGTGGTTAAAGAAGTGAAGGATATAACTGATGGTAACGGTGTCGATGTATTCCTTGAGTTTAGCGGGGCTCCAAAAGCCCTTGAGCAGGGCCTCCAAGCTGTTACTCCAGGTGGAAGGGTTTCTTTGCTTGGACTTTTCCCAAGAGATGTAACTCTTGACTTTAACAACCTAATAATCTTCAAATCGCTCACAGTCTACGGTATTACAGGAAGGCATCTGTGGAATACATGGTATACGGTCTCAAGGCTCATTCAGAGTGGAAAGTTGAATCTCGAACCAGTCTTGACCCATAGATATAAAGGCTTCGATAAATTTGAGGAAGCTTTTGAACTGATGAGAGCTGGCAAGACAGGAAAGGTTGTATTCTTCCCTAATAGAACTTGATCTCTTTCCATCTTTTTAACCGCAATTTTTAAGTAACTCCTGCTTCTATCCTTATCCAACTCGGGAGGTGACTTTATGGAGTTGAGCTATCAAGAAAAGGTAACTCTCATCAAACTCAAAGATTTGAAGAAGATAAAATTTGAAGAGTTAGTTAAAGAGACAGGCCTAGATCAGGTTGCCGTTATGAGGGCTGTTCTCTGGCTTCAGAGTAAGGGACTTGCAAAGCTTCATGAAAAACAGAAAAAGATTGTAAAACTAACGGAAACTGGTAGAAGGTATGCTGAAATTGGACTTCCCGAAAGAAGGGCTCTAATGGTTCTCAGGGAAAAAAAGAAGGTTACACTAGATGATCTGAAGGATGTTCTGAACGAAGACGAGCTCAAACCCATAGTGGGGATACTGAGAAAAGAAGGATGGGCGTCTGTCAAAAAGGAAGGTGGGAAGTTGGTTTTGGAGATAACCGATAAAGGCATAAAAGCTGGGGAGAGGCCGATTGATGCCGCATTGAAGATTCTGGTCAAAAAAGGAGAAGTTGAGGCAGGTAAAATTTCAAAGCTCGTGTCTATCAAGGAACTTAAGAGAAGGAAGATTGCAGAAGAGGAAAGCAAAACTGAGAGAGAGGTTGAAATAACTGATGAAGGCCTTAAAATCGCTGAAAAAGGTTTGGAAATAAAAGAAGAGGTCTCATTCCTGACACCAGAGCTTATAAAATCTGGAAAGTGGAAAGAAGTTGAATTCAAACGCTTCAACATTGAAGCTCCTGTTAGGAAAATTTATCCTGGCAAAAAGCAGCCTTATAGGGCATTTCTTGATAAAATTAGGCGGAAGCTTATAGAGATGGGCTTTATAGAGATGAGTGTAGATAGTCTCATAGAAACTCAGTTTTGGAATTTTGACGCTCTATTTCAGCCTCAGAATCATCCTGCAAGAGAATGGACTGATACATACCAGCTTAAGTATCCAAAGATGGGTTATCTACCCGAAAAGGAGCTTGTTGAGAGGGTTAAGGCATCCCATGAAAATGGATGGATCACAGGTTCAAGAGGCTGGGGATATATATGGAGTCCAGAGAGAGCGATGTTGCTCATGCCAAGGGCTCACGGTACTGCACTGAGTGGAAGGCAACTTGCTAAAGGAGTTCAGATTCCGGGAAAATACTTCACAATACAGAGAGTCTTCAGACCTGACGTACTTGATAGAACTCATCTCATTGAGTTCAATCAGGTTGATGGGTTTGTCGTGGGAGAAAATCTAACCTTTAAACACTTGCTTGGGATACTCAAGCGCTTTGCAGTTGAAATAGCGGGAGCAAAGAAAGTCAAGTTTTTACCTGACTATTATCCATTTACAGAACCCAGTGTCCAGATGAGTGCCTATCATGAGGAGCTGGGCTGGGTTGAATTTGGAGGTGCTGGAGTCTTCCGTGAGGAAATGACAAAGGCATTGGGCGTAGATGTACCTGTGATAGCGTGGGGAATTGGAATAGATCGTCTAGCTATGTTTAAACTTGGAATTGATGATATCCGGTATCTGTTCAGCTACGATCTGAAATGGCTCAGGGAAGCTAAGATAATCTGGTGAGGTGGTATAAATGCCGAAGTTTGATGTATCCAAGGATGATCTGGAAAGACTCGTTGGAGAGTCCTTCACTGTTGAGGAATGGGAAGATCTATTCCTCTACGCTAAATGTGAGCTGGATGATGTTTGGGAGGAGGATGGGAAGGTTTATTTCAAGGCTGACTCTAAAGATACCAACAGACCAGACCTCTGGAGTGCGGAGGGTATAGCGAGACAGATAAAGTGGGCTCTTGGAAAAGCCCGAGGTCTTCCAAAATATGAGGTTGAGGAAAGTGGCGTTGAGGTCTATGTGGATGAGAGGCTTTCTGATATAAGACCCTATGGTGTTTATGCGATTGTTGAGGGTTTGACTTTTGATGAAGAAGCTCTTAAGCAGATGATTAATCTCCAAGAAAAGGTTGCCCTAACATTTGGAAGGAGAAGGCGAGAGGTCGCGATAGGAATATTCGACTTTGATAAGGTAAGGCCACCTATATACTACAGAGCCGCCAATAAGGATGAGAAGTTCATCCCCCTTGGATTTAAGGAGGAGCTAACTCTGGAGGAAATCCTTGAGAAGCATGAAAAAGGTAGAGAATATGGTCACTTAATCCGGGATAAATCTTACTATCCACTTCTCGTTGATTCTGAGGGCAATGTGCTCTCAATGCCCCCTGTGATCAACTCTGAACTTACTGGCAGAGTTACAGAGAAAACCAGAAACGTGTTTGTTGACGTCACCGGCTGGGATTTGAAAAAGATAATGCTGGCTTTGAATGTTGTTGTCACAGCCCTTGCAGAGCGTGGAGGAAAGATAAAGAGCGTTAAAGTAGTTTACAAAGATTTTGAGATTCAGACACCTGATTTAACACCAAAAAGCTTTGAAGTAGAGCTTGAATACATCAAAAAGCTTGCGGGTGTGGAGTTGAGTGATGAGGAGATTAAGGAGCTCCTTGAGAAAATGTTCTATGAAGTTAAGCTTGTTGATGGAAAGGCCAAGGTGAGATATCCAGCGTTCAGAGATGATATAATGCATCCCAGAGATATTCTCGAAGATGTTCTCATTGCATACGGCTACAATGAGATAGAGCCTGAAGAGCCCGAGCTTGTTGTCCAAGGAAAAGGAGATGAATTCATCGATTTTGAAAACGCTGTTAGGGAACTTATGATTGGTTTTGGGCTCCAGGAGGTCATGACATTTAATCTAACGAATAAAGAGGCTCAGTTTACCAAAATGAACCTTCCTTATGGGGATCTTGTTGAAATTGAAAACCCCATAAGTCCCAAATGGAGCGCCCTGCGCAAATGGATCACTCCAAGTTTAATGGAGTTCCTAAGTCTGAACACCCATGAGGAGTACCCTCAGAGGATATTTGAAGTTGGCAGAGCAACGTTGATAGATGAAAGTAGGGAGACAAAGACTATCAGTGAAAGCAAATTAGCTGTTGCTATTGCTCATCCGAGGGTTACCTTTACCGAAGCTAAGGAGATACTTGACAGTGTGATGCGGCATCTTGGAGCACAGTATCGCATTGAAGAAATTGAACACAGTTCATTTATTCCAGGAAGAGCTGGGAAGATACTCGTTGGAAACATTGAAGTTGGAATAATAGGAGAAATTCACCCTCAAGTTCTGGAAAACTGGGGAGTTGAAATGCCGGTAGCAGTATTTGAAATCTTCCTCAGGCCTTTTTACAGGCCTTCTCTCTAATCCTTGGTGGTGTCTATGGATATAGGCCTAATATTTCTGATAGCCATTGCATTTCTTTTAGGTTCTTACCTTCCTAAGTTAATGACAGAGCATAAAGAATGGGGACGACTTATTATAATAATTCTCATGATAGCACTAACAATAGCTAATTGGAAGACAAGAGGACTGAGGGATGCATACGTATATTTCGAGATAATTATACTTCTTCTCTTTGGTATAGTTGATTATCTTCAAGAATTCTGGATAAAAGTGCTTATGCTACTTGTTCTGATAGCTACTGGAGTTCTAGGTCTTACTTTGTATAGATTCAGGCTAACGATAACTGACATAATGGGTGTTACAATAAGTTCAATCATAGCGTTATATGGATTTGCTTATTTAGGGGAGATAGTAAGGGAGAAGAGAGGACAAATTAAGCGTCAGTAGTAACAGGGTTTTTTAATTTTTAACCTTTTGATTAGTTGAGTTAGCATTATTTCAAAGTTTTCAATAGCACTCAATACTTCTTTATCATTTATACAGCTATTATCCATAGTTTTCACCTCCACATATTCATTCCCATGTGTATATTTAAAGTTTATCTTGTTGTTCTTGTCAAAGTTTCAAAAAAATTCAGGTAGATTTTAAAGAAACTGAACATTTTTCCTTTATATTTATAAACTTTTACATAGATAAAGATGGCAATATTTCTATGTTACCTACGGAGGTTCAATATACAAAATTGAATGCTTTGAGTGATACTGTCGGGATAACAGCCCACATACCGGATTTACTATCAGGTGCTTTCACAGGTTATCCTAACAGTATGCTTTGAGTTTTCAAGAGCATTAAATTAATTTTATTCATCACTGTTAGATAATTGTAACCCTGTCAAAATTAAAGTTGTTTAGATTTTGTGGAACTTCATGCGTAGGTGTTCAACAAGCACAATATACAACTTGTCTGTAACACAGTTAGCAGAGGGATGCTGCTTGGTAACAGATTCCAGGCATGTTGTCTGAGAGTATTCTACAAGATAAGTTAGAGAGTCCACCCTAGTTCTCATCATTAAAAAATGGTTTGGATGCTTGTAAATGCCAAGTGGTTGCTCATACAGGCGTTTAACAAGCACAACCAACGACATGACGGGAACCAGGGTAGAGTCCGTTTAATAGTTATTATAAAGCATCTCCATCGGTTATCCAAACAGGTGTCTATAAAGTCCAAAATCTTTTATAGTAACCACATGCACATCATCATTTGTGAGTAAGAAATGAGGGTTGCCTTGAGGATAGCCTATGATGGAAGTAAATTCTACGGCTTTCAGCGACAACCTGATGTAAAGACGGTTGAAGGTGAGCTGATAAATGCCCTCAACAAGCTGGGGATAATCGGAAGTCCCAGAGAGGCTCAATTTCAAGGCGCTTCCAGAATAGATAGAGGTGTTTCAGCATTTTTCAATGTTGTTGCATTCAACACTACAAATCTTAAGCTGATCCAGCCAAGAATATTGAATCACCATCTCTATGATATGTGGGTTCTTGGTATAGCTGAAGTTCCTGAGGATTTTCACCCCAGATTTCATGCGGAGGGCAAAACTTACAGGTATTATCTTCCTGATGAAGGATTTGATTTTAACGCCATGAAAGATTGTGGACGCCTCTTTCTGGGAAAACACAATTTTTCAAATTTTGCTCGTCTTGAGAAGGGGAAAAATCCCGTGAGACGGATAACACATCTGGAAATTTTAAAGCAAGAGGACATACTCGTAATTGAAGTCTCAGGGGAGAGCTTTTTATGGGAAATGGTCAGGCGGATGGTGATGGCTTTGAAACTGTGTGGCCTTGGACTCCTCGGGAAGGATGATATAAAGAACATGTTGGAGGTAACGACCGAAAGAAAGATTCCTCCAGCTCCTGCGGAGAATCTGGTGCTCTGGGAAATAAAATATGAAAATGTAAAATTTAAAATTGATGAGTATTCAGTGGAGAAGGCAAAAAAAGAGTTCTTTGAGAGATTCTCAAGAGCTATTGTTCGTGCAACCTTCTTCAGGGACTTTTATCGGAGCCTTTGATTTCATGCCTTTGTCATAGAAGCTACCATAATATTGTTTGAGGGCTTTTTGCCGTTCGATAAAGTGTGTAAAGAGTAAAGGATCATCATCTTGTATATCCACAATAATAGCTTTCATTCTGCTTTTAGGCCTTAATGCTCTTCCTATTGTTTGAATTGTCATTATATCACTCTTTCCTCCACCTGCAAGGATTATTGTTGATATTTCTGGTATATCCACACCTTCTTTTAAAAGTGTAGAAACCAGAATGTTAATTTCTCCATTTTTGAATTTCTCTAGGATTTCCCATCTGTCTGAACTCTGTGAACTTAAAAATTCAGCGTTTACACCTTTTTCACGAAGCATCTCCACCAGAATTTTGCCATGTTCTATCCTTTTTACATCAATAAGAACCCTGTGACCTTTCTTTGCAAGATCAACAGCTCTTTCCACTATTGCTTTATTGCGTTCATCATTATTCATTATCATGTCTTCGTAAAGCTCTTTATAGCGTTCACTGAATGATGGCATTTTAGATTTGTATTTTATGATATCAAACTTTGGCTTTGCCAGAAAGCCTTCTTTTATTAAATCCTCTGCTTTAACTTCATATAAAATCGGTCCAACAACGGCTTCAATCTTTATTTCTTCCCCTCTAATTCTCCTCCATGGGGTTGCAGAAAGGCCAAAACGATAAATTTGAGGTAGTGACATTCCTAACTTATAGAATTTTTCCGCAGCTGATGTTCTATGACATTCATCAAAAAGTACAATGGCGTATTTAAGGCCTAGTTTGTCAACACCTCTTGAGAGAAGGGTTTGTATCATTGCTATCGTAACAGGTTTTTCATTCCATTTATTATCACCAACGATTCCAGCCTCTACATGCAGAATTTCTTCGACTTTCTCTGCCCATTGATAGAGGAGTTCTTTTGTATGGACAACTATCATGGCTGAAAGATTGAGCTCGTGGATTATTCTAAGACCGACAATTGTCTTTCCACTGCCTACAGGTAGTGCCAGAACACCCATTTTGGATCTTACAGCTTTTTTAACAGCCTTCTTTTGATATTTTCTAAGCTCATATTTAGGATTCCATTCTGAATTTAAAATTATCCCAGATAGCTCTCTTTCGTCTATTATCCTAACTCTGTATCCCTTGCAATTTAAAAAAGTCTTTACCCTGGGGAGAAGACCTACTGGAAAACTCTTCTCATATGGGTCGTACAAACTCTCAGGTTTTTCCCATTTCCCGTAATCCTTTTTATAGCTGAGGAGATTATATATCTGAAAATATACTTTTGGATCAGCTTTTTCGATAAATACCTTTGCAGAGCCTTTGGGGATATGGAGTTTTATCATTCCCATTGGCAATCAAATTGAAGATTTAGAAAAGTTCCTTTATAGGTTTTTTGATGCCCACTTTGATACTGTCAGGATAACCTGGGGAGAGTCTGGCGGGCTGTCTAACTCCTGACAGTATCCCACTTTGTTTATTCAATAGATCAAAAAATACAAAATGCTAAAAAGGTCGTGGAGTATTCTCTATGGTGATGTTATGCTCAGGGAAATCATTGAGGGTTTTGGGGACGATGTGATTATAATTGACAAATCCGTGAGAAAAGAGCTTGAGATAACAAGATACTTGATGAGATACAGGGATCAGCCCGTCCTTTTTGAGGATGTGGATGGCTGGCAGGTTGTGGGTAATCTCTGGAGTACTCGTGATAGAATCGGCAAGTATTTGGGAATAAGGAAGGAAGAGATTGTTCATGTTTTAGCTAGTAGCATGGAGCATCCACGACCATATAAAATAGTGAAAAGTGCTGCCTTTCTAAAGAACTCGACTAAAGATTTCTCACTACTGGAGCTTCCTATTCCTAGATATTTCCCAAAGGATGGAGGTCAGTATTTCACATCAGCAATGGTGATAGCTAAAGATGAGGAGGGTTTTGTTAATTTATCTTTCCACAGGATGATGGTTATTGATAAAAAGCAGGCTGCAATACGGCTTGTTCCCAGACATCTCTACTCAATGTGGAAAGATAAAGCAGAGAAAGGAGAAGAGCTGGATGTTAGGGTTATAGTAGGAAATCCAATATATTTGCTTTTAGCGGGAGCTACAAGCGTTGCTTATGGTGTCAGCGAGCTTGAGATAGCATCTGCTTTGAGCGAAAAAGTCTTTGGAAAGCCACTGGAGGTCGTGAAGGTTAATGGGATTCCAGTACCCATAGAGACAGAGTTTGTCTTTGAGGCTAAAATTTTACCGGAGCTTACTGAGGAAGGGCCTTTTGTTGATATAACTGGCACTTATGATTATGTCAGAAAACAGCCACTGATGATATTCGAAAAAATGCACCATGTTGACAATCCCATTTTCCATGCTCTTCTGCCAGGGGGATATGAACACTACATGCTTATGGGATTGCCCAAAGAGCCTCAAATTTATGCCAGTGTTAAACGGGTTGTTCCAAAGGTTCATGGAGTTAGATTAACAGAAGGTGGTTGCATGTGGCTTCATGCTGTTGTTTCAATCACAAAGCAGCATGATGGAGACGGTAAAAATGCAATTTTAGCTGCATTTTCGGGACATCCCTCGCTGAAGCACGTTGTGGTTGTTGACGAAGATGTCAACATATATGATGACAGGGAAGTGGAGTGGGCCATAGCGACGAGGTTTCAAGCAGATAAGGACTTAGTGATAATCCCAAATGCAAGGGGTTCTTCACTTGATCCCTCAGCGAAGAAGAGCTTAACTGCTAAGTGGGGAATAGATGCAACAAAACCATTGGATGGGAAAGAAGAATTTGAAAAGGCAAGGATTTAGCCCTTACTCCACCATTTGGATGAAAATTTCCTCTAAAGTTGGTTCTTTAACTTGCATTGTCAGTATCTTTGCTCCTTGGGATGCTACGAAATCATGAAGTTCCTCTCTGATGTCATGAGAGGTCACAATCCTATATTTTTTCTCTCCTAATGGCGTTACTTTCCATTCAGCATCTTCAAATGAGACTTTTCTGGTTGTTTCAAGGATTATTGTGTATCCAGCTTTTTGAAGAAATTCCCGTTTTATTGTCTCAAGATTGCCCTCCAATCGGATTTTCCCCTTTACAATAACGCCAACAGTATCACATATCTCCTCTACATGGGCCAGTATATGAGATGAAAAGAATACTGTCTTCCCCTCTTTATTCAGATCTCTAATAACGTTCTTGAACTCTGCGATTCCTGATGGGTCAAGTCCAGTCATGGGTTCATCAAGAATTAGGAAATCTGGATCATTTATCAAGGATTGTGCCAGTAAAAGCCTCTGTTTCATGCCTTTTGAAAAGTTCCCTACTTTTTTGTTTTTTACTTCCCAAAGTCCAACTAATTTTAAAACTTCTTCGATTTTTTTTGATCGTTCTGCTTTTGGGATCTTAAATGCTTCTCCGATTATATCGAGTGTTTGTACAGGTGTCAGAAAATCCCATAAAGTAGCATGTTCAGGCATGTACCCAATCTTCTTTTTGGCTTCTACTAAAGTATTCTCATCATATTTCCCTTCGTTGAAAACTTCTGTCCCAAAAAGCTCTATCCTACCTTTCTGAGGGAAGATTAAGCCTACAGTACCTAGGATTGTCGTGCTCTTTCCTGCACCGTTGGGTCCAAGAAATCCATAAACCTGTCCCTGCTTAACCTCAAGGTTGAGACCATCGAGAGCCCTTACATCACCATAATTTTTAACAAGCCCCTCTATCCTTAGTATCATTGCTATCACCTTAGATCCATTTTAACAAAGCGATAGAATCCAATAGATAGATATAATATGGTGAGCCATATTATGTGAGCAAAGTTCGTGAGGTTATTACGAATGGCATACGCTACCCCGTTATATCTAACGTTTAATATATCTCGGGGGTTTTTTGAGAGGGTTGTTGACACATCTTCAGTTATTACCTTAACTTGAGAAATCGGGTCATAAAATAGATATTTGGTTGTGTATTCTTTCTGAAGCTTCTGCATTTCTTCTATATTTGCATTGGGGCTGTTGGCTGTATTTTTGATTGCTAAAAAGTTTACTATACTTGGCACTATCATAAATATCACAAACATCAGAATTATGGCTAAACCTAAAGCTGTGTTTGAGGATTTTATGACAGTTGATATGATGTAGCCTAATGCCACAAGTTGAATCATTGCAAGAAGTAGCAGCATATTTAGGAGGAATACATCGACTACGAGTTGTGTTGTGAATGAGCCACCAAGATATAATATGCCCAAGAGGCTAACTATTGTGGAGAATAACAGGGCTATCAATAGAACTAAACAGTGAGCAAGAAACTTTCCACCAATGTAGTGAAGTCTTTTTATTGGTTTGCTCATGGCTATCCTGAGGGTTCCCTTTTCAATCTCGCTGTTTATTGCAGTGGCACCGATTAAAAGGGCCAAAATTGCAACGAAGAAGCTTGTCATTCCGGTTATTGAGTTTATTAGCATACTCATAGCAGCTTCATTTGTAATATGCTCTCCAGATTGTAAGAAAAATGACTTCATGAAGTAGAATGATGGGATATATAACACTGCCATTATTACTATTATAAGCCAAAATTTTTTTGTTCGTAAATTCTGTTTGAATTCTAATTTAAATCCCCACATCATACTGTATCGCCTCCACTGGCAAAAACTCTTTTTAAAAATTACTAACATTGAGGATATAAAAGCTTTTTTCCCGTTTGAGGTTAGAACTCATAAAAACTTTAGATAAATTAGAATCAGACTTCCAGAGTTCTTCTTTTAAGGTTAATGCTGGTTGTATAGTTTCTCAAAGGCTTGTTAAACACAACTCTTCGAAGTTAAAACTCATACTGTCAGGATAGAGAGCGCCTGGCGGGCCGTCTAACTCCTGACAGTATCTTAAAACTCATAAAAAGTCTAAAGACAATTTGGCGGCTAACTCTGCATTTAGAATTGAACCCCCAGCGGCTCCTCTAATAAGATTATGTCCTAAAGTGATGTATTTGAACTTTCTCTCTCCGATTTTTTCTAATCTCCCAACTGTGACTGTCATTCCATTGCCTAATTCCCTATGAAGCTTTGGCTGGGGAATTTTCCTATAGACAATTGGCTTTGCATATGAAGGAAGCTTAAGCTTTTTCAATGGATCAAAGGATTCAAAAGCTTTCCTAAGTTCTTCAACACTGATGTCTTCATCAAGTTCAACAAAGACTGCCTCTGTGTGTCCATGGGACACTGGAACCCTTGTTGTAATGGCTGATATCTCAAAGTCAAAGCCAAGGATTTTCTTTGATTCGTTCTCGATTTTCCACTCCTCTTTTTCAATGTAAGGGATTACGTTGTCAAAAATCTGTAGAGCTGATAGACCTCTAAATCCCGCTCCACTTATTGCCTGCATAGTTGCAACGTTGAGATTTTTGAGTCCGAATTCTGAAAGAACTTTCAGCGAAAGCACCAGAATGGCTGTGGAACAGTTTGGATTTGTAACTATAAACCCCTCCCACCCTCTTTGCTCTTGTTGAAATTCGATAAGCTTCAATTGTTCACCATTGACTTCTGGGACTAAAATGGGTACATCGTCTTCATATCTATGGGATGAAGCGTTACTGAACACGGGGATTTTCTCGGCAAGCTTTTCCTCCACCTTACCGGCTATTGAAGAAGGGAGAGCTGAAAAAACTAAGTCCACGTCTGGATTCTCCAAGAAATCCTCTAAGCTCCCTACCTCTATGTCCCCAATATCATCACTGACCCATTCTGCAATCTCTCTGTATTTCTTTCCTTTAGACCTTTCCGAAGCAACTAACCTTTCAATTTTAAACCAGGGGTGATTTTCTAAGAGCCTTACAAACGTCTGCCCAACTAAACCTGTAGCACCTAAAATTGCAACCTCCATCAGAGAACCTCCTTAAACGCTTCCAAACTCGGCTCTATCGGTTCTGGAAGCTTAAAGTTCTCAATAATTATATTTGGGTCTTTCAGCCCATGTCCTGTTGTAATTAAAACATAACTCTCATCTGGTTCAATCAAGCTAAGTTCTTTCAGCTTAATTAGACCTGCCAAAGAAGATGCCGATGCTGGCTCGACAAAAATTCCCTCTTTTGATGCGAGCAGTTTTTGAGCCTTTAGAATCTCCTCATCACTCACGCTTTCAAGCGATCCGCCTGATTCTTCAACAGCTTTCCATGCTTTTTTCCAATTTGCTGGATTTCCAATCCTTATGGCTGTTGCTACAGTTTCGGGCTTCTCCTCAGGTTTGAACTCTCTTCTCTCCTTCCAAGCTTTAGCCAGAGGGGATGCCCCCTCAGCCTGAATACCAATCATTCTTGGTAGCTTGTCTATAAATCCGGCCTCATAAAGCTCCTTAAAGCCCTTCCAGATTGCCGAAATGTTACCAGCGTTTCCTACGGGCAGAATAACATTATTGGGAACAAAGCCAAGTTGGTCGAATACCTCAAAAGCTATCGTCTTCTGTCCCTCAAGGCGGAAGGGATTTATTGAGTTGAGCATGTAAACTCCCAATTCCCTGCTTGCCTCCACCACAACCCTCAAAGCGTCGTCAAAGTTTCCTCTAATTGGAACAACCTTTGCCCCATAAACTATCGCTTGGGCAAGCTTTCCTAAGGCTATCTTTCCGCTTGGCACTAAAACATAGCTCCTTATCCCGGCTTTTGCTGAATATGCAGCTAAAGACGCTGAAGTATTCCCCGTTGAGGCGCATATAACTTTGTCCATGCCCAGCTCCAAAGCTTTGCTCACTCCAACCGTCATTCCTCTATCCTTGAAAGAACCCGTTGGATTTGCACCTTCGTTCTTGACGTAAAGCTCTCTCATCTCAAGCTCTTTCTGAAGGTTTTCCAGACGATACAGAGGTGTACCTCCTTCATTGAGAGAAACTCTTTTTTCGACTGGAATAAAGCTCTTGTACTTCCAGAGTGTTATATTTTTTCCATCAAAAACATTTTCAACTTTATCCAAATCGATGACTACCTCCAATAAGCCGCCGCAGTCGCACCTATATCTAACTTCATCTTCTGGGTATTCCCTACCACACTCTATACATCTAAGCATTTTGCTCCTCCTCCAACTTTGGTTATGAAATATTCCGCCCTAATTCCCTCATTCTCAAATGCTTCTACCATAACTTTCCCAATATTTCTCAAATTCTCCCCTAACGCAAACATTGCTGGACCCGAACCCGACAGAGAAACACCATAGGCGCCACTTTCCAGTGCAGCTTTTCTAACATTATCGAACCATGGCATGAGCGGTTTTCTGTAAGGAATAGCCAAGTAGTCATCCAGAAGTTTCCCGACTTTTTCTATGTCTCCTTCTTTCAAAGCTGAAATTAAGGCACTTGCAAGGGCTAAATTTCTGACGGCATCGCTTAGAGGGATATATCTTGGTAGGATTTCCCTTGCTCTTTTTGTGCTAACTTCAACTTCGGGGAGAACTATGACGAGTTTAAAGCTCACATCAAGCTTAAACACCTCAAGAGGTGAAAGAGATTTTAGTATTGTAAATCCACCAAAGAGTGAGGGAACAATATTGTCTCCATGGGCACTTCCAGATGCAGCTTTTTCTCCCTCAAGAGCAGCCTTTATTATGAGTTCCCTATTTTCAACTCCAAGGAGCTTTGCTAATGCTAATGCTCCACCTATGGCTGATGCTCCAGAGCTTCCGAGTCCGCTTTTAGGTCTTATTCCCTTTATAATCTTCATCTTAAAGCCTGTCTCTGCTTTAAGCATCTTCAAGAGTGCAAGGGCAGATATCGAAGCAACGTTCTTTTCTGGATCTTCTGGCACATTGAATCCCTCAACTTTTACTTCAATTTCATCGCTTTCTTTGATTTTGATTATATCCCTTGGTTCATCGAGGCATAGACCAAACACGTCAAACCCTGGCCCAAAGTTCGCTATCGTTGCTGGTGCTGAGACTTTCATTTAAAACCACCTCATGTATCTCATTTAGGGCCGAGCTGAGATCTTCTTTATCAACGAGAAAGCTCACATAATATCTGTCCTTTTTTGAAATCTGGTATCCCCTTATCTGGGGTATCTCTGCAGTGCTCACAACTGATATTTCGGCTTTTGAGGTGTTGACAATTCTGTGAACAATAATGGGAAGCTTTGAGCTTATCCCAGAGATTAGTGTTCCTAGTTTCCACTCGCTTGTCTTTCCAAGAATCAAAGGCAATCTGTTCATCACAGGTTCAATTGTTCTCTCATGTAAGGCTTTCATCCCCAGCCTTGAAGCCATTAAAGCCTCTTCATAGGAGACGAAAGGTATAATCAAAACATCTTTTACGAGTCTTGGATCTGCTGTGTAGATTCCATTTACATCACTCATTATTGCAACGGCTTTTGCATTTAACAAAGAAGCAATTATTGTGGCAGTATAATCACTTCCTCCCCGACCTAAGGTTGTTCTAAATCCGTTGTAATTCCCCAAGAAACCAGTAACAACTGGGACTTTGCCCTTCTTCAGAATTCTTTTTAAGAGCCATATTCTCTTTGCTGTTCTCCTTAAATCAACTTCTGCATTTCCAAATCTTCCGTAAGCTTCGATGATGTAGAAGGCATCAACTGGAATTGCTGGGATTCCTCTATCCTGGAGAGCTTTTGAAAAAAACTCCGCTGCCAATCTTTCTCCAAAGGAGGCTATATGGTCAACATAAGCCCCTTGAGACGAAAAAATTTCGGGATGTTTAAGCATGAAGTCCAGCTCTTTGAGATATGGTTGTATTTCCACATCAAGCTCTGCGGCAATTCCCTCATGAATCCTTTTTAGTTTCTCTAAGATCTCTATTTTTCTATCCTCAGCAAGGGCTATCAGCATGTCCGTTACTCCTTTCAATGCAGAAACGACAAGTACAACGTCGCTGTTTTCCTTAAGATATTGTACCAACTCTAGAGCCTCATCAAAAGAGTCTCTAACTGAGCTACCTCCAAATTTAACTACAACCCTTCTGGAGAGTTTGTAAATCACCCAATTGGAATCACCATCCTGACAGCATTTTTATCTGATATAAGCTTTTCTGGTATTTTTTTGCAGTTTTGATAATACCAGCAACTTTTTAACCTGTAATATTGATAAAATGACAGTTTTCAACTTGCTAATCTTTAGATCTTCTTCAACATAAAAACAAGCTCTGCTTGGGGACAATGTTTTTTCAATCTCTCTCTAACAGCTTCATGCTTCCCGAGGATTGGCCAAAGAATAGAATCAATGTGAAGTGGAGGGATGTTAGTTTCTTTAGCTATCCTATTCCAGAAGAAGATGGGAGGTTCATTTGTAAAGCGTTTTGTGTATGCATTTATTCTCACATCATCTGGGATTTCTATTTCCGTTGGATATGGAATAAAATACCTGAATGCTATTCTGCAGGCATAACCAAACATTTTTACGCTGAAGACTATCGTCTTTGCAGTCTTTTTTGAACCCAAAACATCTGCAAGCTCGTTCCTAAACTCAGTCATGTCTCTGTAATAGTGCTCAAAATCTCTGAGAGTTAGCTTTTGAAGGAATGGCTCAACCCTCTCCAATCTTTTGAGTTTTCCTTGAATAAGACGTCGGTTTGTTCTTGAATTTGGCAGAAACTCAGCGTAGGCATCTTTTATACTGCCCTCTGGAGGGTTTCGGGAAAAATACTCCGAGAACTCCCACCACCACTCCTCCCCCGTTGCAGTTAGTTGATAAGATACGAGTGCATTAGCTGTTACAAGCTTTATGAAAGCCTCATTATCCCTGAGATTTTTGTGAAGGTTTTTCAGGGCTGAGAACTGCAGATCAACCTTTTCTTCGATAATTCGGGCACATTCTATCCCCAGCTCTTTCAGTATCTCTTCAAGCTTCTTAATTTTGACTTTATCTTCTTTGTAGCTGATTTTAATAAAACGATCAAGAGTCATTTACTCACCAGTCACATGGTTTATTATCCTTTGAAGGAATGTATTTTCTCCTATGATATCCGCTCCATGGTTCCTTGGAATTCCAATCTCTATTTTAGCTTTTATTCCGTGATCCTTCATATAGTCGTGGGCTTCAGCCAGCAATCTTTGGGCTTCTGCTTTAAGGATTAGCCCGTAGACTGTTGGACCCCAGGAACTCTGGCCACAGCCGTATGTTTTTTCAGCTAGAAATTCAATAGCAAGCTTTACGTCCTCTCTAAATTCTCCCCCTTGATAGGGCTTGAAATGTTTCCCTACCAGTCTTTGAATTGCATTCAAGTGAGAACCGAATTCCTCAATGTTTCTCTCTTTTAATGCAGGTAGCAAACCAAGAAGTACCCTGTGGGAAATCTCCATAGCAGTGTCCCCTGAACCTTCTATTTGCTCCATGATAGGTTTTTCTTCTTTCTCATCCAGACCAGCTTTAACTTCAGGTATTATAAGGAGAAACCTCCACTCTGTGGGAAATTTTTCTCTAAAAATCAGAGGAGGTATTCCTCCCTTAACCCCTCCATCGATTATGAAACCTCCATAGGCAAAGGAATATATTCCAACTGCTCCGTTTTTACCTCTTCCTAGAATCCTAGCAAGTCTATCGATTGGTATACTAATGCCATTCAGCTTTGCAAGGGAACTTCCAACAGCAAGGGTCAGCTGGGTTGTGGATCCTAATCCAATGTGTCTGGGAATCGGGTTCTTAACTTCTATTAGGTAGTTGGTTCCAGTATTAAAATACGTATCCATTCTTTTGATTACCTCTTTTATCGTGAGGGTATCCTCCTCGTTAGCAATTATTTTTAGTTTATTATTAGGGATAATTCTAACCTCATATCCTCCATCCAATGCAACTCCCATAGCTCCAAATTTCCTCCCTAAAGTGGCGGCAGGATCGATTAAACCAAGGTGCAATCTTTTTGGAGTGCGGATTATCATTTTTATCTCTCCTTTTCTGTTATAGTCTTCCATTCTTCAATTAAAGTTGCGACTAAGCCCAATGTGACTGGTCCAATTATAATGCCAACGGCTCCAAAGGCAAATAAACCCCCAAAGATTCCCACTAATGCTATAATGCCATTGACACC
>Ga0256842_1001759_pt1 | contig 16762 bp, 7 predicted proteins | sample 4559240metaG_FD_185973 | JGI IMG/M metagenome (GOLD analysis project Ga0256842, IMG submission 185973) | Hydrothermal vent microbial communities from Guaymas Basin, Mexico - 4559-240 | ecosystem: Environmental > Aquatic > Marine > Hydrothermal vents | place: Mexico: Guaymas Basin | collected...
CCGGCGCCTGCCGGCCGTGCGCGGCTCCCGTTGATCGAAGGGAGAGACGGGGCGTGACGCTGGGGCGAGCCGACTCAGACCGGCAACGTCCCAGAAGGCTACGGCCCACGTGGCCGCTGTCGATGGGGTGTCACCCTGAGCCGGAGTCGGGGGGTCGGGTGTGGGCGACTCCCTTTGTAATCGGGCGGAGAGACGACGCGAAGGCGGGTGGTCGGCTCGGGACTTCCCTTCCAGAGGCCCCCAACACACGCCGTTGAAGGCGGCACACTCTCGCGGAAGCTTTTTATCCTCCCGCTTGATTACAAAACGACGGCGGGCCCGGAACCCGGGGTGGCGGGCGGTGTCCTGGACCGGGGTGCCCCTGCCCTCGGACCCGGTGGAGCGGATTCGGTGCCTCCGCGTGCTGCGTGAGGCGTACCGGCGGCGGGTCAAGCCCAAGCTCCAGGAGACCTATCGCAAGGTGGGTGGGAGGACGTACGGGCCGTACTACGTCGCGTACTTCAAGCGGACGCGGAGGTTCAAGCACCCGCGGCTGATCTACCTCGGGAAGTCGAACCCGAGTGTCGAGTTCGTGGAGTGGCTGACCGAGCAGCCCGAGGAGAAGGCCCTTGAGCTTGCCCGGCTCGCGGTGCGGCACCTTCGAACAAGCCTGAAGCTGATCGCTATGAGGGCGCGGCGGGTGAGGGACGCGCGTGGGATGATAGCGCGCCTTCTGGCCGCCTTCCCGTCCCTCGCCCCCGCGGACACGCCCCGCGTTGGTGACCTGCTCAAGAAGGTCCCCAGGTTCGCGCGCGTCGTGCTCGGCCCCTGGGAGGCCTGGTTCGCGGAGAACGTGCTCCGCAAGCTGCTGTACCGCCGGTCCCGGGACGGCAGGCACTGGGTCCCCGACGTTCAGCTCGAGCTCGAGCGCTGGCGACTCAAGCACGGAGAGTGAGCCTCGGCCTCGGGGCGCCGGCGCCGATCCCTCAGGGTCCCGATCGACCGAAGCTAGGGTGGCCCGTTGCGGGGGCTCGCTCGTACGGGTGAGGGTGCGGGGGAGTGTGGAAGCGAGTCCTGAAGCGCACCGGTAGCCCGGGCCGCTCGACCGCCGGACGGCTAGGCGGCCAAGACCTCAAGGTCCTGGGGGTCCGGCACCGGTCCCGCGAGCGGCCGACCTCTGATGTGTAGAGGAGGCTACGTCCGAGGGCCGCGGCGGTGATCGCGCGGAACGCCGTGGTTGACGTTGCCGCCTCCCCCCAGCCTCACGCCGAGGGCTGAGACATCCGCCGGGTAGACCCACCTACTCGTCGAGGAGCGCCCGCCAGACCTCCTCGTGCTCCTCCGGGGTCGCGAGGTGGACCCGTTGGGAACGAAGTGACACTCCGGCGGGCCCGGCCCCCGATACGGCTCGCGGATCATGTCCGCACGCTCCTCCAGGTCCTCGGAACCCCCTCGGAGACGATCAGCACGTCCAGGTCGCTCCCGGGCGGTTCCTTCCCTTGACCGCACTCCCGGACGCGAGCACGCGGGTCCCGGGCGGTCTCCGCGGTCCGCCCGCCCACTCCCGTCGCCACGACACGAGCTCCAGGTGGTTCCAGCGGTTGATCCGGGCCTGGCGTCCCGGCGCATCCCCAACTCCCGAGACCTGCGGTGCGGAGGCTGCGAAGAAGGCCTTGGGAGCGGGCCGAGAGCACCCCCAAATCCTGCTCACGGGGGAGCGCGTAGGGCGCGACCCGTGGGAGCCTCTTGGGATCCTCCGGGACGTCACGAGAGACGAGCGCGTCGACGGGTTCGTGCACGAGCGCGCGAGGACGCTCAACGTCCTGGCCGTGGCCCGCACGGAGCGCGGGCACGGGGCCTGGAAGCTCCCAAGGGGACCGGGGCGATCTCCCGCTCACCTCACTGAGGCGCGCTCCGCGGGGAGGGTCGCACGGGCGCTGAGAGGTCTAGGGCCGTGGTAACCCGTCGGTGTGCGGGCCATCAGGGCTTCCCTGGTCCGCGTCCGAGGGGACGGTGAACCCGTCGGGTGCCGGCATCGGTCGGTGCTGGACTCCGGGCCTCGTCCGGTGGCCGGGGTGCGCACGCCCCGAGCCCACCCGCGCCCTGAGGCCGGAGGTTTTTGCTACAGGCTCGAGCGCGGGTCGGGAGGGCGGTTCCCCGAGGGTCACCGGAGCAACCTCACCGGCGCTCCGGCCACGGAGTCCCGGGATTACAATGGTCCCCCTCCAACGCCGGACCGGCCCGGGTGGGTGATCCCGACCGCTGGGTGGATCGTCCGGCTCGGGAGGCAGGCGGCGACGAAGAAGGATGAATGAGCGCCAGGAGACCGGGCTGGGCTCGACGCACTCACCCGAGGCCGGCGCGAGGACCCCGCCCCGGGTCGATAGGTGAGGCGTGCTCGGACGCGGGAGCGTCCCGCCTTCAGCGTGCCGGCGCCTTCGGGTTTGGGTGGGCATCATCGTCCGATGCCGGACCCACGGAGCTCCGGTCCGGGAGGGCCGGTGACGCAGAGAGGGAGGGCGGTCGAGGGGAGACCGGGATAATAACCTGCGGGCCGGAGCGTCCACGGCCTCGGGTCTCGGGCGCGGCATGGAGGCCCGATCCTGATCGGGGCCGCGGGTCCGCCGGGGCTCCCGGCTGGAGGGCGGTCCGGAGCGTCATGTGTTTCGCTTCTGCATTAGAAGTTTCGAAATAACGGAAGATGTTTTCGGAAGGGAAGAGCCGGTTTCCCCGATGCACCGGCGACGCCGCTGCGCCGACCGTGCGTCGGCTGGGTACCGCCGGGTCCCGATCACGGTGTGGAGCGCGGGATCACCGGCCCCGGACGCCCAGGATCACGGCGGGGACGCAGAGGATCGCCATCGCCCCGGAGGCGTAGAAGACCGCGCTCAGGGAGACGTCCGCCAGCAGCCCGGGCACCGAGCCGGCCAGCCGACCCAGGGACATGATGGAGCCCCACCAGCCCATTCCCAGGCCGCGCTCCTCGCCCGAGAGCTCCGCGACCAGCTTCAGGGAGGCGGGCTGGGCCAGGGAGTACCCCAGACCGCCCAGGCAGAGGATGGTGGCCGCCGTGAGCACGTCGTTCACGAGGGGCAGCGCGAGGATCGCGAGCCCGGCGAGACCGCAGCCCGCGGCCGCCAGGAGCCTGGGGCTGACCCGGTCCGACAGCCAGCCGCAGGGCGCCTGGAGGGTCACCGCCACCGCGTTGCGGACGGCGAGCACGGCGCCGATGAGGCCCGCCCCCGCCCCCAGCTGCTTGAGGAGCAGCGGGACGAACGACTCGATCGTGGGCTGCACGGCCGCCGTCCCGAACGCGGGCAGGGAGGCGAGCAGGACCCGCCGATCCACGCTCACGGCCCGCCGGACCACCTCCCGGAGCGGGGGCCTCCTCCCCTCGCCGCCGGCGGGCAGGAGCCGGGTCAGCGGCAGGACGGCCAGCGCGGGGAGGGCCAGGATCCCGAACGCCCAGCCCCCCACCTGCCGGTAAAGGTAGCCGCCGATGGGCGGCGCGAGGATCATGGGCAGCTGGGTGACCGTGTTGAACACGCCCAGCGAGCGCCCGCTGTCCGCGACCGTGGAGAGGAGCGGGGGCCAGAGGGAGCCCATCCCGAGCCCGAGGGCGACCCGGCTGGCCAGGAGCGTGATCGGGTGCGGGAGGAGCACGAGTAGGTCCGCGAGCGCGTAGCCCAGCGCGCCGAAGGGGGCGAGCCGCCGGGCGCCCACGGAGTCGGTCAGGGCCCCGCCCACGGGCCTGGCGAGGAGCTGGGTCACGTTGTGAACGAGGTTCATCGCGCCGACGAGGGCCTTCGGGTAGCCCGCGTCCACGACGTACAGGGGCAGGATCGGGAAGGTCGAGGCCAGCGAGACCGCGCACGCGAACCCGATGACGTGGGGAACCGCCAAGCCGCCTCCCCCGTCCAACACCGGCGTCAGGCGTGTTGTAATCTACCCTTCCGGGCTCCCTCCGACCACATTTGGTTAACAGGATGCGCGAAGTTTCATCCCGTACCGGGGTGATTCAACCCGCTGCCGAGCACTCGTTGACGCCCCACGAGGAGCGCGCAGGAAGGTTTCGTGGCGGAGTTCACCCACACTGTGCTTTTCATCAGGCGTGGCAAGATCCGGCGCGAGGGCGATTTCCTGGTAGTTGACGACAGCCGGTATCCCGTGGCTGAAGTCCTGGGCATCGTGGTTGCAGGCAACGCGCAGGTGACCACCCAGGCCGTGAGGCTGGCCCTGGATCATGGAATCCCGATCGCATGGGTGCGGAGAGGCGATGTCCAGGGCGTGTCCGTCCCCTTCCAGGACCGTTACGTGGAGCTCAGACGGCGGCAGTGGGAGGTGGTCCTGAACCGGGGCTCGCTCAGGGCGGCGTTCGCCAAGAGCATTGTAACCACGTCTATCAGGGCCAGGAGGGCCGTCCTGGAGTTCCTCGACGACCTCGGGTTCGTGGACGCTCGACCGGCCATCAACAGGCTGAAGCGCCTGGAGCGTGCGACCGAGGGCTCGAACCGAACGGGCGCGCTGCGCGGGTACGAGGGTCGCGCGGTCCGGATCTACTTCCGCGCGCTGTCCGGGGCGCTGCCGAGCTGGGCGTTCTCCGGGCGGCGGACGCGCCGCCCGCCTCGGGATCCGTTCAACGCGGCGATCGGCCTCGGGTACATGGGAGCGCTGCTCCCGGTCATGACCGCGAGGACGGTGGCGGTGGGGCTGGACCCGTTCGCCGGCTTCCTGCACGAGATCCGCGGTCGGAAGCCGGCGCTCGTCCTGGACCTGATGGACGAGTGGCGCGCGCTGGCCGTGGACGTGCCCGTGCTTCGGCTGTTCCTGGAGGGAGGGCTAACGCAGGGCGACTTCCACCGTGAAGGGTCGGGGGTCCGGGTCCAGAGCGCCGAGAGCGTGCTCGCCCCGGTCCTCTCGGTGCTGAGTAGGGTCAGGGGAGGGCTGCTAAACGCCGTGGATGAGAGGCTGAAAGAGCTTCGAAATGGCGTTCGGAAAGGGTCGGCTCCCGGGCCGTTAAAGTTCGATACAGGTGATGTTGGGGCGGTGTGGGAGGTTGTCCAAGGCAAAGGGTGAGTGTAAGTATATGTCCAATGGAGTTTGAGTAAGGCTGGAGTTTGAGGACCTGCGGGTGGAGGAGTTCGGTGACACACGGGAGGCGTACAACCACGCCCAGAGCCTCCGCGAGGAGGGAGAGTTCGTTTTCCAGGTAGACAAGCGCGTGTACTCCACCGGGGGCGAGGGAGGGGAGGTCGACTGGGATGACCTCACGCCGAGGGCCAAGCGGTACGCGGTGAGAGCCGCGCTGAGGGTCGGCCTCTCGAAGTACGGGTTCACGCGGGCCCCGGGCCGCGGGAGCCTGCTGGTCTCCGACCACGACTTCTTCGAGGTGTGCTACGGCGGCCGCTTTGAGGGCAAGAAGATACTCGGAGTCCGCCCCTGGAGGAACTGGAGGGAGATCAAACGGCGAGCGCTCTCGGCGCTGCTGGGCTCCCTCGACGATGCCGGGGTCGATCTTGACGGGAAGGTGGAGATCGTGCTGGCCCTGCGCACCAGTACGCTGGTGGGAGACGACGGGCGCGTGCTGCTGTCCGTCGATCCTCGGGCCCGGATAACGGCGGGACCGCTGCGGAAGCTGGTCGAGGAGTGCGGAATCGACTGGGCCGAGGAGGCTCTCCCGGGGACGTGGGTGTCACCGGTCAAAGGATCGGAAGAGCTCGTGGGCCAGACGCTGCGGGTTCTGAGGGCGTCTCCGGCGGACGAGTGGGAGGGGAACGAGGCCTTCGACGACGCCGAAGACCTCCGAGAGTACTGGAGGACGAAGTACGGCGTCGACGTCAACCCGAAGATCATCGTGGAGGTCGAGCGCCGAGGAGGTCGCAGCCTAGCGTACCCGGACGACGCGCTGGAGTGGATCCCGGGGGCGAGGGCGGCGTCCAAGTACTTCAGGCTGGGCCCGGCGGACAGGGTCCACATCGGCCGGTTCTTCATCCGAAAGGGGCTGGAAGCGGCCAGGAACCGCTTCCAAGTAACCATCGAGAGGACAGACCACCCGGACCTGAGGAGGGAGCGACCCAGGCCCACCGGCGAGGCCGGGGTTATCGTCGGCGGAAGTGAGGGGAACCGAGACGACCTGCTCGACCTGCTGAGGGAGCACGGCCCCCCTCGAGGGCGAGGGCGCGCTGGACGGGCGCGCGGTGGACGTGGTCTACCACCCGGACCTCCCGGTCGATCGAGACCTGCTTCGAGGGCTGCTCAAGGCGACGGTGGAGAGGTTGCGAGAATACTTCGGTCACGACGTCAAGGGCGGGAGCATCGTCGAGGCCGACCCGAACGAGCTGGCAAGGGCGGCCCGGAGCAGAGCGAGGTCATCCGGGATCGTACTGGTGGGTATCCCATCGTGGGACGACGGGGCCTACGCCAGCGTCAAGCGGGTCCTACCGGACTCGCAGTGCTTCACCGAGCGCGTGCTAGAGAACGAGAGCACGCTCCGGTACGCCGCCACCGCGCTCGCCACCGGGATCCACTGCAAGCTGGCGGGACAACCCTTCGCCGTCAAGACGCGCTCCAGCGTCCGCAACGCCATCATCGCCGGCGTGGACGTGTCTCGGGCCGCCGAAGGCGGCGGGACCGTGGAGGGACGCGGGTGCTGCTCGTGCTTCGCGGTGGACGAGGAAGGCACCATCCGGCACCACCTGACGTTCACGACGACCATCGGCGAGCGAGGCGAGACCTCCGCGAAGACCGCCGAGGCCGTCCTCCAAGACCTCGAGGCCCTCACGGAGGACGTGGACGCGGACCCGGTGATCTACCTCAGAGACGGCCGGATACCGGACCCAGAGCTCGAGGCGCTGCAAGACGCCAGCGAGGACCTCAACCTGATCCCCATCGAGGTCATCAAGTCCCACCCGACCGTGCACACGAGCACCGGCAAACCCTGGCTCGAGATGACCTACTTCCGCGTCAACAGGAGGACCGTCCTCCTGTACCCGAGGCACGAGTACCCGAGAGCGACGGGAGGAGCGAAGCCCGGCACCCGGCGCCCGATCCTCCTCCAACGCAAGGACGGCGGAGAGCTGGACAAAGACTTAATCCAGCTCATCAGCGACCTGACCGCCTCCAACTGGGCGACCCCGGCCGGAGCCACCAGCCGACTACCAGCGCCCGTACTGTACGCCGACCGAGCCGCCCGACTCGCCCGATACGGAGTGACGGTGAGCCCCCGCGAAGAACTCGCCAGGCGCCCATGGCCCGTCTAAGGGGCCCCGACCATGGGCGTCCTCACCCCACCCAACCCCCGCCTCCGCCTCTACGTCTACGACTTCAAGGAGCCCGGAGGCGAGGCCGAGCGACGCAAGCTACGAGAGCTGATAGAGGCCCACGGCGGCACCCGCCTCCAGTACTCCACCTACGCCCTCCTCGCCGAGCCGAGAGTACACGCCCGCCTCCTCCGAAAGATCACCCACCGCGTCGAGTTCCGCGAAGGAGACAGCCTGCTCACCGTCCAGATATGCCGGAGATGCCTCAAAAGAGCGATCTGGATCGACCACAAGGGAGTCCGAGAACTCGAGCTCTGACCCCTCCCACCACCGACGCTATCGTTACGAGACCCATAACGTACCCCAAACCGGGAGCACCCCAGCCGAAGGACATCCTCCCCAACGCCAGGCTCTCCCCCGCCAGCACGCGACCGAGCACGCCTGCGGCGGCGACAACCCGCCCAAGCCACCGTCCACCTCCCCTCGGGAAACAGGACGGGAACACCCACCGCCGGGCGCGCCAGCCCGACCCCCAACCCGTGCGGAAACAGGTATCGAAGGCTGACGGGAAACCCCGCGAGCCCCGCCCACACCACGCGGACGCCTCGCGGGACTCGGACCACTTACACCGAACCCCAGGGACGAAAGGCTAGCTTGTTTCACCACCGCATCAATTGCGGACAGCTCAAGGAGAAGATAGCAGCCGCGAGCGTTACCGTGAGCGAGGTCCAGAGCCCTTGATAAGCCCCTCGTCCGGCCGATTCTCAACTACTTCTCTCGCCGCATCTCGCTACCCATGCTAACTGCGGAATAATTCAGGAGTTGTCCTGCCGGTGGTTGACGGTCGATAAGAGGGATCAAATCCGCAGGCGAGCCAGCACAGTATGAGGAGTTTCATTACCCGTATTAACTGCGGGTTAATGCAAAGGGTTGACGGAGCTGTGGTGGAGGGGAAGAGCTGCATGGGAAGAACAGGGTTTCATTACCCGTATTAACTGCGAATTAATGCAAGGAGCTGAGGAAGGCGGGCAAGGAGGAGGTGGCCAACCACGTGGACAAGCTGTACTAGTTTCATTACCCGTGTTAACTGCGGGTTAATGCAAGTGGGCCAGGACATGGCGCCGGGCGAGACTCGCTCGGTGGGGATGTTGAGGGTGGCGGTTCCATTACCCGTGTTAACTGCGGGTTAATGCAAGAGTAACGGGGAGCCTGAAGAAGGCGATGAAGATCGTGCGAGGCTACCCCCCATCATGGTTTGCAGTGTTTCATTACCCGTATTAACTGCGGGTTAATGCAAGGAGGTCCCAGAAGAGGAAAAGAGGGCATTGGGCAGTATCATCGAGGAGATGTTTCATTACCCGTGTTAACCGCGGGTTAATGCAAGTTGCTTCCTGGAGGACGAGGACGGAAAGTTCTCGGTCTGGGCGCATTGGGAGAAAAGGAGCTTCATTACCCGTATTAACTGCGGGTTAATGCAAGTGAAGCAGGAGATGAAGCTGAAGCCGAAGGTGATCAAGAAAATCGACGTGGAGGAGTTTCATTACCCGTATTAACTGCGGGTTAATGCAAGTTCGAGACGGTGAACGAGGAACACGGTGAGGAGCCCCTGCAACCCTACGACATCGAGTTTCATTACCCGTATTGACTGCGGGTTAATGCAAGGCGACGGTCGTCCGTGGAGACGTGGGGACGATCAGCAGCCGGGACAGGGCATCGTTTCATTACCCGTATTAACTGCGGGTTAATGCAGGTTCCCATGGAAGGACAAGTGGTGGCACGAGAGCTCGCCGAAGGCGGTGGTCCAGCCGTTGTTTCATTACCCGTATTAACTGCGGGTTAATGCAAGGGCGGCCTGATCCCTTAGGATCTCACATTTTCTCCAGGGAGCCGACCCCGTCTCGCGAACCCGCAATCGTGGGGCCTCTCCCGCATATTTAAGCTTTGCCCCAAGCTGTGGTCCTACCAAGTAACACTCAAATTGGAAACAAATGTGTTTCTTAATCGGCGGAAAGCACTTATTGGACCTCGGTATGAACCAGGATCTCGCAGCCTATTACTTAGTCTTGGAATTTACGCTGGTTTGTATTACTCACGGACCGCCGCCGTACTGAGCTCGTAACGCCTGGAAATTAAGTATTTTTCTATGCAGTAAAGGTTGTTAACTCACCGGTAAGCAAAATAGGAAAATGCTGCATTGTGAACGTGCCAGATGTGCCTGTCAGGTGAGGGTCTCGCAGCTCCTACTTAGTACCACATAGCATGGTAATACTTCATACCCAGACGCCCGCCCTCGCGCCCGGCGCTCCCAGCGGCTGAGCCGCGGGGCCCTCTGGTGCCCGTCGTCTCGAAGCTTACGGCGCGGCGCGGGGGAGGAACGCGAGTGCACCCGGGCGGACCGCGGGGCTGGCTGAGCCCGGGGGAGGAGGGTGCGAGTCCGTGCGCCTTCGTTCCCACGGATCTGCCCGGGGGCTCGTTCAAGAACTCGTCCAAGCGCGGCTCGGGAGGGGCCGTACCGCGGGTCGCGCGGTTTCGAGGATCTCTTTAGTCCGGTCGCCGCGTTCGTCCATAGCGGGCCGCGAGGTGTGGCTTTTAGATCGAGGCTCGGCTCGCCGGAGGTGAGTCTCGTGGGGAGGGGCGCGGGACGCGTCCGGTTGGGCCAGATCGGTGTGGGCACGCGTCCCCCGGGTCGGCTCGTCGACCCGGCTCCGGGGTTGACTGCCCTCCTGTATCTCGTCTCGTAATCGGATAATCGGACGAGGAGGCGGACGTTCCGCCGGGGCTCGCGCCTGCCGCCGGAAGGCTGCTCGCTTCCCGCGCGTTGGGAGACCCTCCGGCTCGGCCGGGCCGCGTGATGCCAGGTGATTACAAAAAGAGGTGGGGATCGGTGCGCCGGGCGGTGCCGGGAGGCTGGCCTCGGGACCCGTTGGTGGGGCCGGCCGGCGTTCGCCTATGGCGGACTGATTCGTGTCAGATGGGCGAGTTAGTATCGAAGGGCGGCCTCGGGGTTCCGCGAGGCGTCCGGGTGTGGCCTGGAGGCGGTGCTGGTGCCGGTGTCCGACCTGGGCACGGGGCGGTCGGGGGCGAAACGTCGCGGTCCTGGTTGGGGCTCGGGAGGTGGACGCCGGCTGGGCGCTGCGCTACTCCATCGTCCGGTCGGAGTGGGGCCGTCGGTGGTGCCGGGAGCCGTCGGGATTACCCGCACTTGGCGCCGGTCGCGGCGTTCCACGACGAGTCGGCCGGCGCGCTGAGAGTGGTGATGTGATCGCGCAGTGGGCGTGTGTTCGGAGGGTGACCTCCTGCTGATCGTGAGAATTGCGAGGGTGGTCGGGACGTCGGACGGGGAGGACCGTGCACCCAAACGATGTGGACGGAGGGCTGCCTGTGGTGCCAGGAGTGTTGGCGGGTACCCGTGTCTGGTCCACGTGGAGTAGGTGGGACCGTTCGACCCGTCCGGTCCCCGGCGGTGTCGGCTGGTGGGGTTGGGTCTGAGCTCGTTGGGGGTGGATCGTGCTGGCGGGCGGGTGAATCCGGGGACGTGGGCGGCTACCACGTCGTGTCGGGCTCGGGCTGGGCGGTGATCTGATGGCGCCGTAGGGGGTGAGGGTGCGGTTCTCGGAGGGCCGTCTCGTCTCGGAGCCGGCGGCGGGGTCCGCGACCGTGCTGTGCTTGATTTCGGTGGGTGCTGGGAGGGTGCTAGGTTTGGGCTCGGGCGATGTGGGCTTTACGGGCGTTCGGGTCGGGGCGGGCTGGCGCTGGGACGGGAGGTCGACGGTGGGGGGACGGTCGCTCGGGTCTTCCCGTTCGCGGTGGGGAGCCGCGCTGGGGTGCCGGGCGTGCTGGGTCGTCCTTTTGTGCTGACGTCGTGGTGTATGAGCGGGGCGATGCCTGGACCCGAGGTTCGGGGATCGTGAGGGCTGGCAACCAGGACTGATCGGCGTGCGAGGTGGTCCCGGGGACGGGGCGCGCCGTGTGAGGGTGGCGTACCGGTGTCTGGGCCCGTCCCTCGCAGGAGAGTGCGGCGGTGGATCGGGTCGCCGGTGGTTCCGGTGGTGCTCGTCCGGCGGTGCGGTTGGCGCGCTCGATCCCCGCCCTCCTCTCCCTCGGGAGTCGTTGCTGGGTCTGTAGCGGCTGCCGGCGCCCCTCGGGGGCTGGCGGGTGTGGTGGTGCCGCGGCCGGCCGCTCGTTTCGAAGTGGTTAAAAACCGTGGGGGGCGCCGTGTGGGGCTCAGCGGTCGACCGTGGTGGTGTGTTCGATGTTCCCGAGGCTTCGGTCGCTGGAGGAGCGTAAGAAGGTCGTGAAGGCGTTGAGGCTGACGGCGGACTTGGAGGAGGCGCCGGAGTTCGATCGGGAGTATCGGCGGGCGGGTGAGAAGAAGTTCGGGCCCTACTATCGGCTCCGGTGGGAGCGTGGTGGGTCGGTGTACTTGGGTAACAACGAGCGGTTGGTGGAGTGGTTTCGGGTGTTCTTGGAGCTGGTTAGGGACCCGGTTGGGGTGGCGCGACGTGCGTTGGGGGAGGGTGATCCGTACCGGGTGGTGGAGTTCGCGGAGGCGTTCGCGCTCTTGGAGTCGGGGGTGTGGCGGGAGGTGGTGGGTCAGCGGGGTGAGGTGAGGAGGCTGGGGAGTGAGGTGTTGGGGTTGTTGGAGGAGGTCTTGGAGCGGTTGGAGCTGTTGGAGGCGAGGGTGGGGCGGTTGGAGGAGGGGGTGGGGGAGCTCGGGTCGGGTGGTCTTCTCTGGAGGTTTCGGCGGCGTCGGTCGCGGTGAGCTCGTGGGCTCTCTCCGGGCTATCGTTCTGGTGGTCGTAACGTTCGGTGGGGAGGGGGGCGGGGGCGTTCACCGGCCTACGACCTCGTTGGCGATCACGTGGACGGCGACGGTCTGGTTGTGCTGGGTGAACTTGCCGGAGGGGGTCAGTCCGTACTCGCCGTAGCAGTTGAAGCCGAAGACGGGCACGTCCTCGCCGATGAGGTCTCGGAGGACGTCGAGGGCCTCGTTGGTGTCGACGACGAGGTGTCGGGCGGCGCAGTTGAAGACGGTGACGAGGGCGAGGTCCTCGGGCTCGCCGGCGTTCTTGATGGCCAGCTCGGCGGCGTTGCGGATGGACGCCTCGAGGTCGTCGGGGGCCATGATCTGGACGGGGGTGTTGTCGGGGAGCTGGGCGACGAGCTGGAGGGTGCGGTCCTCGTCGTTCGCGTCGATGGGGGTGCGGACGAGGTGGTAGGGTCGGGGTCCGGGGTCGTGGAGTCCGAGTGGGTACTTGAGGAGGGTCTCCTGGTCGGCGCGGCCGACGTGGTCCTCGTACGCGTCGAGGGCGGGCTGGTCGTCGAGGTGGGTGACGGTGACGCCGTCGGTGCGGGCGATCATGGGGTCGGTGTCGGGGGTGTAGCCGTGGTCGACGGCGTGGCCGCGCTTGAGTGAGGAGTAGATGGTGACGATGGCGATGGCGTCCTCGTACACGCCGTGGCGGTCGAAGAGGTAGGTGTGCTCGAACTCGTACTCGTCCGCGGTCATCCCGCCGACGATGCCGACCTCGGGCCCGAGCCGGTCGAGGACGCCGCGGAGGACGTCGACGGACGCGCTCGGGTTGTTGAGGCAGCAGAGGCCGTCCACGAGGAGGAGGACGTCGACGAGGGAGTGTCGGACAACGTCCATGCTGCCGGTCACGATCCCCGTCGCGACGGGAGCGAGGGCGGCGGAGACGTCGACCCGCACGCTCCGGGCGGCGCGGGTGAGGGTGCGCGAGGCGACAGCGTGCGGGTCCTCGGAGAGGCCCTCTCCAACGGCCATCCCGAGGGCGATGAGGTTGGAGAGCTCGAGGGCGAGGACGGCGATGGTGCCCTGGCTGAACCCGTCGTCGGTGATGTTGCCCGCGGTGGAGAAGCCGAGGAGCAGGTAGTCGCCGTCGCCGAGGTACTCGACCAGGGCGCGGCGGACCTCGTCGGGGTCGTGCCGCGGGGAGAAGGCGCAGAGGACGGCGTCCACCTCGTCGAGATCCTCCGCGGCCTCCTCGAGCGCCTCCTCGGGGCTCGACTTGGACACGCCGGTCCCGGCGCGGAGCGGGACGGTGGGCACGCGCATCCCCCCGGTATTACGGGTGAGCTGAATGTTATTATCTTTGACCCTGAGGGTTGGGGCTGGGTCGCAGGTGACCGTCCGGGAGGGTGAGCGTCGTAAGAGGAGCTGGAGTTCCCGATCCGTGAACCCCGGTTCCCGAGCCGGGATAAAGGTGTCGGCCCCCTAGAAGGTGGGTCCTCGGTGCCGCGAGACCAGGTAGGAGGCGGCCGTCAGGAGGGTGAGCAGGAGGCCGAGGAGCCAGATCCAGATCATCCTGGGCGGGGAGACGGGCGTGGGTGGGCGGGAGCGGGTGGTGACCGTGGGCCTCGGGTGGGCGCGGGCCGGGGCTCGTCCGTGGGCGGGCGCGGGGTGGCGTGCGGGGTGACCGTGGGCCCGGCTCGCGCGCGGGCTCTTCGCTCCGGCCTTCGCCCCGGTGGTCGGGCGGGCGGTGGTGGGGTGGGGTGCGTGCGGGGCTCTGGTGAGGGTGGGTCCGGTGGTGCCGAGCTGGCTGGGGGTGGACCGGCCGGTGGGCACGCCGGTGGCCGTGCCGGTGCCCGGGGCGGGGGTCGTCCGGGCGGTGGGGGCGGTGGATCGTGCCGGGGTTGGGCCCGTGGGTCGGGTGGGTGGGCTCTGGGTGGTGCCGGTGGCTCGGGTGGCCGGGGTGGTGCGGGTGGCGGCGAGGATCGTGGTGGCTGGGGCGGTCTGGGTGGTGGTGTGGGCCTGGGTGGCGGTGCTGGTGGGCGCGTGTGGGGCGGGGTGCGGGTGTGGGGTGGTCGCTCGGGTGGTTCCTCGTTGGGCGTTGGGGGCTTGGGACTGGCTGGTCGTGGGTTGGCTGGTTAGGAGTCGGGCGATCTGTTGGGCGAGTTCGGGGGTGTCCAGGCGGGCGTACCATTGGAGGGCGCGGGCGATGAGTGGCTGGAGCTCTCGCAGCTTTTCGAGGGCGTGCAGGGCGAGGTAGTGGACGGCGAAGGGGAGGGTGAGGGGGTTGGTGCTGGTGTGGTGGCAGGTGGCGGGGCCGTAGCGGGCGGTGTAGCGGATGTAGGCCTCGATGACGCGGGTGGCGAGCTGGGGCTGTGGGTTCCAGATGCCGATTCTCAGGGCCTCGACCATCCAGGCGAGGATGGACTGGGCGGCGGCGCCGCCGAAGGTGGTGGTGGGGCCGTGGGTCTGGAGCCAGTGGAGGAGGCTCTCGGCGACCTGGCTGTACAGGACGTTGTACAGGCGGGCGAGCTGGGGGGCGACGACGCCCCAGGCGGTCCAGTACTCCATGCGTTCGGCGAGGCGGGCCCAGCCGTAGTCGCCGTGTTCGAGGAAGGCGCGCATCCAGGACTCGCTGAGGAACTTGGTGCGGACCTCGGTGGCGAGCTCCTCGGAGAGGGTGCGGACGCGGGCGGCGCTGGGGTTGACGGCGTACTGGACGTACACGTCGATGCGCTTGCCGGTGAGCTTGTACACGTAGAAGTTGATCCCGCCGAGCCAGTCGTAGTAGTCGTCGCAGTCGAGGAGGCCCCACACGTTCACGATGTTGTGCACGGCGGCGTCCACGGTGCTCATCAGGTACCGGAACAGCTCGACCTGGTGCTCTCCGCGGATCTCTCGGGTGACGGTCTCGTGGAGGACGAGGTAGCGCTCGACGTCGCCGAACTTGACCCGGACGATCTTGGCGCGGCAGGCGTACAGGTAGGCCATGTGCGTCTCGATGGCGCGCTGGACGCGCTCCCAGAAGGTCTCCTCCATGCGCCGGCGGCGCTCCTCGGGGGGCACGTCGGGGCGGACGCCGGCGCCGCGGGTTGCGTTCGTCCAGTCGAACTCGACGACGCTGTTGACGCCGGCGCTGGTGTACACGCCGACGGGGTGGGAGAAGGCGGCGCTGGAGGCGAGGATCTCGGCGGTCTGCGGGTCCACGCCCTTCCGGGTGAGCAGCCGTAGGGCCTGGAGGAAGTGGGCGCGGCGGTGGTTCCGCTCGGGCGGCTCGTTCAGGTGTGAGACGAGCCAGAAGGCCTCCTCGAGGAGCCGGCCGGGCCAGATGAGGTCCTGGAAGCACCCGGAGGTCCAGAGGACGACGTCGATGCGGGGGCGGTGGAGGAGCCGCCCGTCGACGCGGACGACGAGCCGGTCGAGCGGGATGGGCTCGACGCCCATCACGCGGCCGGTGGTGGGGTTCCAGACGGGGCGGACGCCGAGGAGGTAGAGGGCGGTCGCCACGCCCAGGCCGCCGGTGATGAGCTCGTGGATGCCCCAGATGACCACGGCGACGCTCTCGGGCCAGCGGCCGTGCCTGCGGTAGTAGTCCGCGAGCATCTCGTCGACGAGCTTGACCGCGAGCCGCCAGGCCTCGGGCGTGGGGATGCAGCGCGGGTCGATGATCGTGCCGTTGCGCCCCGTGGGGAGGGCGTCGGGGTTCCAGAAGGGCTCGGTCCAGGGGCAGCCGGGCTCGACGAAGCGTCCCTCCAGGCCCCGCAGCAGGTTCTCGAGCTCGGTCCGCGGGGAGGCCGCGTAGTGCGCGTACACGCGGTAGACGTCGAGCGCGACCCGGACGGCGGTGTCCGGGTCCAGGCGCTGGGGCGGGGCGCCGAACGTCTCCAGGAACGCGGCCCGGAGGGCCTGGAGGACGGCGCGCCGGACCCGGGGATCCTCGAGGACGAGGTTCACGGTGAGCCGGGCCCGCTCCGCGTCGGGCCGCCAGAGCCGGTACGTGTCGTCCATGGCCCGCACGTACCTCCGCGCGGCCTGGAGGAAGGTCGGGTCCCGGAGGAGCCGCTCGAGCATCCGGCGGAGGAGCGCCGCCGCCTTGCGCTGGAAGAGTCGGAACCCGTCGGGGTCCGCGGCCTGCCACCGGGCCAGCTCCTCGGGGGACGGCTCGTCGATCCTCCCGGCCCAGTAGGCGATGAAGTGGGCGACGGAGGGTAGCGCGATCAGGGCGCCCTGCTCCAGCTCGCGCCCGTTCGACACGCCGTACGTGTGGAGCCCGTACGGGACCAGCTGCTCCAGGAGGTCGAAGAGCGCGTCGTGCAGCTCGTCAACGAACTCGTCGAACCGCTCCCTCCAGCCCGGCTCGCCCCGCTCCACGGCCCGCTCCAGCTCGGCCGGGTCGAGCCCGAGCCTCGCGCACACCTCCTCGTACAGGCCGACCCTCTTCGCCTCCTCGATCACGGTGCGGGCCATCTCGCGCAGGACGTTCTCGTCCCGGATGTACCCGCGCCGGGCCAGGTAGTCCGTGACCGCGCGCCAGACCCCGTTGTACTTGCCCAGGTCCCGGAAGTAGTCCCAGGCGGGCGGGAGGTGCGTCAGGATGATCGGGCCGGACCGGTACTTGGCCTGCTTGCCCTCGCCCGGGTTGCTGATGATGTAGATGTAGAGGTGCGGGACGTCGCGGAGGAGCAGGTACGGCCAGTCCGTGCCGAGCAGCGCGAACTCGTGCCCGGGCAGCCACTCGAGCGTGCCGTGCGTGCCCACGTGGATGATCGCGTCC
>Ga0256842_1001760_pt1 | contig 16758 bp, 19 predicted proteins | sample 4559240metaG_FD_185973 | JGI IMG/M metagenome (GOLD analysis project Ga0256842, IMG submission 185973) | Hydrothermal vent microbial communities from Guaymas Basin, Mexico - 4559-240 | ecosystem: Environmental > Aquatic > Marine > Hydrothermal vents | place: Mexico: Guaymas Basin | collected...
TGCCTTTTTTATATCCTTTTCATCTATCTTGTCAGTTGCACTCCCTATATACCGAAGAAGTGTCTCCAAATATTGAAGTGGTGTATTACTCTCACCAAGGTCTTTAAAAAGATTGAAAATACGATCCAGATGTTTGCCTGGTTCAGGTGTTGTAAGATATTTTAAGGCCATTAAAGTAGCCTTTAATATCACTGTTCCTTTGATCTCTTCATCAGATATAGAGGATAGGTCATAAAGCAAATAATTAAAGTCTGGTATATAAATATCTAACTCTTTTTCAATCTCTCCAAAAAGATTGGAAAAGTTTGTTTTTATTGTCCATTTTCTGTAACCATTGTAGATGACTAATGGAATAATAACAGGTAGAAGAGAAGATTTAATTTGTTTGAGATATAGATCCCAGATTTTGACCATGTATCTAAGAAGCTGCAAAGCAGTGAATCTTTGCGGGATGCTTTTGTGCTCAAAAAGCAAATAAATAAATCCATCTCTGGAACTTATCTGAACTTCATAGAGTAAATCAGAAAAATGTGTTTTCAAATCTTCATCCACAAAGGAGTCTTTGACAATAGTAAGAGAATCAAAATCAATTAATTTGCAGATATTTTGAGGCAGATAATTTTTAAGAAAATCTTTGGCCTGCTCTTTGTGCGAGAAGATCTCCTTCACAAATGCATCATGAGGATTCTGTATGTATTTTTTGTCCATAAATTTTTTTATAAAACACCCCTTAATAAATGGCAAGAGGAGTTTGGAAAATAGTGAATACAGGAGAGAAGATAGAAAAAGGGGGGACCTACAGAGATAGACAGCCATTGTTCACTTCCTATATGTGTGAAGCATGGAGTATAAAAATGGGGACGGGCGAATAATGCTTCAATCTTCTTTTCACACTCAATTATATAATGCTGAACCGATGAGGGGGGTTGCATTCCAGTCTTCTTCTGAAAAAGGCTATCCTAAAGCTTCTGCGCTTGATGAAATATCAACACTAACTGTTTTTCTCTTTTTCAATCTTTATGGCACCCTGTGAACGTTTACAGTTTTACCACTATATTCTCTTTCTTCTCACTCTTTAATTTTTTCTTTAACTCTTCTATATTTTTAACTTTAATACGTTCCCCTTTCATAAATATTCATTATATCAAATCATTCCTATTATATCAAGTTGTGAAGGATACTCTAATTAAAAAAATCCACAAAAAAGCAAACTCATTGTAACACAGTTGTAACAAATTGTCTCCATATAGTGAATAAACAAAAAACAGGAGGTGTTGTATGAAGAAGTTAATGTTTTGTTTGGTGTTTGTTTTTTGGGCAAGTATGATATTTGCTGGCACAATTCAAATCAAAGGCTCAACAACTGTGTTGCCCATTGCACAAAAGATAGCAGAATCATTTATGAAAGAGTATCCAAATATTGCCATTTCTATTTCAGGTGGAGGATCTGGAAATGGGATAAAGGCATTGATTGATGGAACCACAGATATTGCTAATTCTTCTCGTTTTTTAAAGCAAAAAGAAGTAAAGATGGCAGTTGAAAAAGGGGTTTATCCTGTGCCTTTTGCCATTGCTTATGATTGCATTGTGCCTGTTGTGCACCCTGAAAATCCGGTTTCTAATCTAACTCTAGATCAATTAAAAGACATCTACATAGGAAAGATTAAAAATTGGAAGGAATTGGGGTGGATTGATAAAAGGATTGTGGTGGTTTCCAGGGATACATCTTCTGGTACCTATGAAGTCTGGGAGGAAAAGGTATTGAAAAAGGCAAGGGTTTATCCAGGGGCTCAACTCCAGGCATCAAATGGTGCTGTGGTTCAGACAGTTGCAAAAAATAAATATGCAATTGGCTACATTGGTATTGGATATCTTTCATCTCAGGTAAAACAAGTAAAAATCAACGGAGTCTTGGGAACACCAGAAACCGCTCTGGATGGTAGCTATCCTGTTTCTAGACCACTTTTTATGTTTACTCAAGGGTGGCCAAAAGGTGAAGTTGCAAAATTTATAAAATATGTAACAAACCCTTACAAAGGTCAGAAACTTGTTAAAGAGGTTGGTTTTATTCCCCTTTATTAATGGCTGGGTAAAAAGGGATAAGATCAAAGGTCTTATCCCTTAAATTCATTTAAGAAACGGATCAAAAAATGAAATATAACAAAAGATTGACAGAGAAGATAATAGAATATCTTCTTTTTATTGTTGCTTTTTCAGCCCTAACCTGCGTTGCGCTTATAGTTATTTTTTTGTTTTATGAAGGGCTTCCTATTTTTGAGAAGGTGGGGTTTAAGGAATTCTTTTTTGGAAAGTATTGGTATCCAACATCAGATCCCCCAGCTTTTGGAATCTTCCCCTTATTTATAGGTTCTGTTTTGGTCACAATTTTATCATCTTTGATTGCTGTACCAATAGGGGTAATGACTGCTATATATCTTGCGGAACTTGCATCACCTATTGTTAGAAAGATAGTGAAGCCAATAATAGAGCTTCTTGCTGCACTGCCCTCTGTTGTGATAGGCTTTTTTGGAATGGTTGTAGTAGCTCCATTTTTACAAGAATATTTTGATTTAGCCACTGGTCTTAATCTATTTAATGCATCATTGATGCTGGCTTTTATGTCTATTCCCACTATTTGTAGTATTTCAGAGGATGCAATATATGGTATCCCTACTGAACTAAAAGAAGGGTCATTTGCCCTTGGGGCAACGCATTTGCAAACAATAATAAGGGTGATAATCCCTGCTTCAATCTCTGGTATTTCAGTAGCAATAACATTGGGAATGGCCAGGGCAATTGGAGAGACCATGGTGGTTTTGATGGTTGCTGGGGGTGCTGCAATGATTCCTGAGTCTATTTTTGATCCAGTAAGGCCGATGCCTGCATCAATTGCTGCAGAAATGGCTGAAGCACCCTACAGAAGTGACCATTATCATGCACTCTTTGCCATTGGGATAGTACTTTTTTTATTCACATCTGCGTTTAATCTCGTGGCAGATTATATATCATACAAGTACAAAGAAAAGGGGAGTGCTACTTTGTAAAATAAAGGGGAGCATATGGCATTAGGACAAAGTAAATTTGTTGAAAAATTAGTTTTTGGTATTTTTAGAATCTCGGCCTTTATCAATATTTTAGCATTAACTTTATTTTTGTATTTTATAGTCAAAAATGGTATCTCAGCCATATCTTGGGAATTTTTAACTTCTCCGCCTAAAGATATGATGACAAAGGGAGGTATATTTCCATGTATTGTAGGTACTTTTATTTTGAGTTTTGGGGCACTGGTAGTATCAATGCCTTTTGGGATAGGAACTGCAATTTATCTAAGTGAATATGCAAATAATGAGTTTTTGGTGAGAATAATTAGGCTTGGGGTGAATAATTTAGCAGGCGTGCCCTCTATTGTGTTTGGGCTATTTGGCCTGGCATTTTTTGCCACATATCTAAAATTTAGAGTCAGTATCTTAACAGGTATATCTACTCTGGGAATTCTTATTTTGCCAGTAATAATAAGTACTGCTGAAGAGGCAATATCAAGTGTACCAAGTACATTTAGAGAGGCATCTTTGGCCCTGGGAGCAACAAAATGGCAGACCATAAAAAAAGTGGTATTGCCCGCAGCATTGCCAGGGATTCTAACTGGTTCGATCTTGAGCTTAAGCAGGGCAGCAGGGGAGACAGCAGCAATTATGTACACAGCAGCAGTCTTTTATTCTCCACACCTTCCAAAGTCCATTTTTGACCCAGTTATGGCATTGCCATACCATATTTATGTATTGGCCACAGCAGGAACAGAGATAGAAAAAACAAGACCCCTTCAATATGGATCAGCGCTTGTATTGGTAGTATTAATATTACTTATGAACATAACTGCTATTTATATTAGAGCTAAAAAACAAGACAAGGTATAGGTAAGTTATGCCATTTCATATATCATTAAAAACAAAAATTGTGGTATGCGTATGGATTATATTATTAGTTAGTATATTGGGACCGTGGATTTATTTTTCAAATATATTAAAAACTGAGGTTAATAAAGAAGCTATTTCAAATATAAAAAGGGAATTTGAACTCATAAAATATCTTTTGCAACATAATCCAGGTATTAATAAATCTAATTTAGATTATATTATAAAGAAGATTGGAAAAAAAATTGAAGATAGAATAACCTATATTTTAAGAGATGGGACTGTTATTGCTGACAGTAAAGTTCCATATATAAGACTTAAAGAGCTAGACAATCATGCAAATAGACCTGAAATAGTGATGGCAAGAAGGTTACGGCAGGGGAGTAGTATAAGATATAGTGGAACTATAAAGAAAAAATTAATATACTATGCAGAGCCTGTTAATATAAAAAATCTTCCTGCAGGTTATTTAAGGATTTCAAGATACTATTCAGTAGTTGATAGTGTGTTAAATAGAATTAATTACCACATTATTTATGTGCTTTTGGTGTCATTTTTGGCCTCTGCTGGAATAATTTCTTATTTTGTTGTTTTTATAATTAAAAGGATTAATCCAATAATAGATCTAGCTGAATCTTTGAGTAGGGGGGAGCAGGCAAAACTAATAAAAAAATCTCCTGGTAAGGAATTTGATAAATTAATTAATGCAATAAATAATATGGCTGTGCAGATCACCAATAATCTAAGGTTGATATCAAATCAAAAAAGGGAATTACAAGGGATATTTGACGGTATAGATGCACTGGTGGTTGTAGTTGATCCTCATGGCAAAATCATTAAATACAATAAAGCGTTTGAAAAATATTTTTTTAATAATATAATTAATATAATTGGGAAGGATGTGCGTCAAATTATTATAAATAAGGAACTTATATATGGTTTAGAAGATGCATTAAAAAATAGAAAATATGTTAAGGGAATTGTAGTTAATGTTAAAAAGAGATATTATAGTGTAAATATAATTCCAATTTCACATCAGCAAGAGATGATGGCTATATTGGTTTTTCATGACATAACAGAACAAAAAAAGGTGGATAAGATAAGAAGGGATTTTTTTGCAAATATTTCCCATGAACTCAAGACTCCGCTAACATCTATTCAAGGATACACAGAGACGATTTTAGAAAGTAAAGATTTAGACAAATCTCAAATAGAGTTTTTTTTAAAAAAGATAATTAAAAATTGTAAACACATGAGAGAACTTATAGATGGAATAATGGAAGTATCAAAAATTGAATCAGGGGATATAAATGCTAACATAGAAAAAATAAATCTAAAAGAACTATTAGATAAAGTGTGGTCAGAGCTAAAAGAGTTAGCTAAAGAAAAAGATCTAAAATTTAAAAATATAGATAAGTCAATCTTTATTGATTATGATAGAGAGAAATTATATACTATATTAAAGAATTTGATTCACAATAGCATCAAATTTTCAGAAAATGGAAGGGAAATTTCAGTAGAAGTTAAGACAAATAAAGATTTTATACAGATAGGTATCAAAGATTATGGAATTGGAATACCAGAATCAGAGCAAGATAGGGTGTTTGAGAGGTTTTATCAGACCAAGGATGCAAAGAGATTAAAGACAACAGGATATGGTTTAGGGCTTTCTATTTGTAAAAATATAGTGCAATATTTTGGTGGTGATATATGGGTGGAGAGTCCAATAACAGAGGATAATAGAGGGTGTGTGGTGTGGTTTTCTGTGCCATATGAGTTAAAAAAATAAGGTAAGTTGTGGATTTAAGAGATGAAACAAAATGAGATTAAGATTAAAATACAAAATCTAAATTTTTTTTATGGGGAAAAACAGGCCCTTTTTGATATCTCCATGGATATCTTTAAAAATCAAGTCACAGCCTTGATTGGGCCTTCTGGATGTGGAAAGAGTACTTTTTTGAGGTGTTTAAATAGGATGAATGATTTGATACCCAATTCCAAGGTTGAAGGGGCTGTTTATTTTGATGGTAAAAACATATATGATCCTCAGGTGGATGTTGTGAGTTTGAGAAGAAAGGTGGGGATGGTTTTTCAAAAGCCAAACCCTTTTCCCAAATCTATATTTGAAAATGTTGCTTATGGTCTTAAGGTTCAGGGTATAAAGGACAAATATTTGATAGAACAAAAGGTAGAAGAAAGTTTAAAAATGGCAGCGCTTTGGGATGATGTAAAAGACAGGTTAGGTGAATCAGCAATGGGTCTATCTGGTGGACAGCAGCAGAGGCTCTGCATTGCAAGGGCAATAGCAGTGGAACCAGAGGTGTTGCTCATGGATGAACCTGCTTCTGCACTGGATCCCATTGCTACAAAAAAGATAGAGGAGCTTATTTTTGAATTAAAGAAAAATTTCACTATAGTTATTGTGACCCATAATATGCAACAAGCTGCAAGAATTTCTGATTATACAGGTTTCTTTTTTATGGGAAAATTGATTGAGGTTGATACCACTGAAACCATCTTTACCAAACCTGGCAAAAAAGAGACAGAAGACTATATTACTGGAAGATTTGGATAAGGAGCGTCTATGTATAGACATTTGCATGAAGAACTTGAAAAATTAAAGACCACTTCACTTAAAATGGCCTCTGAAGTGAAAGATTCATTGAAAAATTGTATTGTGGCTTTTCAGAAGATGGATACAGACCTTGCTCAAGAAGTTATTGATAGGGACAATTTGATTAATTCATTAGAGGTTGAAATAGACAAAATATGTTTGAGATTATTGGCACTTGAGGGGCCTGTTGCAAGTGACTTAAGATTTATTTTGGGTTGTATGAGGGCATCCATTGATTTAGAGAGGATTGGAGATGAAGCTGCAAACATTGCAGAGGCAACTATAGTCTTGAGTCTTAAGCCAGCCCTTCCATTTTATATAGAACTTGGCAGGATGGGTGAAAAGGCATTAGAAATGTTAGAATATGCTCTTGATTCCTTTTTTAAACCTGATCCAGAGATTGCAATAGATGTGTGTAAAATGGATTCAAAAGTGGATCTTTTGAATGATAAGATAATTAAAGAGATAATTGCGTATATGATAAAAGAGACCCCAGCAATCGAGAGATCTGTATATTGCATTAATATAGCAAGACGTTTTGAACGAATAGGAGATCTTGCTACAAATATAGCAGAAAGTAGTGTATTTATAGCAAAAGGGATTAATATAAAACACTATTGCCAATTTGATAATAGATAAGAAGTCTATGGATAAAAAGAAAATTTTAATTGTTGAGGACGAAGAAGATATTCAAGAAATACTTAAATTCAATATTGAACGGGCAGGTTATAAAGTATTTGTGTGTTCCACAGGAGATGCAGCACTCACTCTTCTTCAAAAAGATAATTTTGATCTTATAATATTGGATTTGATGCTCCCTGATATGGATGGACTGGATATTTTAAAGAAGATAAAATTAAATTTTCCAACCCAAGATACTCCAGTGATCATCTTGACTGCAAAAGGAGAAGAGCTTGATAGGATACTGGGTTTTGAGCTTGGTGCTGAAGATTATGTGGTGAAACCTTTTAGTGTCAGAGAGCTTCTTTTGAGGATCAAGAATGTCTTAAAAAGGGCAAAAGATTCAACACATAAAAAAATATGGAGATATAAATCATTAGTTGTTGATCAAGAGAAAATGGAAGTCACAATTGATGGAAAAGAGATAAACCTCACAATAACAGAGTTTAAACTCCTCACACAACTAATAAATGCAAAGGGCAAGGCCCTCACACGAGAATATCTGTTAAATAGTGTCTGGGGTTATGACTTTGAAGGATATTTAAGGACTGTTGATACACATATTACCAGGCTTAGGGGGAAGCTTGGAGAATATTCAGATATTATAAAGACCATTAGAGGAGTGGGTTATAAAATCAAGACATGAACTCATATTTCCTGGATTTTAGTCCTTAGAAGTTCGGTTGTAAAATCTTATTTGATATAACCCTGTTCTTCTAAATACAAAAGTATGTGTTGTGCTGCTTCTTGAGGAGTTAATTTTGTTGTGTCAATGACAATTTCTGGATTAGAAGGGGGAATATATGGATCGTCTACGCCAGTAAAGTTTTTTATAAGTCCTTTTTTTGCCTTTTCATACATGCCTTTTCTATCCCTTGATTCACATACTTCCAAAGGAGTTGCCACATAGACTTCAATATATCCACCATATCTGCTAATAAGTTCCCTGTTATATCTCCTTGACTCCTCATAAGGAGCTATTGGAGCACAGATTGCAATTCCTCTATTTTTGGTGATCTCACTTGCAACAAAACCGATCCTTCTTACATTTATCTCCCTATGTTCTTTTGAGTAATTTAGCTCAGAAGACAAATATTTTCTCACTATATCTCCATCTAATAAGGTCACAGGTCTATCCCTTAGTTCCATAAATTTTACATACAAGATCTTTGCAATAGTAGATTTCCCTGCCCCAGGTAGACCTGTTAAAAACACAGTAAAACCCTGTTTGTGTCTTGGAGGATAGGTATGTCTTAATTCTTCCACCACCTCTTTAAAAGAAAACCACTCAGGGATCTCAAGATCAAACTCCAGTCTTCTTCTCAGTTCAGCAGAGGATATCCTTTTTATTTTCATACCCTCTTTGATTTCACATTCAGGTATGTATTTCCCCTCATCTTCCCAGTACACCATTGGGGTTAGAGGAACCATCTTTATCTCTATCTCTTCCTCATAGCCCTTTACCTTTTCTTGAGCTGCTCCAAGTGGATAAAATAGATCAGAATTATCTGCATTGTGCATAAATGGATCTGCATGGTCTGGAGCAACTAAAAAATGAGTGCATCCATAATTTTTTCTTATAATAGCCTGAAGCAGCGCCTCTTTAGGGCCCGCCTTTCTACTGGCAAAAGGAAGTAATGCCAGGGTTATTATGTTTTTGGGAAAGTGTTTTACAAATGCTTGATAACACCTCACCATGGTAAAGTGATCCAGATCCCGAGGCGTTGGGATCCCCACCACAGGGTTTAAAAATATTGATGCCCCAACCTCTCTTGCTGCCTTTAAGATCATCTCTTTATGGGCACAATGTAGAGGCTTTTCAGTATGAAAACCAATTATATTTCTCCATCCCATTTGGGTGAAAAACCTGTGAACCTCGGATGGAGGCCTTCTAAGTTCCACAAAATCATAATGAATTGGAAGACTTAAGCCTTCCAATGTTCCGCCGATGTAATAGGGATTGGTTTCATGATACAAAGAAAATACAGATGGATGTTTTGATTCATCTGTTGTTCCATAGATCTTTTCTGCTTCATATCTTTTGTCCACTTTAAAAATGTCTGTAACATGTAATATTGCAAGTAAAAAACCTTCTGGGTCCAGTAAGGCAAGGGGCTCTCCAATGCTCAATTTTTTGGCAATCTTTTCAGGTACATCCAGGCAAATGGGAATAGGCCATACTGTGTTATCTAGAAGTCTTTCTTTTTCCAAAACACTGTGATATTCTTCCTCTGTCATAAAACCCTGCAATGGATAAAATGCCCTATTTAAGAGAAGTTCCAGATCACAAAGCTGTCTTTCATTTAAGCTATATGTTACATATTTTAAAGATTCTTTTTTTAATTCTTCAACCCTTCTAAAATGGACAAGCAGACTTTCTGAATATTCTACTGTCATTTGTTATTTGTCTCCCTTGTCTTTTTGTTTATTTTTATCCTCTCCACAATCTTTTTATAATAAACCTGCTCAAGTTCAAGATAAACAGGTGTCTTTCTCCTTGCATTTATCTTTTGGACCAGGATGTTTAGTTTTTGTATCTTTCTATATGCCTCTTGTTCATCTTCACATGACTCAAGCATGGTACAGATATTTTCTATCTCTTTTCTCTCTGCAATTTCAGGATGTGTAAATCCTGCATTTTTTAAAATCCTGTATGCAACTCTACATTCTGGTGGAATGTGAGAATCATCATCTAGTTTTATTGGTTTACCTTTATTAGGGAGATTGTCAAATTCTCCCTTTTCCATTGCTTCTTGAATCTTTTTCTCTGCAACCTTTTCCAATGCTATAAAAAATGCATCAACTGAAAAATCCATTATTTTATCCCTGATAAATAATTTTGTAGTCTATCCATACCAATTTTTATGTTTTCTAAAGAATTTGCATAAGAAAATCTTATAAATCCTTCTCCATTTTCTCCAAAATCAATTCCAGGGGTTACACCCACATGTGCGTTTTTTAATATGTCAAAGGCGAATTTGTAAGAGTTGTCAGTAAAATCCTTTGCATTTGCAAAAATATAAAATGCTCCTGTAGGTTCAACCTTTATTTTAAATCCCATCTTCTTTAATCTTTTTAACATGTATATTCTTCGCTCATTATATGTTTTCTTCATCTTTATTACATCTTCATGTGCGTCTTTTAATGCTGCGATTGCTGCATACTGTGCAATGGAAGATGCGCATATAAATATGTTTTGGGTAAGAGATTGTATGCATCTGACAAACTCTTTTGGAAAGATTAGATATCCAAGTCTCCATCCTGTCATGGCATATTTTTTGGAGAAGCCATTTAATACAAATGCCTTGTCTGTAAATTCCAGTATAGAATGTTCTTTCCCTTCATAAACCAGTCCATGATATATTTCATCTGAGACAATGTAGAGATCTAGATCAGCAAGCTGTTTTAAAGTTTTTTCATCAAGTAAGGTTCCTGTTGGATTTGCAGGTGAATTTAGCAAAACTGCTTTTGTTTTTTTTGTTATTTGTTTTTTTATATCCTTTATTTCATATTGAAATCCGTTATCTTCAAAGACCTTTACTTTTTTTGCTATTCCATCAACAAATTTAATAAAGGTCTCATAACATGCATATCCAGGATCTGAAATAATTACCTCATCTTGTAGATCTAAAAGCACTCCAAAACAGAGTAACATTGCTGGTGATGTACCAGAAGTAATAACTATTTGATCTGGATCTATTTCCACATTGTAGTTTTTTTTGTAATCCTTACAAATTGCTTCTCTTAATTCCTTGATTCCAAGACTGTGGGTATATTTTGTCTTGCCTTCATCAATCGCTTTTTTTGCAGCTTCTTTTATACATCTTGGAGTTTCAAAATCAGGCTCTCCCACCTCTAAGTGAATTATATCTATATCTTTTGATTCTAATTCTTGCGCTGCCTCTAAGACTTCCATTACCATAAATGGTTTGATATTTTGAACCCTTTTACATAACCCCATAAAATTACTCCACATCCCAAATTGAGCCGTGTGGTGTATCTTTTACAACCACTCCTAACTTAAATAGCCTATCCCTTATCTCATCAGCCTTTTTAAAATCTTTGTTTTTTCTTGCAAGAGATCTTTCTAAGACTAATTTTTCAATCTCTTCTCTGTTGATATTTTTTCTTTCTAATTTTTTGTTTTTTAACTCAGCTAAAAACTTATCAGGATCTGATGAAAAAACTCCCAAGATTTCTCCAAGTTCATTTAGACCATCTAATATCTTGGTCAAAACAGAAGTCACATTTTTACTTTTTTTAAAAGATTTTTCTTGTGTTAGTCTATTTGCAATTTTTACAATATTAAAGGTAAAACCTAAGGCAGCAGCAGTATTTAAATCATCCTCCAAAGCCTTTTTGAATTTTTCCTTAAACTCATTTACTTCATTAACTATTTCTTCTGGTATAGGTGTATTTTTAGTGGGATTAGATTGGATAACCTCTTTTATGGCCTTTTTTGCTTCATAGATCTTTTTTAATGCTTTTTCTGCCTCTTCTAAGTTTTCGTATGAGAAATCCAGGGGGGTTTTGTAGTGTTTTGTTAAGAGAAAAAATCTCAAAACTTCAGGTAGAAATTTTTCATATATTGCCCTTAAAGTAACAAAATTCCCCAGGGATTTGGACATCTTTTCGCCTTTTACCTGGACAAAGCCATTGTGTACCCAATATGAGACAAATTCTATATCCCTTGCAGCAACAGTTTGTGCCCTTTCATTTTCATGATGTGGAAATAACAGGTCCTGACCACCTCCATGGATATCTAATGGGAGTCCAAGATATTTCTCACTCATGGCAGAGCACTCAATATGCCAGCCAGGCCTGCCTCTTCCCCATGGGCTATCCCACCATGGCTCACCTGGTTTTGAGCTTTTCCATAGGGCAAAATCTAGAGGATCTTCCTTGTTTTCTCCAACCTCAACCCTGGCACCAGCCTTTAGTTCTTCAATATCTCGTCCAGAGAGCTTTCCATAACTTTTAAATGCCCTGACCCTGAAATATACATCCCCATCTGATGTGACATATGCATACCCTTTATCTATTAAGACCTGGATTAACTCCTGCATCTCTTTTATATGTTCTGTGGCCCTTGGCTCAAAAGTTGGCTTTAAGATATTTAGCTTTGCCATATCCTCGTAAAATGCCTCAATATACCTTTTAGCAACCTCATTCCAGGGGATTCCCAATTCATTTGCCCTTTTTATTATTTTATCATCTATATCAGTAAAATTTCTTGCAAAGATGACCTCATAACCAAGATATCTCAAAAAACGCACCAATACATCAAATACAACAGCTGCCCTGGCATGACCAATATGACAGAGATCATAAGCAGTTATTCCACACACATACATGTAAACCTTTCCCTGTTCTCGAGGCACAAATTTTTCTTTTTTTCTTGTTAGGCTATTATATAGATACATAATCCTTCCTCTTGCTTAATTATCAAATGAAGTTTTCCTGCCAATCACCACAGCCTTTGCCTTAATCCCTTTTAGTTCACCAGTAAAGCCAAGCCCTTCTTCTGTTGTTGCTTTAATATTGATTTGATCATTTTTTATGTTTAATAGAGGGGCTATGTTCTTTTTCATCTCCCTTTTGTAAGGAGATATCCTGGGTTTTTCACATACAATGGTAATATCCACATGGTCAATCTTAAAACTATCCCTTCTCGCCATCTCCATAACTTCTGAAAGCAGTATAAAACTATTTATGTTTTTGTATCTATCATCGGTGTCTGGAAAAAGCTCTCCTATATCTCCTTTTGCAAGGCATCCCAAGATTGCATCAATAATTGCATGTATCACCACATCTCCATCTGAATGGGCAATAACCTTGGGAGCATTGGGGATTGTTACACCACCAAGCTTAAGTGGTTTACCTTCCCCATATTTGTGTACATCGTATCCAAAGCCCACACAAAAGGTTGAGTCCATTTCTCTATCCTCTAGATATCTAAGATCCTCTTTTGTAGTGATCTTTATGTTGGAGTTTTCACCATTAATAATAGTCACCTTTTTTCCAATAGCCTCAACTAAAGATGCATCGTCCGTACCTTTTATATCATTTTTTAAGGCATAGTCATGGGCCTTTAATATTAAATCTTTTTTAAACCCCTGGGGTGTCTGGACAGCTCGCAGCTCATCTCTTTTGAGTGTGGTGACCTTTTGATCATGAGAGGATATGTGTTTTATTGTGTCTGTTACTGGTATGCCTGGAACAACTGCCCATTCACCCTGTTTTAGCTTATTAATAATCCTATTTACAAGGTCAAAACTGAGAAATGGTCTTGCTGAATCGTGGATAAGTACATGGGTACACTGAGGGGGTAGGACTGAAAGACCATTATACACAGAGTGTTGTCTCGTGGCACCACCAGATACTATTTTATAAGGTAATAATATGTTATCTTCTTGGATAAGATTAGGTATTAGTTCGTTTGAGATATAGTCTTTTTCTTGCCTGGTTACTACAAAGATTAAGCCCTTAATAAGGGGATTTTTGGAAAATTTATATACACTGTGCCAAAAAAGTGGACGATTTTTCCAATAAATATATTGTTTTTTCGTACCAATCCTTTTTCCTTCACCTGCAGCTAAAAGTATTGTCCAGATATTCATAAAACTCTAGTCAACTCGAAATTGCTCTTTCCAATAGATTAGCCTTTGACAATTAGGACAACTTAGGATCTGTGTCCCCTTTTGTAGTTCATTAAATACCTGTGGAGGAATACTAATATGACATCCACAACAAACTGAATTTTCCACAGGTACAATTACAGGACTGTGCAATCTTGATCTTATAAATTCGTATCTCTTTAATATAGGTTCTGGAATTTGAGCTGTAAATTCAACTCTTTTGTTCTTTAACTCTTCTAATCTCTTCTCACACCTTTCAATAGTTCTGCTTAAACTTGATTCTTTTTCTGTTAATTCATCTATAAGTCTTGTAACTTCCTCTTCTATTGCATCATATAAGCGCTGTTGTGTCTCTAGTTCTTCTTCTAAAGTGAGTTTTTCTTCTTCTTTTAATCTGGTGTTTTTTTCTAAGATATCAATCTCTCTCACAACTGCATGATATTCTTTGCTGTTTTCTACCATCATGAGTTTGTTTTTACTCTTTTTCAATTTGTTAATGTCTTCCTCTAGTTCCTTTGTGAGTTTTTCATTTTGTTCTTTGAGAAGATTTAACTTTTCTTCAACCTCTTTTTTTTGGTTTTTTTGCACCTCAAGACGATTTTTTAGAGATTCCACCTCTTTTGGTGTTTCTTTTAAGGTCTTTTTTAATTGATCAATCTCATTGTCTATGTCTTGAAGCACGATTAAACTTTCTATTTGGGTTATATAACTCAAGGCCTACACCTCCTTTATTTTTATGGGCTCTTTTCCTTCAATAAAATAGACTTTCACACCATAAGATTGTAATTTTTTATTTAACATCTCTGCCCAATTTTTCATCATGAGCTCTTCTAAAATAAAATGACCAACATCAATGGAGTATCCAAGGGATTCAATTTCCTGGGCAAGATGATATTTTATGTCACCAGATATAAATACTTGAGCGCCTAAAGAAAAGGCCTTATGTGCTAAAGACATTCCTGATCCAGGACAATATGCGATCTTTTCTACAAATTCAGGTTGCTCTCCAATGGTGAGAAAGGACTTTTTATTTAGAGTAGAACATAAGAGTTTTAAAAACTGGGAAAAAGAGATTTTATTCTTTAAAATGCCTATAATTCCAAAGCCTTTTGATAAAGGATCGTGCTCTGAAATGGGTTCTATGGGTTTTTTATTCTCAAGTCCAAATACATCAGCAAGCCAGCTTACAGGTCCATTTACATTTACATCTAAGGATGTGTGGGCACAATATAGCCATGCTCCTGCTTTAAACAAAAGTCTCAATACTTTTGTATAGTTATTGTCTTTGTTTGGAAGAGCAGGTTTTAATGTGGTTGGGTGATGGGTGAGGATAAATTCACACCCTTGATCTATGGCCTTTAAAATGGTATCTGTGGTAGGATCCAAGGCAACACCAATCTTTTTTATGTCTTTTTTTTCTCCTCTTACATGAAGTCCTGATAAATCCCAACTAGCAGCAAACCTTGGATCAGCGACTTCTTCTATGATAGACACAATCTCATCAACATTCACCTTGAGCTTTCCTGTGTTTACAAAATAAAAAGGCTTCCTTTTTAGGAAGCCTTTTTATTTTGCTTATTCTGATTTGATGATTTTTTAAACATTGTCCTCTTATCTTTAATTATGGGCCTACCAGGACTCGAACCTGGGACCTTCCGGTTATGAGCCGGTGGCTCTCCCATCTGAGCTATAGGCCCACACTTGTAACAAGATTTGTTTTTTATCCTATTCCTTTTTAAAAGTCAACCTTTTTTAAAAAATAAAAAAGGGACCACTAAGTGGTCCCTTTAAGCTGCTTCAATCTGTATTTTCTTTGGCTGCATAGATTCTGCCTTTGGAAGCTTTAGAGTTAAAACTCCATTTTTTAAGTTCGCTGAAATCTTTTCCCTCTCAACTGCATCTGATAGAGTAAATTGTCTAAAATACTTTACATTGCCAAATTCATTTCTCAATATGTTCTTGCCTTCAAAAGATGGATAATTGGTGGTAGCTTCTATTGTTAAGACATCTTTATCTACAGTTATATCTATGTTATTCATCTCTATCCCTGGCAAATCCATTACTATATAATATGCATCATCTTTATGGATTATATCTGTATAAGGTTTTACCTTTGGAAATTCTTCTTTTTTTGCAACCTCTGCAGTCATATTATCACCTCCTTTTTTTAATTTATTATAATTTATCCTTCTATTTGAATTCTCTTTGGTTTTATTTCTTCTGCTTTAGGTAATGTAATTTCTAAAATACCATTTTTCATCTTTGCTTTTACATTATCCCTTTGAATATCTACATTAAAGTTTATTATCCTTTGGAATTTACCAACAGGTCTTTCTTGACGGATATATTCTGCTTTATCACTCTTTCTTTCACCTGTTAGTATCAAACTTTTATCTGATATTGTCAGATCTAAATCATTAACATCTACACCTGGAAGTTCAACATAAACATAGATATTATTATCATCCTCTGCAATATTAAGTGGTGGATATGCAATTCTTCTTTGACTTATCTCTAATGGAGACCATAACTCATCAAAAAACTTCTCAATTGTTCTTGGTAAATCATATAGTGTATTAAAATCTAGTACCATATTCATCACCTCCTTTTTTTATTTATTTGTTTCATTATATATAATAAATTATAAAAACAACATGTCAAGGGCGAGATAAAAAAATTAATGGCTGTAGTGATAAGATATAAACATAAGGGAAAATAATATTTGAGACATTTTTAGGGCAGTTTAAACTCTGCCCTAAAAATGGTAATTGTAGGTCGGGAAATTCCTTATCTAATTTAAGCCTGCAAGACCCCTTCCTTTAGGTAGGGGATGTAGCAGGCTTTTGTTTTTCTATATACTGTTTAATAATCTCCAAAGAGGCACCACCACATGAACCAGCAAAATAACTCGGTG
>Ga0256842_1001761_pt1 | contig 16754 bp, 24 predicted proteins | sample 4559240metaG_FD_185973 | JGI IMG/M metagenome (GOLD analysis project Ga0256842, IMG submission 185973) | Hydrothermal vent microbial communities from Guaymas Basin, Mexico - 4559-240 | ecosystem: Environmental > Aquatic > Marine > Hydrothermal vents | place: Mexico: Guaymas Basin | collected...
CGACAAAGCAAGCAAAAAAATGGCTATTTTTGTTGCTCATAATAGTATTTGGAAAACTGATTACAATAAAGATAAATTACAAATATTTATTAGATTTGAAAAATAAGGAATTAACTATGGAAAAATGTAATTTTTGTGGCAATGAAAATACAGAAGTATCTATACATAAATTTAGGCCTATTTCTATATCAGGGTGGATGGGGTATATATTAACTCTAGGATTAATTAAGCACAGGTTATGTCAAACATGTGCTTCAAAATTATTTATAAACTTTAAAAAGGGTGTGTAAATGTACGAATATAAAGTGGTGGATATTGTGAGTATTTATGATGGGGATACTATGAAGGTGATTCTTGATTTAGGGTTCTCAATAACTTCAAAACAAACTCTAAGATTATACGGGATAAATGCTCCGGAGATGCGCGGTGACAATAAAGCAAATGGGATAATTTCAAGAGATTGGTTAAGACGTAAAATTTATAATCATATAGATAATGGCGGCAATATCTCAGTTAAGACCATAAAAGACAAAAACGGGAAATACGGTCGTTTATTGGCAAAAGTATATTTGGATAATGAAAACATCTCTCTAAATGAACAAATGATAAACGAGGGTTTAGCCATAGAATACATGAAAGCATAAATATATACATAAAGGAAACTATATGACTACAAGGGGACACGAAACAAATAAAGTTATAGGAATATTTGATGAATTAAAAGAAGCTAACGGTAATGTTGAATTAACTGACGATTTAAAGGATAAATTTTTAGAACAGATTGACATAGAAAAAAATCAGGAAGGGTATTATCTTGATGCATTTGGTGAAAGGATTTCATTTAATGGTATTCGCCAGCTAAAAAAACCCTATACAAAATTAAACATTAATCAAAGACAACAGCAAGAAATATTAGCATGTCATCAAGATTATTTTTATTTTAGAAGAAACTACTGTAAAATTTTAACAAAGAGCGGAATAGGTAGACCTGAACCAAGGGAATATCAAGTAAGACTTGAAAAAGAGCTTGTTGAAGGAGACGATGTTCTTGCTTTTTTTCCAAGACAGTGTATACATGAAGATACTATTATTAACAAAGAAAATAACAAAACAATAAAAGATTTATATAATAAGTATTCTTACAGAAGCACTTTTATAGAAGATGATTTATTTATAGATACAATTGAAATACTTGACAAAAATGAATTTGTTTATAATACTAAAGAAAAAGTAAAAATAAATTATTTACATAAAACAAAAAAATTACCTTTATATGAAATTATATTAGAAAATGGATTATCATTAAAAGGATCAAATAAACATATTATCATAGATGAGAACTATAACGAGATAGCTTTAGAGGCTTCACTAAATAAAAATATTATAACTCAAAAAGGAATTTCAAAAGTTACAAAAGTAATAGATCATAAAACAGAAATGAATATGTATGATATAGGCATAGATAGTATAGATGAGTTATATTTTAGCAATGACATTTTAAGTCATAATAGCGGCAAAACTGTTACAATCGCCATGTACCTTTTACATTGTGCACTTACAAGACAAAATATTAATATTGGTATTGCTGCAAATGTTGTTTCTTTGGCTCAAGAGGTTCTCGACAAAATCAAAAAAATTTATATCGAACTGCCTATATGGTTGCAACCAGGTTTAATGAGTTGGAACAAACAATCAGTGGAATTTGATAATGGGAATAAGATCATGATAGCCGCCTCAAATTCTGACGCGTTCAGGGGCTTTTCTCTTTCTATTTTATATGTTGACGAGTGCGTTTATAAGGATACCCTTGTTACAATTATAAATGAAAATAATATTGAGGAAACTATTACTGTGCAAGAATTATATAAAATGATGGAAAAAATATGATAAAAATCAAAAATATACTGATAACAAAAGCAAATAAAGAATTTATTGATGAATTGGATATACCTTTATCAAAATTGTTTAATTTTTTATTAGAAGAAGCTCAAAATGAAAATGAAAATATAAATATAAATAGCTTAAAAAGGAGATTCTACAATGATAGAACTAGAGAAAAAATTTGAAGAAAAATATGAAATAAAAAAACACGATGCTCTACAGGAATACATTACCTTTTGTGTGTGCAATAACACAAAGAGAGTTAAGTACAAAACAGCAGAACACCATATATTACCTAAGAGTGATTTTCCGGAATATAAAGATTTTGCAACACATAAATGGAATAAAAGTATATTAAGACATGAAGATCATTATATTGCACATTATTTATTAGCAAAAGCGATTAAATCAAAAGAAATGAGTTATGCTTTTTATGCAATGAACAATCAAGAAACAAAATTAAGAAATTTTGATAAAATATTAGAACATTCAAGTGAGTATCAGATAATAATGGAAGAGGCCTTACAATATATGAGTGATGTTAATAAGAATAAAGTAATGGCTATTGATAAAAATACAAATAAAACAATAAGAATAACTTCTGAAGAATATAGCAACAATAAAGATAAATATTATACACATAGCACAAATAAAATTACAGTAACCGATATATCAGGAAAAAGAATAAGAATAAATACTTTTGATTATGATCCATCTAAGCATCATATTCACACCAAAAATAAAAAATATATGATAGACATAAATACACTACAAGGCAAAATATTTGATGTTAATGATAATATACCCAAAAATTATGTGCACATGAATTCAAAAGTTTTTACAGATAATGGGGAATACAAATATATAAGAGATATACACAAAGATGAAAAAATCACTCGCGATGAATTTTGTGTTGTGTATGACAGAAAAACACTAGAAAAAAAATATATCAAACAAACAAAGTTTGATAATAATATACATATTAAAAAAGCTTTAGAAGTTTATGATAAGTCATTTAAGTTAATAACTATTGATGCTGATGAATTTGAATCTTCAAAACATTATAAAACAAATACTTTGATAAAAGTATTTAATAAAGTAACTTTGCAAAAAATAAGAAAATTGCCTAAGGATATTGATAAAAATGATATTATATTGATTAAGGGAAAGATTCTTGTTTTTAGGGATGGTGATATAATACAAATTGAAAAACAAGAACTCAAAAAAACTGATATAAAAAATTTTATAAAAACAGATATAAATGGCAACAAATGTTTATTTAATGATAAAAATATAGGCAGAAGAAAATACACAAAATCAAGCAATTATGGTGCTCATACAAAAGGTATGGTTTCTGCTCGAAATACTATAACAAATGAAAATGTTATAATTACAAAAGAAGAATTTTATTCCAATAATATATATGTGGGCATAAATCAAGGCAAAAAAATTAAAAAAACCAAAATATCGACCATAGGTCTCAAAAATGGTATGACCAAAATCGTTAAATTGTATGATTCAAATGATAATATTTTAGGAGAATTTATAACTATTAATAAACTAAGAGAATATCTTAATAAGAATTATCAAAATTTCCCAACAAAAAAAATTATTAGAGATAAAAAAATATTTTCACCCGATAAAGGTACATTTTCATATAAATATATGAAAAATAATAATCAATTGCGATATATAGGTTGGTGCATAGAAACTATAAACCCAAAGGAATACCATGACAAAAAATAAAAATAATATAAAAATAAAAACATCCAATGGTTTTGAAGATTTCGATGGTATTAAAAAAGTACAATCCAATAATAATCTAAAAATAACTTTAGAGAATGATGAATACATTCAAGTAACAAATACACATAAATTTTTTGTGGATAATGAATTTATTGAAGCCAAAAAATTAAAAAAAGGTAATTATCTTCTATATAAAAATAAAAAAGCAAAAATTAAAAATATTGAAAAAATAATTATTGAAGATGACTATTATGATATTATAAATGTGCATAATGGTAATCACTATACAGGAAATGGTATAGAAAATTCAAATTGTGCATTCATCAGAAATTCACTGTTTGAAGAGTTCTTAGACTCAGTAATGCCGGCAATGGCAGCAATTCAGGATTCGCAGGCTATCTTCAGTTCAACAGCAAATGGGTTAAATGCATGGTATCACATGGTAACTGGGGCATCCAAAAAAGCCAAAGAAATAGCAAAAGAAGATGACATAATAGTTCAAGATGATGGCACTGAAATCTCAGTAAAAGAGTATTATGAAAGGAATAAGTCATGAAAAAGATAACTAAAGAGTTTATAAAGGAAAATCTTACAAAGAATGGTACCTTAAAAAATAACTATAAAAAAATCTTTAACAAGACGCCTGAAGAATTGTATTGTATATTAAATGATATAACTGAACAACCTAAGTGTCAGTGTTCAAAAGTAAGAAAATTTAGAAATTTTCAAGAAGGGTACAATAAATACTGTTCTTTAAAATGTGCAAATAAATATAAATGGACTGATGAAGCAAAAGCAAATGGGGTTAAGGCAAGAAAAGAATATTATAAAGAGCATCCAAATGAATTGGAATTAAAATACAAAAAGATTTCAGAAACTAATAAAAAAGTATGGGCTTCGGGCACGGAATTAAGAATAGAGCAAACCAAAAAATTAAAAGATGCTTTGAGTACAGGAATACCTCAAGAAAAACAAAAAGTAACAAAGAAAAACAGATACAATGATTCTAATTTTAATAATATAGGGAAAATGAGGGAAACATGTTATGAAAGATATGGTGTTTATAATCCCAGACAAATATCTGACATGACAAAAAGAATAGAAGGAACATTCACGAAGAAATATGGATATAAAAATACTTTTTGTGATCCTAGTATAAGAAAAAAAGCACAAGACTCAAAAAATAAAAAATATATACAAAATACTAATTTAGATGATAAAAAGATTTATTACTTAAATGTCCTAAGAATAACAAATAAACAAGACATAAACAAATTGGAAAATTTTCAAAAAAGAGGAAGAGTAGATACAAGGGGTGCATATCATCTTGATCACAAATACAGCATCATCGAAGGCTTTAGAAATTATATTCCTCCTTATATAATTGGGAACATTAATAATTTAGAAATGATACCGGCCAAGAAAAATATTCAAAAACAAAGGAAATGCTCAATTCAAATAGATGATATTATTAATAAAATGAATAAAGCAAATGGGGGTTAATATATGAAAATTAAAAGCAAAAAAATCCATGAGATTATAAAAAGAGAAGATGGTACTTATGAAATTATAATGAGGCAAGGCGAAAATGGATATAATCTGTGTGAAGCCTCATGGGAAGAGGTACCTCGATATCATAAAGATGGAAGAATAAAAACATCTGAAGAATTTATGGCTGAGCAGGTAGCTAAAAATGGGATTACTCATTTCAATCAAAACTTTGGCAACAAATTTTTAGGTTCTTCACATACCTTGATATCAGGTGAGAAGTTAAAAAATATTAATTATGTAAAGGATGAGGATATAATTTTTAACTCTTTATTTAATGGTCTTAAGATATATGAAGAGCCTATTCCTGGTCATCATTATATTCTAACGGCTGATCCCAAACAAGATGGGATAGATAGTATAGGCCTTCATGTTATTGATGCAACAAAATTACCATTTAAGCAGGTGGCAACAGCCAAACTAGATGAATCATTTGTCATTATACCAAGTAGGATTTTTGATTTGGGTACATATTACAATAATGCTTATTTGGTGCAAGAAAATAACACAGAAGCCACTCTAATTAATCTTGTCGTTGATCAATATGAATATGAAGGCGAAGTTTTTATAGAAAGAACAAAAGCAGGAAAATTTAAAAGAAACTTGAAAGGCATAAGGACTACAACAAGAACAAAAAAACTTATGTGTTCATTCCTTAAAAAATTTATTGAAGAAGATATGTTAATTATCAGAGATAAGCAAACACTTGACGAATTATTCAATTTTATACAGAAGTCTAATGGTACTTATAGTGCTGAAGAAGGGTTCAAAGATGATTTAGTTATGTCACTGATGCTAGTGTTTGCTCCTTTCTTAGATGTAAAAAACTGGGAAGATTTTAAGGGTTTTGCCAATTTAATTGACCAAAAACAAAAAGAAAGGGAAAAGGAAGAAGAAGAAACAGTGGATTTTCTTGATTTAAGTTTTAATGATGATCCACATGGAAATGAATTACCATTTACTGAGGGAGTCTGGGATAATGTATCCGATTTTGGTATGGATGCTATGGAAGCATATAATCAAGATATGGAAGATAGGGGCTGGTAGGATGGTTTGATAATAGAGTATATAAATACTTTATATGTTTATATATACTGTATTTTAGGTTTCCGAAGTTCTTGGGATACAGTATATATAAATATATAGAAGATAACAAGAACTTCGGAAATTCAAGTTATCTAATAAAATAGAGGATAACTAAAATGAATAAAATATTACAAAAGTTTCTTAATTCTGACACAAAAATTAAGTCACAAGAAAAACTGGAACAGTACATAGAGCATTGTATTAATAACAAAAAAGCAAAAATAAAAAGCAAAACTTCTTATCATCATATTCTACCGCAAGCATTATTCCCCGAATATAAAAATCTTAAAGAAAATCCTTGGAATGGTGTTCATTTATTGCATTCAGATCACTACTATGCTCACTGGTTATTTACAGAAGCAATAGATGATTATGGACAACTTAGTGCTTTTTGTGCTATGCACAATAAAGATATGAAACTAGGTAAGATAGAGGAAAAAGATTTAATATCGCCTGAAGAGTTTCAAAAAAAGATGGAGGAAAGAGGCAATAAGCATTCCCTCCTTTGGTTAGATGAAGAATATAAAGAAAAAACATCTAACAAAATATCAAGGACAAGAAGTTCTAAAGAATGGAAAGAAACAAAAGGAAAAGAAGCACTATTAAAATTTAAGGCCACCATTTCATCTGAGGAAGGGATGTTAATTAAGAAAAAAGCAGCACAAAAAAGAAATAAAGAATTAAATAAAAATATAATGCACAATAACATAGAGATAAAAAAGAAAGATATGATATCAATAACAAAATTACTAAAATATAAAGAGGATGCAGAATTTTCCTATGATGTATATTCAGGAGATAATTTGATTTTTGAAGGTATATCAGATATTGAAGTAAAGAGGATATATAAAAAACTCATAAACACTTCAAAAGAAAATTATTTAGGAAAGAGTTCAAGGATTTTTAATAAATTAGAAAAAATAAATAAAAAATATTTAAGTTCTCTGTATATAAAGAAAAATAAAATAAAAAAAATAAAAGATGAAATACATAATATTTTTTTAGAAAGAATATTCAAAGACTTAGAAACAAAATTAAAGATAAAAACAGAAGTATATGATTTATATAAAATAAATTCAAAAGATGCAATTATAAAAAACATAAAACCCAATATTGCATACTGTATATCCCAAAAATACAAAAAACTTACCAAAGATAATTACTTAGGCAAAAATGATATAAATGGCGCAAATGAATATAGGGGTATTTATTTTGTTAAGAGGTTTGATGAACCGAATGAAATAAATGTAGAAGAAATATCAAAAGAGGTACACAAAACAGAAATAGTGCCTTTTGAAAATAAAATAAATTACAAAAGAGTTAAAGTTCAGATATACAATGAAAATGGTTACGTAGAAACTTTATACCAAAATGAAGCACATAAAAAATATGCAAAGTGCATAACCACAGGAACTAAAGAAAAACCTTTAGGACATTCCATTCATTCTTTGTCTTCATTAAAAAGAACTAATAAAATACACCTTAAAGGTTTTTACTCAAATAGGATTGACTAGGATCAACTAAGCGAAAATTTATTCTACTATCCAAGCTTTGTTGAATTCTTCATCTTCAAAAAGAGAGGACAATCCTGATATTTGTTTTAATTTTATTAACTCATCTTGTTCCATTCCTAGATTTCTTTTGATATAATCATCGCCCAAACCAGCATCCTGCAATCCTTTAACAATACTCGACATTACTTGAACATCATGAGTACCTCTTGCTTTATTGTGTCTAATGGTACTTGCTATCCTATCAGGCATTGATTTATCTAGTACCACACAAGGAACTGTGCCTTTTTCTCTACGATTTATCTCTTCATGATGAGTTGCAAGAATATGTCTATGAGCGCCGTCAATAAGAATATAATATCCTTCTTTATCAGGATCAGGAGAAACAACAATTGGTTGGGTAAAACCATCTTCCAGAATTGAAGTAGCCAATAATTCCATTTCAGGTTCGGCAACAGAATTTGGATTCCAAGAATTACTATGAATGTTTTGCACTGGTATTCTTTTAATATTATAAACAGGACTAATAAAATCATCAGGTTTTTGTTTGCTCATATTGCTTACTTTTTCTGATTTATCTATTATCACTTTTTCAATATCTAGGTTTTGATTGCCTTTTATTTTCTTTTTAGTTGTTTTTTTGATCTTAGGTGCCTCGGATATCTCATCAATATCACATAAAAAATCATCAAATCCTATTTCAATATCTTTACTCATTTTTCTTCCTTTTTGAATTGTTCTAACATTTTTTCTGTTTCTTTTCTTATTTTGTTTTGTTCTTTATTAGGAGAGAATCCTAATGTTTTACAACTTATATCATTTTTTAATATTGCTACAGCAAACCTTTTCCATGATCCTATTGCCCTCCAATTTTTTATATCTAGTTCATCAGGATAATATTCAAAAGTTATAACATCTTTAGTGCTTGTTTTGTTTATTGGTCCATGATTTGTGAATTTCATATCAACCCTTTTTAGTTCTTGAATAATTTCATTGTCTAATGCAGCACCTTTTGTTTTCCAAAACTCTATACTTTTATTGAATTTTTCTAAATATTTATTTCTTGTGTTATCATCTAATGTTCCAAGTAAAAAATTTGTATATGACTCCCATGTATGATTTTTTGGGAGTTTAATGTCTTTCCAGCCATAAACTGATGTATCGCCATATATTGCGGCTGTATTAACCCCTTCGACTCTGCCTATCATTTTACCCCACATATTCGGGTTTATTGATTTGAATAATTTTAAGGAATTAACAGCACAATCATTGAAAGGACTGGCAACTCTCATCATAGAAACAGGCACATTAGCATAATACATGAGATCATATAAAGAATTATACTTAACTTTCTTTATAGCATTATATTTCCAAATAGAATTTACTTCCCAGTCATATATAGGATAAAATGCATAGGATTTATGTGGTTCATTGAATAACAATGTACTATATTTTTTATTTTTATATTTATTTTTATCATTATAGAATATTCTTTGTCTATTCAATGATTCATCAGCCCTTACACCAACCAGAACAGCGACTTCTGAATTGTATTTTTTTGATATGTATTCAGAGAATTTTACATTAAATTCATAATCAGTCATTTTCTTATAATCAAAATCAAAATCATTATTTTTATCATGAACAGCATTTTCAGGTAGATCCCTTACCCATATTTCCTTTTGTTCATAATCCCAAGGTCTCCAATGATCTTTATTTATTGATACAGCATTTTGTGCTTTTATTGGCAAACATACATTATAAATTTCCATATAACCTTTGCATTTTTCTATCATATAATTAATATATTCCACTGTTTGTTCATATCCTGCTTCATAATCCAAAGTGTATAGGATAATATTATTCGATGGATTATGTTCTTTTATATATTCTAAAACCAATTCTAATAATACACCTGAATCTTTACCCCCACTGAATGATATCTGAATGGTTTTGAATTCATTGAATATAAAATCCAACCTCGATATACTTTCTTCAAGAACATTAGTTTCAAGATATTTTTTGGATTTTTTATTTGTCATTAATGATTCCTTTATGGTTATACATATATTTATTTAATATTATTATAACATAACGATGCTTAATTTATATAAATAATCATAAAGTAGAGGACACAATGAATATGATGAAATTTAAAGATTTTATAGATATCGATGAGAGAATAGATTTTGGAGAAAAAATCGAAAATCTTATGGAGCAAAACATGATACCTATATCACCAAAAATGATGTACAATCTTGGATATAGTGATGATGAAAATATTATTGCATATCACATGACAAATGCTCAAGATTTGAAAAGCCTTACAACGATGGGCAAAAAAGCACAAATTTCATGCTTTACAAAACCTTCTCTACAATTATCCAATCTCCCTAGCAACCCGAATGTCGTGGTAAAAATTCAAGGCAGAATGCTTATCGAGTCTTCATCGGATTTATTTACATATTTAGATTATGACGGAAGACGATGGATTAAATTGGACGCCAAGGCAGAATTGAGAACTGGGCCAGGTCAAAAATTAAAATTTTTATTTAAGGGAGTAATGACAAAATTAAATAATAAATATAAAGAATATAGTGTCCTTAAATATAGAGATTATTTAAGAGAAATAAATAAAATCCTTGATAATGGAGGATATAAACTTTTGAATGAACACCTTAAGATTATAACATTTGAGTACAATGAGGTAATTTTGGACAAAGTTAAAATTTTGGGGGCATGGGATTTTAATAATAATAAAAAAGATGATATTCTAAAAAATAAAATAAAATATCTAGGTTATATGAGTGCTTCTGATTTATTAAAATTATAAATAATTCAAACAACGGAGGTTCTCATGAAGACTTTTAGAGAAATAGCTGAAGGATTATCTTATAAAATTAGTCCTGATGAAGTACTTAAATTTAAAGACATAGAAAATTATAAAATGACCGTAAAAGGTGATATTATGTTATACCGCGATGAAAAAACCAATGATGCAATTTTTACACTGAATACAAAGAAAAATGAACTCATAGTCCTAAAACAAGGATGGCAGTTAATAAATGTTAAAAGAGGTTATTAATGGTTAATTTTAATTATAGCACTGACAATTCACTGGACAAGGAATACGAACTCGCTAGGAATATGGTTGCTGAAGTCATAAACATGTATGGTATCAGGGCAAAATACATAATAACAGAAAAAGTTAATCAAGATGATATTTTCGGAGAATATTCCCATATAAGAGTAGATAGTGAAAATGTGCATGAGTTTTTTGTTAAACCTGAGGAAACAGACCAATGGGGTGGTGAGGGAGATTTATTCAGTAAATTTGGTCTTCAAAACCTGGACACTATTTCTGTTTTTGTGTCAAGAGAAGACATGGAAAAAATCCATCCAGAAATAGTCCAGCGAGAAGGCAGAGCCACAATCGAGAATCTCCCACACGGAAACCTGGTTGTTTTTGATAGCAATAAAATCATGGAAGTTACTGACATGAAACTAGCCGGAGATTTTGGTGGCAGAAATAATGTGTATGATTCAAATCTTACAAAAAATGTTTATAAACTAACATTAAAAACATATATTGCCAATAGAGATGATTATGCTGATGCAGAGGACATTTCAAATTCTGATGAGGTTGAATACGAAGATTTCGGTAATTTAGAATCAATTTTTGGTGCTGAGGACGAAAATAGGACAGAGCAAAATCATAGAGCTGAAGATGAAATTTTAGAAGATGAAACAATTTATCCAAACGAGGTTAGAAAGAAACCAGTGAGAGAAAAAGAAGAAAATCCTTTTGGTGATTTTGGTTAGAGTTTAAATAATGGAAAGGAGAAACATATGAAATTTAAGGAATTTATAAATGAATCAACTGAGATAACTTATCACGGAGATGATTTTGGCACTAAAAAATTAGAGGCTAAGCTTATGAATAATGGCAATAATCAGGAGGGGATTGGGATTTATAAATAATAAAAAGGAGTTATTATGAAATATGTAGTATATTTAACACATTATAAAGGAACCAAATTACCTCCTTGGTATATAGGTTCAAGTCATGAAGAAAAAGTTTTAAAAGGATATAATGGCTCAGTTTCATCTAAGAAATATAAAGAAATATATCTAAAAAAACAAAATAAACACTTATTTTCGACGAGAATTTTAAGTTATCATCATACAAAAGATGAGGCATTGGATGAGGAATTAAGGCTTCATAGAAAACACAAGATTATAAAAAATACAAAATATATTAATGAGACCTATGCAAGGGCAAAAAGTTTTAATTCAGGCAAAGGAAAAGATTCTGTTAATTATAATATGGTTTGTGTTGTTGATAAAGATGGTAATAAATTTAAAGTAAGTAAAGAGGAATTTTATAATAATAGAGGAATTCTTTATGATAGTGCACACAAAGGCAAAAAATTATCAGAAGAAACAAAAAAGAAATTATCTAACTCTAATAAAGGAAAAAAATTATCAGAAGAAACTAAGATAAAAATTTCAAAATTTAATGAGGGTATGTCAACATATAAAGATTTTCAAGGAAATTATTTTAGGACAAATAAAGATGATCCTAGAATCGGGGATACTCTATTTGGTGTATCCGCTAAAAGATATAGAATAAGTAAAGGTGATAAGGTAGAATACACTAGAAATATTAATAAATATTTGGAAAATAATAATTTCCCTTCATTGGGTCTAATAAGAAAGTTTATAGGTAAAGATATTATTTCTTATAAAATAACAAAAAAGAACAATTATAAAAAAGATATGAATAATTATAAAATAGAGGAGATTGAATGGAATGATTAAGTTTAAAGAATTTATTAATGAGAGTACAGTTACTGTTTTTCATGGTAGCAACACAAAGGTGATTAAATTAGAATCTAAATATATGAATGTAGGAAATGCACAAGAGGGAATAGGTTTTTATATGGGTTCACTTGAAACAGCTGAGACTTATGGGAAAAATATAATTAAGGCTGAAATTAATCCCCAAAAATATATAGATTCAAGAAAAGATATAGGCAAATACCTTAAAATAAATCAGATGGCAAACATATTAACAGATTTATGGAAAAGTGACAAAGAAACAATGTACTATATGATTACAGACTGGGGCATTGACATAAATGAACCAGAAGATATAGAGCCAGAACACATAGAATATTTAGCTGACAAAATGCAAAATGATGAAGCAAGAAATTTTCAAATTTCTTTAGCAGAGCAATTTGATGTAGTTGATTTTGTTAATTCTTGGAATAAGCATTGTAAGAATATTCATGGAACTTATCAAAAACAAGGCAATGGCGAAACTTGGTATTGTATCATTAACACCAAACAAAAAGTTGCCAAAATATAAATAACATAAAAAATAAAGGATTAAACATGTCTGAAAAAGATATTAACCAAGAAACACCTCAAGAGGTATCATTTGACGATGCCAAACAAACAAAACAACTTAGAGAATTACTTACACAAAAAGCCAAAGAAAAACTTAAATTAGAAGGATTATCAGGACTTAATATTCTTAAAAAATCAAAATTTTATTATGGAAATAATGGAGCATTAAGGGAGCATATCGCCACTTATAACGGATTTGCCATTATGATTAAACAAGAAAAAATCAAAGAGGATTTGAATGATAAAGAGGTTAATATGTTTCCTTCTTTAGTTACTCTTGAAGATTTAAGAAAGATGAAAAAAGTTAATGGAAACATTATCAGAAAATTAAATCCTAATAGTATTCACGAGTGGGAAAAAATGGCCCTAATCCAAGGGGTTGTCGTTCAAATTGATAATGGATTTAAAGGACAATAATGAGATTATATCATAAAAAGAGTTGGTTAGGAGCATTATTTACTGTTGATTTTTTGAATAAAAATCAAGCTTATAATTATAAGATAGAACAAAAATATTCTAAAAAAATTAGTTTTTTTAACTTAGGTTTTATATTAGAAGAAAATTTAGAAGAAATAAAAAAAGGTGAATTATATAATTTCACTAAAAATGAAACATATATTGATGATGTTCAAGAAAGTTTTGCCACTATTTACAAATTACAATGGAAATTCCCTTTTTACAAGGAAGATTTCACATTAAAAAAAGTAAGTCCAGCTAATGATTTCCTTGAAGTTTAATCTATAGGAAAATAGAGATTTTTTAATTGTTGTTTTCTAGGTTTGAATAATAATTCTATTTTATTCATAATTTCTTGTTGGTTTTTAGAGGTCTCAATATTTTTTAATTGAACCCAGGTTGCTGACCATATTTCTTTTTCCTGAAAATGAAAAGGGAGATGCTGATATTTGGCCCAATCGACCAAGAAAATCCCCACATCTTTTCTAGGGGATTTTTGATAAAAATAATCTTCAAAATCTTTTGGATTAACCTTTACACCTGTCTCTTCATAAAATTCCCTTATAGCACATTTCTCTATGGTCTCACCTTCTTCAATTTTGCCTTTGAAAAAATTATAATATGACTCTTCTGAGGTTTTATTTAGCAAAACAAAAAAGTTCCCCGATATTATACTATATGGACAAATCCCGTATGAATACTCTTTGGCCATTTTTCTATTCCTTATCTAAATTGCTTTCTAGTTCTGATATACTAGGATGACAGAAAAGTTGATCGCCCATCATATTATCGGATACCTCAACCAAAGACAGCTGAATCTGTTCAAAATTGATGCCTGAGGAGTTATTTCCATTTGCTTCTAAAGTTCTTTTTTTGCCTAATAGGGATTTTATCTTATCCAAAATCTTAATATTATCTTGTTGTACTAATGTCATGTTTTACCTTTTTATTTTTTAATATGAATGTATCTTTTTCTTATCTTTTCCATCTCTATAAGCACCTAAATAATCAATCTGAGACATATCTCTCAACTTTGAAAGCTTGTTGGGCTTTTCATTTTCTTTGTCAATCATTTTTAGGGCTTTCTTTAAAAGTACCTGTGTTTTAAAACTAACAGAACGATCATCCTCATCTTTAATGTAATCAATGCCTTCCTTATCTAGGAAATCTAATAATACTTTATATCGTATCTTTTTAGAATCATCTGACATTCTGATTTTTCTCGATTTTTCTCAATTTTTCCATTTTATTACTATTGTCCTCGAGTTCTTTTTTAAGTACATCAAAAGATTTTTTTCTTTCAACTTTTATTAGAAATTTATTATATGAAATATAAGATTTCAACATTTCTATAATATCACCATAAGTCAGATTATCTATTGTTTTCTTTGGTTCAAAAAATTTAGATTTAAAACTATTCGCTGTTGTTAAATAATCAACAAGATAATATTCTTTTGTATCACAAATAACCTCACCTTCATGACCTTTAAGGTTCTTTATTGTGGTTTTATTATATGAAGCAAGGAGTTCATCAAAATATTTTTCGTCCTTATCATCAAAACCTATATCCGCCATAACATCATTTACTTTATCAGAATACAATAGAATATCTTTTTTATTTGGAATAAAAATTTTAACAGAACCAAACATAGAAGCCTGCATATAATCAGTAGTAGCAAAAGTAGGATTTTTAATTTTAAGATAATTTTTAACAAAATTATAAGCGCCTTTGTTTAAAGCTCCATAAAATGATGTTCTATCATTTGTGATTAGTGCCATTTCTGTAGTCATACCAGAAAAGCCTCGATATAATACTTTTTGTTTCTCTAATTTTTCACTTTTTATAATATTAATAATTTCTTGTGCAATTTCTAATGAATCTTTATCCCATCTATCTAGTATTTTTTCATTAATATAATCTTTAAAATTCATTTTAGCCTCTTTTTGTATTATTTATATTCTATATTAAAATATTTACTGATTATTTTATTCAATCTTCTATACAATAAAGGACACTTTTCTGGCATTTTTGATAATCCTGAGCCTAAACCATCCCATGGAAATATAATTTCTTTATATTTTCCATCTTTAGATAATTTTATTAATTCCGAAATATCTCTTTCTATTATTTCTAAACAATTAATAGTATCAGAAAAATAAGCTTCATTAGACGTTGTTGGTGTCCATTTTGTGCAAATACCAAATGAGTTTTCGCAATCTCTAATTTGTGCCTGGCCACCTTTACCTGCTCTTAAAGTATTATCACCAAAGATGTATAATTTATCAGGGTTTTCAATACATTGTTTAATACTAAACCATTCTTTCTGTTTTCTAAATATCATTAAATTCCTTCACTAACAGATTTTTAAATTTTATCCTTGATAATTTATTTCTTCCATTTCTTTTGTAATAGCATTAAATAATTCAACTTCATTTCTTGAAGTAATGAATATCATTAAATTATCTCTAAATTGAGGCCATAAATTCATAATATAATCTTCATTTATATACTTAGGTATCATTAATCTTACAAATTTGTCTGTATTTATTTGATTACTACAATATTTAACCATTTTATTTAATTCTTGGAATTTCATCTTTTTCTCAATACAATTATAACAAGTTAATATTAAGATAAGTTTAATATATATAATTTTTAAATGTTTGAATAATATTTATCTTTTAATGAATTCATATCTTTTTCTATCATTTCCAAATCTTCAAAAACCATAGCCATTTGTGTCATTTTAAGTGCTGCCTCAATTTGGTATTCTGATACCTCTTCACTGATTTTACTTAATTTTACTTGTTCTGCATGCCAGCAAGGCGCTTGTATAAATTTTGTATTATTTCTAACATCTTGAAGTTCTCTTTCAACAACTTTATCTAAAGAATATCCTATAGGTAACATAGGTCTTGTATAATATGTTTCATAAAACATCTTACTTTCATTTCTTTTCATATCACCTATTGTTGGTGCTTTTTGGTTCCTCATATTTTTTCCTTAAATATATTTTTATTTTTCATAAATCATTCTGGTTTTTCTTCATATTAACCAAGCTATTTATAACTTTTTCATTCATTTACATTCCTTTCTAAAAATTTTTCTGAAAA
>Ga0256842_1001762_pt1 | contig 16735 bp, 14 predicted proteins | sample 4559240metaG_FD_185973 | JGI IMG/M metagenome (GOLD analysis project Ga0256842, IMG submission 185973) | Hydrothermal vent microbial communities from Guaymas Basin, Mexico - 4559-240 | ecosystem: Environmental > Aquatic > Marine > Hydrothermal vents | place: Mexico: Guaymas Basin | collected...
AGGACAATTGGGGCAGAAATTGAGCGGCAGATAGTTCTTGTGCCGATACTTCGTGCGGGCTTGGGGATGCTGGATTCCATCCTCAAACTTGCGCCGGAATCGGTGGTGATGCACCTGGGCGTGCGGCGAAACGAGAAAACACTTGAGCCGGAACCATATTATTCCGCCCTCGGCAGCCAGATTGAGGGAGCGGCGGTGTTCATCCTTGACCCGATGCTTGCCACCGGCGGGACAGTGGCATACGCCGTGGAGACCGTAGCCAGGCATTCCCCCGCCCGTATTGATATACTTTCGGTTCTTGCGGCGCCGGAGGGCGTGGAGAAGGTCTCCACTGTGGCAGAGCAGGTTTCTGCGCCCGTGCGCCTGTGGATAGCCGCCCTTGACAGGGAATTAAACGAACGGGGATACATCCTGCCCGGCTTGGGTGACGCCGGCGACAGAATTTTCGGCACCCAATAAAGTTATCTGGGATTTTTCAGAACCCGTATTCGCTTGATGACGAATTTGCCGTCATCGCTTTTCACAAAGCGTGCCCGCACGGTCGCCTTTATGGGCAACATCTCGTAGGAAATCTCCTTGCCGGTGACATCCACAACGACCACATCGGGCGCCACAGGATAGTAGATTTCGCTCAGAGCAATTTTAGTGGGCTTGACATCCAAAACCTCGTCGTCAAGGGTATAGACGGTATCCCTTTTGGGGTCGTCAAGGCAGATGACCGTATCCTCGCCGAGAGCCGCCGCCGACAACTCAATATCGTCTCCCCGGTCTCCCACGATTTTGCTGGCTGAACCCGGCTGAGCCCAGACAGCCACCAACCAAAACGCCAGAACAATCAATGTAATTTTCACCATTCTCATATTAACCCCTCCGATTTATTTTCCTCGCCAGAATATCGCCTTGCTTTTAGGCGAATTTATACTCGCCGTTTCCTGCGCAATAGCGCCGGTGGAAAGTTGCACGGCAATCATAGCCTCATCGGTGATGCCGACATGAGCCGCAGGCGCCGAGGGCACCCCCTCACCTATCTCAACAAACTCAAACAGCCAGCCATCGTCATCCATACCCAAAATGCTCGTCTCACCGGGAACCCCCGTGCGATAGTCCAGACCATACAGACGGGAACTTCCTCCGAACGAGCACAGTTCCTCATTGGGAATATATGTGGCGAAAAATATCACGCCGCCAAGCAAAATCGGGCGATTGATAACCCGCTCTCCAGCCTCAAGGGTCATCTTCCAGCCCACACCGGAAAGCACATCAAGCAGTAAACTATCATAGGAAACCGGCTCCGTTCCATAGTTATATACATAAGTTCCCGAATCGGTCTGCTGAACAGAGAGGTTTGTGATATCGGTGAGGTCGTCAAAATCTATATAACTGTATCCATCCCAGTTGGTGTCCACGACGCCGAAGAAATATTGTGTGGAGTAATCAGTCTCATCTATGTCGGAGTAATATCTTCCCGAACCGAAATACACCCAGACTCTTCCCTGATCATCCATAGTAATAGCGCCTCCTGCCGTAACAGGACCGGGGACATCAAGGAAAGTATATATCTCCCAATCGTTCAGGTTATCGCTTTCGTGGGTGATGATTTTATATATTTTCCCTTTCCAGGATGAACCAAACCAGTAGGATTCGCCTATATATATAACATCCACATTGCCATCAAGGTCAACATCAACGGGGGTTGGGTCGCCAAAATGCCCATCATCAGAACCAGTAAGGGCTCTGTAGTAGGATGTATCTGACACATCTATAATATATAGTTTAGAATACTGGGAACTGCTGCCCCCAACCGATGTGGGTCCGGAGCCGGCGAGCACAAACCACTTATCCCCGGACTTAACCACGCCGGGATAACTGGTAGTAAATGCAAGGTCATCCCAGTTTATCTCCCACATAAACTCAATGTCATCCGGGTCGGTGATATCAAGGGCAAAATAGGCAGATTTGAAGTTATCAACATCAGGGATATTGTATTCTGTTCCGCCAAATCTCATTCCGCATACAAGCACAGTGCCCCAGCCATTAGGGTGTTTGTCGTCGTCGGGGAAAATTCTTGCGTCAAAAGCCTTGGGTTTCAGGTCAACATAATACACATGGCAATACTGAGGGTCAGCGAGCCATTTGAGATGAGGAATCAAATCGTAAGGAATTATAGCCTCAATTTCCTTCCCCAGGGGCATTCCCATATTGTCAAGATAACCTCTCACAGTGGGGTTACCAGTTTCTATATATCGTCCGGCATTAAAGACATGAAGCATTCCATCATTAGCCCCGACATAAATAACATTTTTACGATCCTTATACTTTTGATAATATGCTCTGTATGATATATCTCCATAGACAAGGTCATATCTATCGGCAGGCGGACCGACAAATGTGGGGGAAGAATTAACTATATCACCAAGTTTCCATACTTTACCACCAGCGGTTCTGAGGCGCCAGTTATTGGCATCCTCGGGATAATCCACGCCACGAATATAATTTATAAGGCTTTCGGCACCGGCATTGGTATAACTGAAATCAAGATAATCCTTGACCCTATCCCTGTGCGCAGGATCTGATTTAAAGTCTATCATCTCCAGTGAACCACCCCAAAGAGCAGGAACAATAACCTTTATATTTCTATTATTGGGATTTACATTCCACAGATATTCACCCGCACGCCAAACGGATTTCACTTCAGGCACAGTCACCACATCGTCCTTGACATCCTCCTCACAGTCTCCATCAGTGTCCTCCCAGCGCTCAACCACAGTAGCATTATCCGACTTGCTGAAGTAAATATGCAAAATTCTATCTGTGGTCAGCTCAAGTTTGCCATCTTGATCAGTATCCTCACGAAGATTGCCTTTTGGGTCAATCCACAGTGCGTGGAGTTCCCCAACCCAACTCAGATCAACCCCTGCAAGATGCCTTCGTGGCGAGAAATAAGCCTGAAAGACATTTCCCTCGCCTTTGTCGCTGGTTGAGACCACCGAGACAGCCGCAGCAGATGAGGTCTGCTGCATAATGTTCATAAAGATATCTATCAGGGCATTTTCCAACTGCCATCCATTTTCCGCCTCATAATAACCGTCGGGAAGTCCGTCATTGTCGCCATCCCACTCGCTTTGAAGGTCTGGCAAATCATTGCCATTTTCGTCAACGAAAGCGCCGTTTTTAGCCGCTCTGCGAAGCACTCCCTTGGCATCGGGCGAATGACCAAAACAATACACCGGATACAAAGTTATAGTCTGTTCATCCTGAAAATCGTCTCTGAGGTCAACGGTATGCGCCCACAGCGCCACATCGTTCAAATAATCCGAGCCTCCCTCATCCCAGGGATAAACATTGGGATTAGCGCCGCAGGGCACCGGGTCGCAGTCAGTGTGATCCCAATCACGATAAGGGGACGGAGTTGACCTATCTTGAGTGGGCTCACCATCGGTTAGATATATAACATAATTGGACACACACCAGGCTTGAATAGGGTCGTGAGCAGCGTAATTAGCGCTGGTGAAATATCCCCTCTTAGCCTGGAAATATCTGGTAGCCTCGTAGAATGTCTCGGAAAGAGGTGTCCAGGTATCACAGCCGATATTCTCTATATCGGTGACCAGGTCTGACATAGGACCACCAATCCAGTGAGCGACATACCCTCCCTCTGAATCATTGAAATGCATAATTCCAAAGCGAACTCTATCATAGACCTCCTGAACAATTCCCTTAACCTCCTCAGGACCCTCCACCTGCTTTTTGACCTTCCATTTGTAACTATAACTTCCACCAGAACAGCCAGACTTTCTATACGCATATAAATACTGATCATAATGGTTTTTGAACTTCCATCTGCAACCGTCATCACACCACCAGTATTTGTAGTAGTATCTGCTCTGAACCGGGTCTTCCCAGATTAAAGTTTTTCGCCCAGTTCCCTGTCGGGAGGCACATTTGCCGCCTACAAGGACCTGCCGCTCAATATCAATTCTCCGGGACATAAGCCAGTTGAGGAAATTCCCCGAAAAGCGCTTATGAGCAGGGTCAGCAGTTCCACTCCAGGAATGGGTTACCTCAAAACGATTGGTTCCATATTGATAAAAACTGTCCGGGTCAGCATACCCATAATATCGGGTATTCGGATCATAACTGCCATAATCATAGACAGTGGGGTTACTGGAGTTTAAGTCAACATATGCGGGCCAGTTCATAGAACCAGAGTTATCCATTATAATAAGGACATTGGGCGGCACAGTTTCCGACAGAAACGGCGGGACAGCACAGGGCATTTCAGCCTGAGACCCCGGCTGCGGGGGTGCTCCGGAATGGCAGGCTCCATCATACCAATAACAATTATATGCATTGCAGTCATCTACATTATTTATCGCCTCGCAACTTGGTTTTTGGTCGTGGCAGGCGGAGTTCCACCAATAACAGCCAAAGTTATCACAGTCGGCTTTATTGTTTAAATCTTCACAATCGGGCGCAGTGCCCCAGCAGGCGTTATTATACCAGAAGCAACCAGAAGTAGCCTGACAGGTGGTCTGGTCGGTTATGTCCTCACACTGGAGCGGATCGCAGTGGCAACTTCCGTTATACCAATAATAACCGTATCTTTCACAATCATCTTGATTATTTGGTTGCGTGCAGGATGGAGGGTAGGTATGACAGTCATTATTCCACCAATAGCATCCGTATCTCTCGCACGAGTATTTATTACTCCAACGCCAGCAACGCCATCCCCGGGCATAGGCGCCTTGGAATAAAAACAGGAGAGCCATCAAAACCAAAAATATCCTAACAAATTTTTCAACATTACGCCTCATTTTAATCACCTCCACAGTTTTATCTAACATTTATGCCTATTACTTTCCTGTATGCGGTTTCAATCACTGCCTGTTCATTCGCCTGCCCTTTCGCTGTTGACTCAATTCTATAATATATTGCACTCCCTCCCGAAGAAACCCCGGTTCCAACCCCCTCATATCCGGTGCCGCCAAACACTATATTAGCACCGCTTATAGTTCCCGTAAAAATATACTCTATCACCAAAGAAACCTGCCTACCCGCCACATTTATAGGGGCAGTGCTGGGAGCAGTGCCGGCACGGGCTGCATTTTCTATATTCAACATACCCACCTCAACTCCGGATTCAGCCGCCTCAAACACCGAAAGATACCTCCGTGAACTACCAGCAACTCCAGAACCGCCAATCAAAAGTTTTAGTATCATCCCAGCCACCAGCATCATAAACAACAGAACCATTATTACTGTTATCATTGCAACGCCTTTTCTATTTGCAGTCGCAATCTTCATCATAAATTCCTCGGCTTTATTATTGTTTGCCACAAATCATATCTCAAATTCCTACCGTAGTTGTCAGTATTTATAATTTGATTGGCTACCACAATCGTGTCTCTTGGATAATAATACCCCTCAGGTTGTCTTGTAGCAGAGACAATTGAAATTCTCATAAGTCTGATATTATCCAGCAAAGATGGATTATATGTCACAGCGGAAAGGTCATCCATCTCCTCGCCAGCATCAACCTGCTTGTCGCCGTCAAGGTCAACCCAGAACCGGACCTGAAAGTTGATGACATTGGGCATAAATATCGTTGAATCCCTCATAAGATTGCCGTTCTGGACATAATATGTGACCGACTGTGGACCGGCAGCGGACCCCACCGAAAACACAAAATTCAGCGAGGAGTTCACGATATTGTTCAGGGTTAAAAGCCAAGCATCCTGCCCTGTGGGACCCACAGCCGTGGCGGTATCTGTGACCTGATATACCGGCAACCCAACCTGACCTTTTGCGGGCGAAAGAATTATTATATAATCGCCCTTTGTTATATCCTGTTGAGGGTCGTTCCAGCGGCGCACCAGAATCTGATTGGTTCCGTTCGCCGGAGAAAGCATATATGTCCACTTGCCAGCCCTTCCCGAAGGACCAAAGGCAACCGACTGAAGCGTCAAAATATCCGAGCCGTTCTCCCCCGCATTGTCCTGATTTGAAATGGGAATCACCGACGACGGCATACCATACCCCGCCATAAAGATATCCCACTTTATAAACTGCGCCCCAACTTGCGCATCCGCCTGAGCGAGCGACTCCCTCTGCTGCGCCAATGACTTTGAAAAGAACGCCGAGAACACATAAAATGTCGCCGTCAGCAGAAGCCCCACCAGTATCATCGCCACCAAAAGTTCCGTCAGCGAGACGCCAGAACGCCTCTCCACAACTGCGTTTATTTTATATCTCTCATCTTTCATCGGCTTACCGCCGCTTTGTATGTCAAAAAACTTACCTGATGCGTTCTATCATCCACAGGGCTGTGCCACAGCACTATTATATTCACACTCTTAATCCCCGCCATAGGCAAACCTGTGGCGACATTCCAGTCCACAATATACTGCTGTCCCTCAATGGATACAGTGTCGGAGTGGTCGGGGTCTTCGGTGTCGCCCAGGTCGGTGGTGTCGCCGTCATCGGAGAGGAACGCATCATCGTAATCCATCGCCCGCACCCGCTCGGCATATTGTTCGGCAAGCAATCTCGCCTGATTGAGGTGTTTGGTGTGCAAATTCCCCTTGAGCATAAACACCGTCAGAGGCGCAAGAGCAAGCACCCCCACCGCCAGAATTGTGAAGGCAATCATCACCTCAAGTAGGGTAAAACCCATTCTATTTCGCCTCAAACCACGCATTTTCGCTCGCCTATCCGCCTCCCTCCTCACAGTTCTACTTACCCGACCTCCCAAAGATATCTGCCCCGCCTCTGCTTTATCACCTGATCACAGGAAAATCACTGCCAACCCGCTCCAACCCGTTTCATAACCACCGCAGTGCCGGTGGCGGAAATCAGCACAGCCCTCGTCTCGCTTCCATCGGTGAAATACACGACCCCGGAATTCTGCACTCCCATCCTCGGGCGGAAGATGATGGTGTTGTTCACGAAAGTGACGCCGTCATCGGGTATTGCGCCGCCGTCGGGACCACGGGCACCCGCAGGGACATCATCGCCGACACCAAACCGCACCAGGCGATGAAGAGGATTCCTTCTGGTCGGCACAAAATTACCCATACTGTCAAGTTCGCCTATCCACCACACCTGCGGCGAAGAATCCGGATAACAGACTATCAGCACCACCCGGTCCTTCTCAAGAGCCATCTGCCGAGCCAGAGACACATCCTGCTTGAATGTCGTGGCGGAATCCATAACCCGGATATGCTTCCCCATCCTGCCCAGAATGAACCAACTTCCCGCCGTCAATATGCCAATAATCACCACGACAACGACCACCTCCATAATTGTAAGTCCGCTGCGCCGGGGCATTTTCCCTGATGTCCTCCTTCCCACATAGTATTATATCAAAAAATTTGTGGAATTCAATCGTAATAAGCGCCTAATCGCAGATAAACACCTTTCCGGAAAATTTTTCGCCGGACAGAAAAATTTTGTAGATATACACCCCCGGCGCCACTTTTTTGCCGTTTTTGTTCCGGCAGTCCCATTCAACCGAGACTCTCTGGGGAAGGTCAACCTCCGTGCGATATTCCCAGACTATCTGCCCATCCGAGGAGAACACCATCACGACAAACTCCCCCGGCGAGCGGACATCGGCGGAAAATGTGATGGGCAAACCACAGGCGGGATTAGGATACGGCGGGAAAAACTCATTTTGCGCATTGACGGGCACCGAAAGACTTTCGGATTTTGCTATTGATATGCTCAAACTCGCCTGCGACGGCGCCGAATAGACCAGCGGGAAAAATCCCACCGCCCGATACTGCCATATCCCCGGGACGCCGGCATACTCCCCGGCAGAACATACCCAGAACGAATCCACCGGGTCATCGGGGATAAAGCCCACGGTTGCCACGCCAAGGTCGGCTGCGGCGTAATCCGTCCAGTTTGACAGGCGGGCAAGAATTCCATAGGACTCGGCGGCATAGGGCACCACAAAGTAATGGGTCGCCAGCGGCGACAGGGACACATCCCCCCAGAAATTATCCTCGCTCAAATCAACGGAATCGCAGGCGGGAAGCGGATAATTCTGCCCCTCGGCGAAATACCCCGGTGCCCACTGGTCGGCAGTGCGGAACCGCCAGTTTGAAAATATCCCGTAAAGGCGCTCAAGGGAACTTCCCCGCTCCCCGGCAAAAAGCGCCGTTGCGTTCACCGGCGGCTCCGTCTCGCACAACTCCCAGATGCGCTTTATACACTGCCCGGTGAATCTGACGCCCTCCGGCGCAAAATACTCCTCAACAAATATCGGGAACAGAACCGCACCGTATTCAATTGAGCCGTTGTAGTTCGCCGTAAAAAGCGGAACCTCCGGCGCCTCCTGAAACGAGGGCAGATAGTTATAATAGTCGTTCACCTCATCATAACAAAATTCCTCGTCAAAGACCGCCGATGCCTCCATCCACCAGACAAAATATGAATACTCCGACAACTCCGGGAAACGATAGGCGAACTGCACAGCGTGGAAGAACTCGTGGGCGCAGGTGACCTTCAGCAGAGGGTATGGGTCGGACACCTCATCGCCGATGCGCCTCATATCCGACTGGATTTCAAGGTATGCCGTGGCTTTGAGGGAAACACCGTCGGAGTTAGCCACCCGCGGGACGGTCTCGCCGAAAAAGCCTGCGCCGGTGTTGGCAAGATAGACATCAACCCGTGGGTCGCCGCCGAAATCCACCGAATCGCCCGCCCAGAGGGTGTCCGGCAGAGGCTGGCGGTATCCCACAGAATCAATCAGAATGTGCCACACATTTTCCAGATATATCCCGGTGCTGTCCACATAGTCGGGGATGCCGTTGCTGTCGGCATCGCCGGGGAAAACCTGATTGTATCCTGCGGTGTCATACCAGATTCTGAAATGCTCGGTGTCAAAATAGAACGGCAAATCCGGCGGGGACATAGGCTCCTTGGAGTAGAACCGCCTTATTGCGTCTGCGGTTCCGCAGCGGCGCTGTGCCCCGAAGGAAACCGCCGCCACAGACAGCACGACCAGACATATCCATTTAATCCTTCCGCTCATCAATTTCCACCTCGTATAATGTGACCTGCCCTTTACCTCGGGCTTTGGAAACATACAGGGCGGTGTCCGCCCGGCGGAGAAGTTCCTCCGCATCAATGAACTCATCCTTCATAACCGCCACGCCGATACTGGCGGTAATGTGCTCTGTTCTCTGCCCGAAATTATCCGGAAGCGGGGTGCTGGCAATTCTGGCGCAAAGTCTTTCGGCGGTGTCAACCGCCTCGTCAATATCGCAATCGGAAAGGACAAGGACGAACTCATCACCGCCGTATCTTGCGGCGAAATCGCCGGTTCGCAGAAAACCCCGCACAATTTCAGCAATCTCGGCTAAAAGTTTATCCCCCGCCTGATGCCCGTAGTTATCATTATAGCGCTTGAAATCGTCCAAATCCATCGCCAGAAGCGCCAAGGGCTTGCCCTCTGAATAGTGCTGATTTATCACCTTGGGGAGATTTTCGGTAAAATACCTGTAATTGCGCAGTTGAGTGAGTTCATCGGTGATTGCAAGTTTTGCAAGTTGGCGGTTTTTCCGGGCGAGTTCCTCGGCGGTGCGCTTGAGTTGCTCCTCAAGGAGACGGAAATCGGTGATGTCCTCAACTATTGTGAGAATTCGTGTGACCTTTTCGTTTTCCTCAATCACAGGTATAATTTTAGTCCTCGTGATTACCTTTCTATTCTCATCAATTATCCTGATTTCCTCGGTTTCCACGCTTGTTTTGTTTTTTATAACCTCGGAGTATATAACTTCCCTTCCTATATCTTTAAGAAACGGAACGACCTCAAAAAGATTTTTTCCGACTGCCTCACCTGATACATCAAAAAGTTTGTAAAATACCGGCGAAACCGACAAAATTGTCATATTAGTGTCAACTAAAAACACCGCTTTATCAATATTTTCCAAAATATCCCTGTATATTTTTGAACTTTTATACAATTCAGCAATCATTGAGCGAATATACAGTGCCTGCGAGAAGGAAAGGGAGAAGGTCTCTAACAGTTCTGTGCTCATCCTTCTGGTAGGTTCGGAGGGTATGGCGATAACTGCAAATTTTTTCTCCCGCAGTTTCAAAACCACAAAGGTGATATGAGAATATTTACACACGGACTGGACTGAATACATCGCCGCGGATATGGATTTGTTGGTTTCTTTGAGACTTTTTATATCCAGCATCACATACGAGGAGATTTCATCGGGGGAATGTTCGCCGATTTTGTCGCCGAGTTCAATATGAGCGGGGTCTATACCGCATTTTCTAAATTCATCCTGAATTCTATAGTCCTTTATAACATAAGGACCCGGCACCCAAGTCTGCTCCCTCTCCGAATATATCCACGACAGAACCATATTGGTATCAAATATTTCGGAAACCACCTTCAAAATTTCTTCAAAAATAGAACCACTATCACTATCAGGATATATTAATGATTGAGAAACCCGATATATTTTTCCAAGTTTGCGTCTGTTTTCGGTCTCAAATTTTAGAATTTGAGATTGTTGCTCTATTCTAATTTTTTTCTGGGCGTTAGCAAGCATCAGCCGGGCTACAAAGAACGCAATAAGCAAAAACAAAACCGTTATCCCCAAAATTTTCCACCGCAGAGGCGCAATTGGAGCCGTGGCAAGGGCGTAATCGGAATCAATCCCCATAATCCACCTTTCAAACCCCACATTTATTGCCCTGCAGACCAGAATTCGCCTTAAATTGTTCCGACTGTAAACCACAAACCCTTCGTTCCGGGAAGTGGAAAGCGAATTCAAAAATCTTTTCAGACTCACATCCTTTGCGCCAGCATAGATTGAATCCAGCAGAACCCCCGACGGTTTTTGAGAATGAATCAAAACCCGCCCGGATTCATCGGCAAGCCAAACAATTTGCGCCTCATTCCCGAAAAGGGGACCAAAAAACTGATTAGCCAGACTGTCAAACGAGACCAGCACCGCCACAGTGCCGTTGAAGACAGAATCCCTCAAAAACACCGGATGATGATATATTATGGCATCAAACCCCTGAACCACCCTTATCGGACCGCCTATCACCGGCTTGCGGGACAGAAGAATTTTTTTTATGTGCGGCTGATGCGAAATGTCTGTCCCCTCATAATCCTCATACGGCACCGTGACCACAATCCTGCCCAGAGAATCCATCCGGGTTATTGACGCCAGTATATCCGAACGGGATTTATAGACCGCCCAAAAATGCTGGCGCATAGTCTGTTTGTCCATATTGACCACATCGGGAAAAGAGGCGAGATAGCGGGCATCACCGAAAATGCTTTTCAGCACGGTCTCAACACCCTCAAGGGTCTGTTTTTCAATAAGTTGCTGGCGGTCCACAAACTGGACAACAGCAGTTCTTTCGGCATCCTTGAGGATGCTATACGATGCGAAAACTATGACAACCCCCAGAATCAGGAAAAACGCAAAAATTTTCCAATTTGCCGACAATTTCAATACCTCACACCCCCCAACTCTCAAACCTGCCCCATAATTTAAATTGACAGGACCGATTTTGAAATTTAATTTTTGGAAAAATTCTGGTGTGGAGGGAAAATGGAAGAATTCGTGACAATCCTTGCCGGGGGCAGGGGCGAAAGGTTCTGGCCCGCAAGCCGAACCAATATGCCAAAACAACTCCTCAAGTTGTTCTCAAACAAGACAATGCTTCAGGAAACCATTGACAGGACACTGCCCCTCGTCCCTATGGAGAGGACGCTTATCATAACTGGGAATCATCTGGCGGACCTGATTAAACAAACGCATCCGGATATAAAGGACGAAAACTTCATAATAGAACCTATGGCGAAAAACACCGCCCCGGCGATTTGTCTTGCGGCGGCAAAAATTGTGGCAGAATACGGCGACGGAATTATGTATGTCCTCGCCTCGGACCATTATATCTATCCTGCGGAGATGTTCCGGGACGCCCTCAAGGTGGCAAAGGAAGTCATCCTCACCTTTGACAAACTTGTCCTTATGGGGATTCAGCCCACCCGTGCGGAAACCGGCTACGGCTACATCCAGATTGCGGACAAAATCGCCGAATACGACGGGATAAAGTGCTTTGATGTCAAATCCTTCAAGGAAAAGCCCTCACGGGTAAAGGCGCAGGAGTTCTACCTTTCCGGCGAGTATCTGTGGAACAGCGGCAATTTTATGTTCCGTGCGGGAAAAATTTTGGAAGAGGCGGAAAAATATCTTCCCGAATTCGCCAAAAAAATGCGACAATACATAGATAAATACGGCACTCCCGAGGCGGATAAAATCCTTGCGGAGGCGTTTGAGGAAGTCACAGCCATCAGCATTGACTTTGCGATTCTGGAGAAATCCAAAGATGTCGCTGTGCTCTGGGGCGCATTCCAGTGGGACGATGTGGGAAGTTGGGGCGCCTTAGAAAGAATCCTGCCCCGGGATAAATTCAACAATGTCATCGCCGGCGTGGACAAAAAACTTCTGGTGGACACCTATGAGACCACCATTTATAACAACAAAGATACCCTTATTGTGGCTTTCGGTGTCTCGGATTTGGTCATTGTAAATATGGGCGATGTCGTTCTGGTTATGAACAAGGCGAGAATCCCGGAAATGAGAAGCCTTGTGGAAAAAATCAAGGAGAATCCCGAATGGAAAAAATACCTATGAGTGCGAAAAAATACATACTCTCAATCATCTGGGCGGGGATTTTTATAGTGTCGGGATGCACCTATATTCAGAGACCAAATATACAAAAGGGAAACGAGGAGCAGGACTACACGATTCCCGAGGCGGCGCAGGAAATTCCCCAGTCCCTGATACCGGAGAAAGAACCGCCAAAACCCCAGAAACAAAAGGGAAAACCCCAATTTGCCGATATCACAAGCAAACCCGAACAGCCCAAAAGGGAATCTGGTTGGGGATACAGAATTCAGATTTACTCCTCAATGAGGCAGGAGGAGGCAGAAAGTGTGGCGGCGGTGGCTCACACCAGACTTGAGGAGAAGGTCTATGTGGAGTTTCATCCGCCGTATTATAAGGTGAGGGTGGGCAACTGCTGGACCGCAGATGAGGCAGCAGAACTTCTGGAGAAGGTCAAAAAAGCCGGTTTCCCCGATGCCTGGGTGGTCCGTGCCACGGTGGTCAACGAAGAATAACGGAGGTGCAGATATGGAGTTCAAAATCGGAAAGACAAAGGTTCTCATAGTGCAGGGGGATATTGCCGAGCAGGATGTTGAGGCGATTGGTTTCAGCACCAACGACCGTCTGTGGATGGGTGGGCGTGTCGGCGAGGCGCTCAAGAAAAAAGCCGGCGAGGACATTGAGACCGAGGCGATGAAACAGGGACCGCTTCCGATAGGCGAGGTCGCCGTGACCTCCGGCGGTGAACTGCCCGTAAAACACATTCTGCACACGGTCATTATGGGGCAGGACCTCAAACCCACCGAGGAAACTATCCGCAGTGGCACCCGCAACCTTCTGAAAAAAGCCGACGAGATGAAAATAAACTCTCTGGCAGTAAGTGCCTTCGGCGCAGGGATGGGCAAAGTTCCAGCGCACGAGTCCGCCCGGGCGATGGTTGACGAGATCATAAATGGGCTTTTGTCGGCGCAAAACTTAAAGGAACTCCGGATAGTTCTCCACAATGAGGGGATATTTAGGGCGTTCACCGAGGAATTTGAGCGCCGATTCACCCGGAGGTAGGCAAAAATATCTTGACAAACCCCGATAAATGTTCATTCTTCTGATTTTGCGGGGCGTGGCGCAGTCTGGAAGCGCACCTGGTTTGGGACCAGGGGGTCGGAGGTTCAAATCCTCTCGCCCCGAGAGGATTTTTAAGATAACTTACAGGGAGGAAAACTATGGCGCGTGTATGTGAAATCTGCGGAAGAAGAACCCGTGTGGGCAACATCGTCACCCACGCAACCAACAGATTGAAAAGAAGGTTTCATCCCAACCTTCAAAAGGTCCGTGTCCGTATGCCGGACGGCTCCATAAGAAAAATCACTGTCTGCACAAGATGTCTGAAGGCGGGCAAAGTGCAGAAGGTGATAAAGGTAAAGGGAGAATAATTTTTTTCAGGAACACGCCGATGGATGTTGAACATATAATCTTCGTTGTATCAGCAAGTTGCATTTTTCTCTTGACATTTTCCCTAAATCAATATTTTTTTACATAGGGTGATTTTGAAGTTAAAAGGAGGGAATTATGCGTTTCCGTGCTTTTATGTTTTTCCTCGCCGTCGTGGTTGCGGCTTTTCTGCTCAGCGGCTGCGCCTGTGGGTATAAGTCCTCTCAGACAAACCTACAACTTGGCGACCTGATGATTGGCATAATAGTCACTCAACCCCTCACCTATTACTACGGACCTACCGCATATCTTGAGGTCTGGGGTCCCGATGGAATCTACCTCACCAAGGAAATCCCTATGTATATGGGAAATCAAGTGGCAATTTTCAGAAATCTGCCAGCGGGAAGGTATATTGCCTCTCTCAGTTACAGCGGAATGGTGGCGACAAAATGCGCCGTGCTGTGCGGTATGGGTGATGTCCAGTGGCGTGCGGACTGCAGTCAGGAACTCAAAGAATTTCTCAATCAGAAAAAGAACTCTCCCAAGGGCAAAACAGGCTGGCAGGGATGGGGCAAAACCAACGAATACCCCGATTTCGCTCCTGAAAAATGTCCCGGATGTGGTCACGGAGAACCCTGCCAGACCACCATCATCTTCAAGATGCCCGAGGATGCTCTAAAATACGACCCGTGAAACCCCAAAAGGGCGCTCTGCGGCGCCCTTTTTTGATAACATTTCAGAAAAATTATGAATTTCCTGACCACCACATTGCTTTCGCTGGTGCTGATAACCCAATGTGCCAACTGCCAACAGAGGCAAAATCCTGTCCAGACCCCGGTGGAGAAAGTCCCGTATGAGTTTTTAATCTCCCGCTCAAACGATGATTTCACTCCTGCGGTCTCCGGCGCCACAATTGCTCTCGCCACGCTTCAGCGCCAGCAGATGGACATTGAACTCTCGTTCCGGGTAGGAAGGCGTATTACTTTTTCTTCCCTCACCGACGACATCTCCATTGACTGCCATCCGGTGTGGGACCCCAAAACGCAGGCAATCATTTTTGACTCAAACAGAAACCAGAAAATCGCTCTGTGGAGTATGGCGCTGTCCGAAAGCGAACCCAAACTCCTCATAGAGTCCCAAAGCGGGATGGTGTTTGACGCCGCCATATCCCCTGACGGCGAAAAGTTGGTTTATGTCAGCGCAAAACTCCCCGACCAGCAGTGGTGGACATATTATGTGATACCCCCCAGCGGCGGGCAAAATACCTTCGCAATAATCCTCCGGGACCTCCAGTCCCAAAAAGAAGAAAAAATTGCCTCCGGGATGTTTCCGGCATTCTCCCCCGACGGGGAAAAAATAGCCCACGCCTCCTTTGACGGCTCTACCTGGAATTTGTGGATAAAAGACCTCAAAACCGGCAGGAAAACCCAACTGACCAAAAGCCTATACAACGACTTCTATCCAACATTCTCCCACGACGGGAAATGGATTGCCTTTGTGAGGGAAAACCCGGCAAATCACGCAACGGACATCTGGATTGTAAAGTGCACGGGCGGCTCGCCGATACAGTTGACCAGCACCACCCAGCACAACGAGGGCGCCCCCTTCTGGACACAGGATGGAATTTACATCCACACCGACAGCGGGGACAACACACCATACGATATCGCCCTCATCCCGCCCGATGTTCTTCCCTCGGCGCAGGCGGCGGCATCCAAATCCGAAATTGATAAAACAAACATAACCATTCAGGTTCTCAACAGCACACGAATCCCAAAACTTGCGGCAAGAACCGCAAAACTCCTTGAGGAACACGGGTTCAAAGTATCCGATGTGGGGAACACCAAGCGGGAAAGAAACCTCTACAAGGGCAAAATCTATTACAAACCCGGGCTCAGAGACATCGCCCGGGAGATTGCAGAAATTATCCCCGGAACGCAAAGACTCTACCAGAGCGAGGCGTTCAAATACGATATCGTGATTGTCCTTGGAAGAAACACTAAGTATAAGTGAGCCTTTATGTTGTCCCGCCTTCAATTTTGTTGACCCCCGCAAAATAATTGCTATTTTGTTAAAAACTTTATGAGGGGGTGCCTTATGCTGAGAGGAAGCATTCCGGCGCTGGCGACGCCGTTCAACAAATCGGGGAAACCCTGCAAGAGAACCTACAAAAAACTTATCAACTGGCACATAAAATCCGGTAGCGATGGAATTCTGGTCGCCGGATGCACCGGGGAAAGTTTCACACTGACCGAAAAGGAGCGGGATGAACTTCTATCCCTTGCCGTGGAGACCGCAAAGGGGAAAATCCCAGTGATTATGGGCACCGGGGCGTCATCAACCGCAGTTGCAGTTGACAGGACAAAGCGCGCGAAAAAAATCGGCGCCGATTATGCTTTAGTCATTACGCCGTTCGCCAACAAACCCACTCAAGCCGCTCTGGAAAAATACTTCCTTGAGGTCGCCGAGGTGGGACTGCCCATAATCCTGTATAATGTCCCCTCCCGGACGGGGACGAACCTTGCCCCGGAAACCGTGTGCCGCCTGGCAGAACACCCCAACATCGTGGCGATAAAGGAGGCATCGGGCAGTCTTGACGCCGTGAGCGCAATAATCTCCTGCGCACCGGAGGATTTCGTCGTTCTCTCCGGCGGCGA
>Ga0256842_1001763_pt1 | contig 16732 bp, 15 predicted proteins | sample 4559240metaG_FD_185973 | JGI IMG/M metagenome (GOLD analysis project Ga0256842, IMG submission 185973) | Hydrothermal vent microbial communities from Guaymas Basin, Mexico - 4559-240 | ecosystem: Environmental > Aquatic > Marine > Hydrothermal vents | place: Mexico: Guaymas Basin | collected...
TCTCTTGTTAAAAGTTTTGTAACTCTTAACATCTCCTCTTTATCTATCATAAGAAGTCTATCGTAGTGTTCTCTCTCAAGATAATCTCTTTCTTCTTTTTCAAGTTCTAAAGCTCTTGGATCTTTGTCATAACCTTTTTTAGTAAAGATTTTAACATCAACTACAACACCCTCCATACTTGGCGCACAATAAAGTGATTTGTTAGCAACATGTCCAGCTTTTTCACCAAAAATTGCTCTTAAAAGTCTCTCTTCAGGAGTTGGTTTAACTTCACCTTTAGGGCTTACTTTACCAACTAAAATCATACCACCACTTACATGTGTACCAATCTTAACAATACCACTCTCATCAAGATGTGCTAATTCATCATCTCTAACATTTGGTATATCACGAGTTATCTCTTCAACACCATGTTTTAACTCTCTTGCCTCAACCTCTTTTTCATAAATATGAACAGAAGTAAAAGCATCTTTACGAATTAATCTCTCAGAAATTACAATCGCATCCTCAAAGTTAAAACCATTCCAAGGCATAAACGCAACCATTGCATTAACACCAAGTGCCAATTCACCCTGATCCATATTTGGACCATCTGCAATTATTTGATTTTTTGCAACTTTTTCACCAACTGTAACTATTGGTTTTTGAGCAAAAGATGTATTTTGATTGGTACGAAGATTTTTTTGTAAAGGATAGTAATCTATATATATCTCACCATCTTCTTCACCCATAACATAGATATGTTTTGCATCAACTTTTTCAATAGTACCAGCTCTTTTAGCTTTTACACACTCCCAACTATCACGAGCCACAAGTTTTTCAACACCTGTTCCAACCATTGGAGCATTTGGTTTTAAAAGTGGCACAGCCTGTCGTTGCATATTTGAACCCATAAGCGCACGGTTGGCATCATTATGCTCCAAAAATGGGATTAACGAAGCTGCAACACCAACAACCATATGAGAAGAAAGGTCTGCATATTCACAATCTGTTGGTGGACGCATCAAAATCTCACCATCTTGTCTAACAGAGATGATACTCTCTACAAATTGATTATCAGAATTTACTTTATTTGAAGCAGCTGCAATCATAACACCCTCTTCTTGAGTAGCAGTCAGATAAACAACTTCATCAGTAATTTTCCCATCTTTCATCACTTTATATGGAGCTTCAATAAATCCATGCTCATTTACTTTAGAGTAAGTTGCAAGAGTATTGATAAGCCCAATATTTTGACCCTCAGGAGTTTCAATAGGACAGATACGACCATAGTGAGTTGGATGAACATCACGCACTTCAAATCCAGCTCTCTCTTTTACTAAACCACCCTCACCAAGAGCTGATAAACGACGCTTATGCGTAACTTCTGATAATGGGTTTGTCTGATCCATAAACTGAGAAAGTTGCCCACCAGAAAAAAACTCCATAATTGTTGAAGTTATCATTTTTGAGTTGATTAAATCATGTGGCATAAGTTCTGCCATAGGACCACTCATAGTAGATAATTTATCACGGATTGCTTTTTGCATCTTAATAAGACCGTTATGTAACTCATTACCTAAAAGCTCACCAATACTTCTAATACGACGATTTCCCAAGTGATCTCTATCATCAATATGCCCTTGACCATTTTTAACTTTAATCACATATTTAACAGAGTTAATAATATCTTCATGTGTTAAAACAGTTATATATTCAGGAATATTTAAATCAAGTTTATGATTCATTTTCATACGACCGACACGAGTTAAATCATATCTCTCTGGATCAAAGAAAAGTTGATTTACAAAAACTTTTGCAGCTTCTTTTGTAACTGGCTCACCTGGTCTCATAACTTTATAGATACGAATTGCAGATAAATCATTTTCGTCTTCTATCTCTTCTGTTTGTTTTAAAAGTTTTAGTGAATCTGCATCAGCATTAAAAGCATTGATAATTGAACTATCTACACCCTCAGCCAAATCATTTGCAATTTTAAAACTCTCCACTCCAATTTCAGCCATCTTTTTAAGTTTTACTTCATCAATATGAGTCATTGTATCAAAAAGAATTTCACCAGTTTCAGGATCAATAATAGGCTCTGCCAAATATCTATCAAGCAATACTTCTAACGGATATTCAACATCACTTAATCCAGCATCAATAAATTTTTGTGCTTTTTTCGCTGAAAGTCTTTTACCAGTTGCTACTAGCACTTCACCATTCATATCAACTAAGTCGTAGCTAAGTCTTGAAGAGTAATCTGATGGATTAAACTTCATAGAAAATCTATTATCAGAAAGATTTATAGTTTGAATAGGATAAAATAGTTTTAAAATATCTTGCTTAGAATAACCAAGCGCTCTAAACATAATAGTTACTGGAACTTTACGGCGTTTGTTAATTCTCATATATAAAATATCTTTTGGATCATACTCAAAATATAACCACGAACCACGGTCTGGAATAATCTGACCAGTATAGATAAGCTTAGTATCTGCTGTTGTTGATTCTTCCTCTTTAAAAATTACACCAGGTGATCTGTGAAGTTGGTTTACAACAACTCTTTCAACACCATTAATTATAAAAGAAGTTCTTTCAGTCATCAAAGGTATATCACGAACAAAAATAGATTGCTCTTTTATATCTTTGACACCAAGTTTTTCTTTAGTATTTTCATCTCTGTCCCATAAGACAAGACGAGTTTTCATTCTAAGAGATACTGCGTAAGTAAGACCACGCTCCATGCACTCCCTAACTGTATATTTAGGTTTTCCAACCTCGCTACCAATATATTCAATAGTTAATCTATTTTGAACATCATGTATTGGAAAAACAGATTGAAATACATTTTCAATACCACTTGCAGTTCTATCTTTAGCATTAAGCATAAGAAAGTTATCATAAGAACTTTGTTGTAGTTGCAGTAGATTTGGTACTTCTATCTGTTGAGGAGTTTTAGAGAAGTCTACACGAAGACGATTTCCAGAGTATAAAGTGTTTAACATAGGCTACCTCGGTAAGTAATTAGTATCATATTCAAGCGTCCCTGAATAGATTTTGTAAGGCTCTTAAACAGAGCTTGATTTAACAGTGCTTATAAACGACATAAGGGCACTTTTAAGAGGAGATAAAATTCTCATCTTAAAAGCGCCCAAAAAGGAGGGGTAACCCCCTCACAAATTGTTAAGTTTAAACTACTTAACTTCTACAGTTGCACCTGCTTCTTCTAGTGCAGTTTTAGCTTCTTCAGCAACATCTTTATCTACACCCTCTTTGATTGTAGATGGTAATGCTTCACATGCTTCTTTAGCTTCTTTAAGTCCTAAACCAGTTAATGCACGAACTGCTTTAATTACAGCAATTTTCTTAGCACCAGCACTAGTTAATACAACATTAAATTCAGTTTGTTCAGCAGCAGCTTCGCCACCAGCAACAGCACCAGCAACAGCAACAGGTTGTGCAGAAACACCAAATTTTTCTTCAAATTCTTTTACTAATTCAGAAAGTTCTAATACCGAAAGTCCTGAGATAAATTCTAATACATCTTCTTTAGTTACAGCCATATTATTTTCCTTTAATTTTTTTAAAATTTAAGAAAACCTCTACATTTTTGTACAATAATGGAAGTAATTCCATCATCTACGCTAACGCTAAGTTTCCTTTGGCAGGAAGCCCATCGCACCAGTGCGATTCTTCCTATGGTTTTTGTGATATTATCACATTTACAAGAAAGCCTAAGCTTCCTCTTCTTCTTTTTTCTTTCTTAAAGCATCGATTCCAACTGCCATATTAGTAATTGGAGCCATCCAAGTAGCAGCAAGCATACCAAGAAGTTCATCACGACCTGGAAGTTTAGCAAATGCTTCAATCTTAGCTATGTCTGCAACTTCTTTATCTAAGTAACCAGCTTTAATAACAAATTTCTCATTATCTTCTGCAAAATCAGCAGCAATTTTAGCAGCATTTATAACATCATCAGACCAAATAAAAATATTTGTATCTTTAATATCAACACCACTCATACCAGCATTATTTAATGCGATAGTTGCTAAAGTATTTTTTACAACCTGAACACTTGTGTCTTTTGCACGAGCAGCTTTTCTAAGTATCTCTAGTTGACCAACATTTAAACCTTTGTAGTCACAGATAACAACTGCTGTCGTATTAGCAAATGAAGTAGTTAATTGCTCAATTACTTCAGCTTTTTTTGACTTTAACATATAAATCTCCTTTCTAGACATAACTTCAAGAGGGGCGAGAAAGGCTCGATTAAGCTAACTACCAACACGGTAGATACCCCCAACTATCTTTAGTCCAAGTATTTCAGATTTTCAAAACTTGAAAATCTTTACTGTAACATACAACTTATTTTACAATAAAAATTTTCATGACACCAAAAAAAGGTGTCAAAAAAACTATTTAATATCTGCTAAAGCAATTACATCCAATTTTACAGCTGGACTCATTGTTAAACTAAGAGCAGCATTTTTAATATAACGACCCTTTGCACTTGCTGGTTTTTGTTTATTGATAGCAATAACAAAAGATGTTAAATTCTCTGCAATTTTATCAGCATCAAAACTTGCTTTACCGATACCTGCATGGATATTACCTTTTTTATCAACTCTAAATGCAACCTGACCACCTTTAACATTTTTAACAGCAGTAGCAACATCTGGAGTAACAGTACCAGTTTTAGGATTAGGCATAAGACCTTTTGGTCCTAAAATACGACCTATTTGACCAACAAGTCCCATACAATCAGGAGCAGCAACAACAACATCAAAGTTGAAAATTCCCTCTTTTATTTGGGCAACTAAATCATCAGTTCCAACTATATCAGCACCAGCAGCTTTTGCTTCATCAGCTTTAGCACCTTTAGCAAAAACAGCAACACGAACAGTTTTACCAGTTCCGTGTGGAAGAACAATCGCACCACGAACCATTTGATCTGCATGTCTTGGATCTACATTTAAGTTCATTGCAATCTCAACAGTTTCGTCAAACTTTGCACTTTTTAAATCTTTTACAGTAGAAGCAGCTTCTGCAACACCGTATGATTTTGTATTATCAATTTTTTCTAATAATTGTTTATATCTTTTACTCATATCAAACTCTCCTATAAATTCTGCCACATAGTTTTAAATCATTGTGGTCGATGATTTGTTTAGACCTTAATCTACTATTTCGATACCCATTGAACGAGCAGAACCAGCTAAAGTATTAGCAGCCATCTCTTTGTCATCAGTATTTAAATCTTCAATTTTAGCTTCAACAACTTCCATCAATTGAGCTTTAGTGATTTTTCCAACTTTGTTTTTAAGTGGATTATCAGTACCTTTTTTAAGTCCAGCTGCTTTCATAAGAAGTGCAGATGCAGGTGGTTGTTTAGTGATAAAACTAAAACTTCTATCTGTATAAACAGTAATAACAACAGGAATTTTGAATCCCATTTTATCTTTTGTTTTTTCATTAAATGCTTTAGTAAATTCCATGATATTAACACCACGCTGTCCTAATGCTGGTCCTACTGGTGGTGCTGGATTTGCTTTACCAGCTTCAATTTGTAGCTTAATATAGTCCATAACTTTCTTTGCCATGTTTGCTTCCTTGTTTTAAATTTAAATTATTTTTTCGACTTGTGTATATGAAATATCTACAGGAGTAGCTCTTCCAAAAATCGAAACATTTAGTTTTAGAGTGCCATGCTCTAAATCATACTCATCAACCGTTGCAGTAAAGTTTGCAAACGGTCCATCTATAATACGAACTGTCTCACCATTATCAAAAAATACTTTTGGTTTTGGTGCTGCACGGTTATTTACACGATCCAAAATAACATTAATATCATGTTCGCTCAATGGTGTAGGAGTATTTGCCTCACCAATAAAGCCAGATACTTTTGGTATAGATTGAATCATATGTTGAATCTCAGTATTTAGGTCAATTTTTGCAAAAACATATCCACTATAAAGAGATCTTTCAGTAACTTTTTTCTTACCATCTTTTACTTCAATAACATCTTCAGTTGGAACAATCACCTCAGTGATTGACTCTTGAAGACCAAGCTCTTCTATCATGTTAAAGATAGCATCTCTTACAGCTCTATCACTACCGTATGTTTGAATCGAATACCATTGATGTGCCATAAAAACCCCTTAACCTAAAACAGCTGACATAAAAGATGACATAACAAGGTCAACTAAAGCTAAAAAAGCAGCTATTACACTGACTACTATAACAACAGAGATATAAGCTTGTTTAACCTGACCTTTTGTAGGAAAGATCACCTTAGCTAACTCTAGTTTTGCATTACGAATATGTTTACTTAAATCCATTGACTCTTTCCATTATATTTAAACTGTCATTTATTATTAGTAGAACTCTTAAGATCTACTAATAATAAATGTGTGGCAGGCGTGGAGGGACTCGAACCCCCAACACCCGGATTTGGAATCCGGTGCTCTACCATTGGAGCTACACGCCTAAGTTTAGAGCCTTAAAAAAGACTCTAAAACAGTATTACAGTTTCATCTCTTTATGAACAGTATGTTCACGACAAAATTTACAATATTTTCTTACTGAAAATTTTTCAGTATGAGTTTTTTTATTTTTTGTTGTGTGATAATTACGACGAGTACATTTCTCACAACCTAAGTGAATTGCTTCTCTCATTTATTTAACCTTACATTAAAAGATTGTTGAAAATTCGCAGATGCGAATTATTCAACAATTGAAGCTACAACACCAGCACCAACAGTTCTACCACCTTCACGGATAGCGAACTTAGTACCTTCTTCCATAGCAATTGGGTGAATTAACTCAGCAGTAATACTTACATTATCACCTGGCATAACCATCTCAGTACCTTCTGGTAAAGTGATTGCACCTGTTACATCTGTTGTACGAACATAGAATTGTGGACGGTAACCATTAAAGAATGGAGTATGACGACCACCCTCATCTTTACTTAGTACATAAATCTCAGCTGTAAATTTAGTATGTGGAGTGATTGAACCTGGCTTACAAAGAACTTGACCACGCTCAACATCATCTTTACCAATACCACGGATTAGGATACCACAGTTATCACCTGCTTCACCTTGTTCCATCTCTTTACGGAACATTTCAACACCAGTTACAGTAGTTTTCTGAGTATCTTTGATACCTACGATTTCTACTTCTTCACCAACTTTGATAGTACCACGCTCAATTCTACCAGTAACAACTGTACCACGACCAGAGATTGAGAATACATCTTCAACTGGCATCAAGAACTCTTTATCAGTTTCACGAGTAGGCTCAGGAATATAAGCATCTACTTCAGCCATAAGTTTGATAATTTTATCTGACCACTCACCAAGCGTACCAGTTTTTGCTTCTTCAAGAGCTTTAAGAGCTGAACCAGCTACGATTGGAGTATCATCACCTGGGAATTCATACATATCAAGTAGTTCACGAATTTCCATCTCTACTAGTTCCATTAACTCTTCATCATCAACCATATCTTCTTTGTTCATGAAAACAACGATATATGGAACACCAACTTGTTTAGAAAGAAGAATATGCTCACGAGTTTGTGGCATTGGACCATCCGCTGCAGAAACAACTAGAATAGCACCATCCATTTGTGCAGCACCAGTAATCATATTTTTAACATAATCCGCGTGACCTGGACAGTCAACATGTGCATAGTGACGCTTATCAGTTTCGTACTCAACATGTGAAGTAGCGATTGTGATACCACGCTCTCTTTCTTCTGGAGCATTATCAATTTGATCATAGTCCATAAGTTCTGCACCATTTGTTACTGCTAATACTGCAGTAATTGCTGCTGTTAATGTTGTTTTACCATGATCAACGTGACCAATAGTACCAATGTTTACATGCGGTTTATTACGCTCAAACTTTTCTTTTGCCATAGTGTCCTCCGACTTAAATTGTGAATTAGAAATGGGATTATACCCAAAAATTATTCAATTATTGCTTAATTTAAACATAAGTTAAGAATTTTCTACTTATGTCATGGAGCTCACGAGCGGATTTGAACCGCCGGCCTCTTCCTTACCAAGGAAGTGCTCTACCCCTGAGCCACGAGAGCGCGTAAGCAATAATTGCATAATTTTTATAAATATTAGTTTTTTTGATTAGATTTAAAGCTATATAGGCATCTGTTTTATAGATACTATAATATGAAGTTAATTTAGTTGAAATTGTACTTCAGCTTCCAGAAGTTTTTCAATGGAGCGGGTGAAGGGATTCGAACCCTCGACAGCCTGCTTGGAAGGCAGGAACTCTAGCCACTGAGTTACACCCGCATGTCATTGGTGGTGGTGGGAAGAGGAGTCGAACCTCTGAACCCATAGGGAGCAGATTTACAGTCTGCCGTCGTTGGCCACTTGACTATCCCACCACTTAATACATTTTAAAATGTCTTTTCTGGTCTAACACTGTTTCTAATATTCTCAAGTTCAATGGTGCCGACACGAGGATTTGAACCCCGGGCCTGCTGATTACAAATCAGCTGCTCTAGCCAACTGAGCTATGTCGGCATCGAAATTGAGCCAGAATTATAGTGCAAAATATTTTTAATGTCAAGTATTTTTAGCTAAAATTTTACAATATCACCATCTTTTAGTATTTTTGGTTCCCAATCACCCTGCACAAGCTTAATATCCTCAACTATTTTAGATAAAAACAATGGTTTTGTATGATTTATATAAAGAGCCAAATCATCCCTTTTTATATTTTTAATACTTTCAAAAAGTAATTTTGGTGTTAGATGTTTACTCTCTTTTGCTAATTCCTGCATCTCTGATGGAAAAGAACACTCTATAATCATTGCAGTAATATCTAATCTTTTATTTAATATCTCAACAACATTATCAAGAGAATAAGTATCAGCAGTTATTAAGATACTATTGTCTTTTTTCTTAAAAATATATCCACAACTAGGTATAGTATGGTCTGTTTTAAAAGCCTCTATATATTCATCATCCCCTATCTCATACTCAACACCTAATTTCAACTCTGTGTATTTCATACTCATCTCTTTTGAATCGCTCATAGCAATTTTAGAGAAATCGGGCCAAATATTATTATTAAAAAAATGTTTCTTTAATGCTTCAATAGTTTGAGGAAGACCTATAATGTTAAGTGATTTTGTTCTATCTGAAAAATAATTATCTAATATATATGCTATATCACTTATATGGTCAAGATGAGAGTGTGTTAGCCAGATATTTTCTATCTTAGCTGATTCTTCTCCTAAAGTATTTAGTAAATTACCTGCATCTAGGACATTTTTCTTATTTAAATAAAAAGAACTTGTACCAAAACCTTTTAATCTTGTTCCGTATGCTCCTAATACTTTGACCTCAGCCCTTGTATCTATCTCAACCTCTTTTTCTACAAACTTATCTACAAACTTATCTCTAACACTTAACATCTCATCTAAATTTTCAAAAAATAAATCTACTAAATGAGGATCAAAATGTTTCCCTTTTTCATTATGAAAAAGTTTAAAAATCTTCTCATCTTCCCATGCTTTTTTATATACTCTATCACTTCCAAGAGCATCAAATACATCTGCCACAGCTGTAATACGCCCATATATATGTATCTCTTCACCTTTTAGTTTTTGTGGATAACCTGAACCATCCCATTTTTCATGATGTTGATGCGCAACAATCGCAGCTGCTTTTAAAAGTGGTCTTTGAGAATTTTTAATCATCTCAAACCCAAGCTGAGCATGTGAGTTCATAATAGCTCTTTCTTGAGCATTAAACCGACCTGGTTTTTTCAAAATAGCATCAGGTATAGCGATTTTTCCAATATCATGCATAGGAGATGCTTCTTTTAACAAATCTGCTTCCTCCTCATCCATCCCATATGCCAAAGCTAAAATCTTAGAATACTCAGCCACTCTTTTTACATGATTGGCAGTCTCTTTGCTTCTACTTTCTCCAATAGCTCCCATAGTAAAAACAACTTCTTTTTGAGTCTCTTCAATCTCGTTTGTTAACTGAACAGACACAAGAGTTTCCGCTGCATATGTACTAGCCAACATAAGGCGTTGCATATCTCTTTCATCAAATGCCAGATCTTCCCCTTTATGATTTATAGCTTGAAATGCACCTATAATCTCATTGTCATAATCAAACATAGGGATAACTATCATACTTTTTGTGATATAACCTGTTTTTTTATCTACTTCAGGATTAAATCTCTTATCTTTATAAACATCATCTATCTTAATCTTTTCTTCATTGACAATAGCACTACCAACAATTCCTGAACCCATGGGCAATTCTATAGGATCCATCCCATGTGCAACCTTTGTCCAGATTTTAGTTTTATCTTCATTTACAACCCAAACAGTACATCTATCAGCCGAAGTTAATGCTCTTCCCATATTTGCTAAAACCATCAAAACATCATCATATTTTCTTAGTGAAGAAACCTCCGTTAGATATATAAACACAAGTTCCAAGATCTCATTGGCACCTAATGATTTAACATGTTTCATAAAAAATCCTTATCTAATCTTATCATTTAGTTGTCATCCTATTTACACCCCAAGTATGACCATCTTCTATATGAGATAAAAAATATTTTGATGGACTATCATCATAATCTTTAAGTATTCTACTAAAAAGCTCTTGTGCTTTAGATAAATCACCATCTATATAAACTTGTAAAGCTTCATCATATAACTCTTTAATATCACACGACCTTTTGCCATGTGGCATAAGTTGATAAAGCAATACAGCTTCATCTTTACCTTTTACTTTTACTGGCTCAATTTTTCTATAAATGAAATTTTCTGCCAATTTACTAACGGTAAACTCTGTAATCAAAATATCTACACCGTAATTTTTGGTTAAACCCTCAACTCTTGAAGCAAGGTTTACACCATCTCCTATAACCGTATAGTTAAATCTTGTATCACTTCCCATATTTCCAACAACCACATTTGCTGTGTTTATACCTATGCCTATGCGTATGTGATTTATACCCTCAGCTTCTAACTCTTTATTTAATATCTCCAATTTTTCTATCATTTCCAATGCTGCATGGCATGTGGCATCGGCATGGTTTTTTACATCAACAGGAGCATTAAAAAATGCCATCACTGCATCCCCAATATACTTATCAAGCATCCCACCATGGTTTAAAACTGCATTTGTCATAGGCGTAAAATAGCGATTTAAAAGATTAATCAAACTAACAGGATCCATAGATTCAGATATAGTTGTAAAACCACGAATATCACTAAAAAGTATAGTAAGTTCTTTTTTTTCACCTCCAAGAGATAGACTCTTTGGATTTTGCACTAACTGATCTAACAAATCAGCTGAAAGATAACTAGAAAAAGCATTTCTCATAAAACGACCACTTTTTTCCTGTAAATTAAAAGCAACAGCCTCAACTGCTGCTGCACTTAAAATCAAGGAAATCAAAGGGTAAAAAAGGTCGATATAAATCATATTAGATACAAATAAATATCTAACTATCCCATATGCTATTAGGTATATTAAAATATTTAACACAGCTCTATGTAAAATCTCTTTAAAGAGCAAAATCAATATAAATGGAACAAAAACCATTAAAACAATCAAGAAAGAACCTATATATGGAGGCTCAACAATCAGATGAGAATCTAAAAAATTTGATAAAAATGTATAATGAAGCAATGGTCCTGGAATGTGACCGATAGGAGTGCTGACAACATCCCCCGCACCAACTTCAGTAATACCCAAAATAACAATCTTACCTTTAAAATAAGCTGGATCTATTTTATGTTGAGCAACATCTAGAAAAGATATAATTTTATATTGTTCTAGTTTATAAAAATTAAGTCTTACAAAACCTTTATCGTCTAAAGCTATTTTACGATTTTTAATCTCCACATGCCTATCATCAACTCTTTTTACATCGCTATCAAACTTCAATCTTAAACCTTGAACAGCCAAAGATGGATATAAAATATTTTGAAAATAAAAAGCAATAGGATATGAACGCAAAAGACTATCACTTTCACTGAGTGTTGAAAAACTACCAGAGAGTGTACACGCTTCTAAAATAGGTGCAATATTCATCTCGGCATGTGGAGCTGAAATGAATTGTGGTTTTTTATATTGTGCTATTTGTGACTGCAATAAATCTAGGGAGGAATCACTTAAAATATCTAACTCTTGGGGGCTAATGGTCTGTGTTGATTTATCTCTTAAAAAAAAACCACATACACTGTTTTTTAAAGAAGATATGGAATCAGCCAAAACCTCATCCTCTTTTTTAGTTGTAGGTTCTGAAAAAATCATATCCATCAAAACTACATCAGCTTCCCTTAGTCTGTCTATACCTTTAGCTAAAATATCTCTGTGCCAAGGCCATCTTCCATACACATTAACACTTGGCTCATCAACTGCTACAAAAACTATGTCTTTATCTATCTTTTTATGTTGCAAATCAAAATTCACATCATTAAAACGGAGTGAAAAACTCTCTAATGGCTCTACTTTATAAGAGTATAAAAGCATCGTTATTAACAATATTGGTACAAGTACTGCTAAATAAAAAAGTTTTTCTTTCATTATATTACTTCATTGAATCCATCAAATCTTGAAAATGTTTAAACTCTTCTATCTGAGTTTTTGCCCAATCTTTTTCAATCGCTTTATTACCCTCAAACAAAACAGTTTTTTTCTGATGTAAATCAAACTCTTTTGTTTTCTCAACAAACCCTGGTTTTTGAACTTGTTGATACTCTTCATACGCAGCTTGTTGCTGTGCCATAAAATCTTCAAACTCTTTTTCAATCTCTTTTCTATATAACTCAAATTTTTCTTTTATACTTGTTATCCCAATCACTCCCTCTTTTAACGATACAAAAGAATCATCTTTAGAAGCATTAATAATAAAAGTTGTCCCTTTTATCCCAATAATCGCAAAAGGTGTTTTGACTTTTAAAGAGTTTTTAGCATCTCTTGAAGTTATTTTATAGTATATCTTTCCACTGTTTTGTTGAGCATCATAACTAGAAGCAAAAAGGATACTCGAACTCTCGTCCAAAACAACGATGGAATTATCTTTTAATTTTATTTTAGCAAAAGCATTTTTAGATGTGATGATTAAATCACCAGCTTTAACCTCAAAACCAGCTTTAACCCTACTTTTTTTAATAGAATTTTCACTCTTTACTTTTACACTCCCCTTTAAAGACTCAACACTCCCAATAACATTACTAGCCATAACAACACTAAACAAAGCACCCAAAATCATCAACATAAATGCACGCATAATAAACTCCATTTGTAAATCTACTTTCATTATATCATTAATATTGATACAATTTGATAAAAAATTAAGAGAGTGGAGCTTTACAATGTTAAAAATACTATTTTCACCATCAGAGGGCAAAAACATTGGTGGAGAAGAAGATGCAAAAGAATTACTTGGCTCCAATAAAGCTAGAATAGAGATACTAAGTGAATACAACAACATCATAAAAAGTGCCGATGAAGATGAAATTAAAAAGCTTTTTGGATTTAAAAAGTTTAGTGATTGTACTCCATATATAAATGACATTTTCAACTCACCACTTATGTGTGCGATAGAAAGATATCAAGGGGTTGCTTATGATTATCTTGAATTTAATTCACTCCACAATGAAGCAAAAGAGTATCTAAAAAACAATACTATTATATTTTCTAACCTTTTTGGAGCAATTTTAGGTGGAGATACCATACCAAACTACAAAGTTAAACAGGGTAATGAGATTGGAAAAATCATTCCTGATAAATTTTATAGAGACAGATTTAGTTACCAACTAGATTTATATCTAAACAATGATGAGATTTTAGACCTTCGTGCTGGGTACTATGATAAATTTTATAAACCAAACAAACCATACACAACTCTTAAATTTTTAAAAAATGGCAAGGTTGTCAGCCATTGGGCTAAGGTTTATCGTGGTATAGTTTTAAGAGAAGTTGCAAAAGCAGATATAAAAAGTATGTATGAGTTTATGAAGTTAGAGATAGAAGGCTTAATAGTCCAAGAGATAAAAAAGATAAAAAATAAAACTGAGATAGTTTACAGGATAGAGATTTGAAAGATTCACAAGAATACAAAGACAAAAAAGCATTTTTTGAAAAAGTTATCACGCTTTATGGGCGAAATGTTGTTATAGAAATTTTACAAGATGATAGCATAGAGATATACAAACTCCACATGGCAGAGTCAAATAAAACAGACGGAGCAATCAAAAAGATACTCTCCCTTGCCAAAGCTCGGCATGTGGAAATAACCTACCATGATAAAAATACCCTATCTCGCATAAGTAAAAATGCCAAACAAGACCAAGGTGTGGCATGTGACATTATAAGCAAAAGCTATCAAAATGCCACAGAGATAAAAAACCTAACAGAGTTTAGACTTATCGCCCTTGATGGGATACACAACCCTCAAAATCTTGGTATGATTATAAGAAGCTGTGCTGCTGGAAATATAGATGGTATCATCCTGCCAAAGAAAAATTCTGCAAAAATATCACCACTCGTTATAAAAGCAAGTGCAGGAACACTTTTTAAACTCCCCATATATTTTTGTAACTCTTTAAATGATATTTTAAAAAGTTTAAACAACACAAAGATATACGCCCTATCTTCACATGCCAAAGAGAGTATATACGACATAAGCCCACATGCCAAAAGTATTTTTGTGCTTGGAAATGAAAGCGAAGGGGTGAGCGATGAAGTTGAAAAACTTTGTAACGACGAAGTAAAAATACCAATGCAAAGAGGAGTTGAGTCTTTAAATGTTGCTGTAACTGCTTCACTTATCGCTTTTATGAAGTCATAATTTCATAAGGTCTCTTTATCTCCCTTATCACCTCATCTACACTCATATGGCGAGATTTTCTCAAAAACTCTTTGCCATCTAAAAAAACCAAAACGGTGGGGATAGCAAATACACTAAAATGGGCTGACACATCTTGGCATGTGGAAACATCTACGCTTAGTATTTTAAAATCTTTGAAGTTTTTTTCTATCGCTTCTAGGAGTTTGGGTTTTAATGCATGACACACATTACAAGTTGGTGCTGAAAAATACACCATCACAGCCAAATTTTCTTTTATAATTTTTTGTATATCTTTTATTGTTTGCATGAAAAATTATATTATAATTCTGCTATGAGTTCAATTATTTTTAGTATTTTAAGCATATATGTTTTTATCGTTATCGGCTTCATTGCCAAAATGAGTTTTAAAGAGCAGATAAACGATAGAACTATAACACTTATAAATGTTTATTTTTTACAAGTTTTTTTAACATTTTGGGGACTATTAATTCGCCCTGTAGATATGTCACTCATCTATGCTCCGAGCGCTTATTTTTTAGTGGTAATTATAGCTATGGCTATATCATCATTTTTTGCATTTAAGCTTTTTAAAGATAAAAAAGAACACTCTATTGCTATGGTTGCCGCAATGATAGGAAACACTTCCAATCTTGGAATACCTCTAAATATATCTATCTTTGGGGAGGAATCTATCCCCTACACCACCATTGTAAATCTTGTAAATATTTTTATTGTTTATAGTTTTGGGGTTTATTACTACTCTCGTGGTAGTTTTGACATAAAAACCTCTTTTAAAAACATACTAAAACTTCCTCTTCTATGGGCTGCCATAACAGCACTAATACTAAGCATAAATGGATATAAGCCATCTCCCGAAGTTATGAAAATGCTTATGATGGGTGCTTATGCTTCAATAACTATGCAACTGTTTTTATTTGGTATATATCTTTATGGTACAAAATTAAGAGAGATAAGTAAAAAACTTGTTATGTGGGTTTTAACATTTAAGTTTATAATCTTACCACTTTTAGCATTTATAATATTAAGAAATCTTGACTTAGAACCTATGGTTAAGGGGATAGTATTTATAGAGTTACTTATGCCTCTTGCTGTTGCAAATGTAAATATATCTTCACTGTATGACTGTAAACCAAAAGTGGTTACTGCTTTAGTTTTTATAAGTTCTATCTTATTTTTAGGGATTATTTTTATCGGAGTAAAAATTTTAAATTATTTATAAAGTTTACACATACCATAAAATGTAAAATTTTTCTCTTTATTTCAAGTTCCATTTTCTTTGCAAATTAAAGCCCAAGGGTTGGTTAGTCCCTTGGGTTGTGGCTACTGCTTTATGGCAAAAAGTAGATAAACTACTGCTATGAGCAGATAGCCTACGGTATGTAAATCAAAAAAATGTGGTTGCATTTTTACACCTTACAACTATCTTACCCCATAACCCAACCATCAAAAAATAGACCAAAAAAAAACCCTACCACTCCACAAAGGAGTAATAGGGCTATATAATTGTAAGGTTCAATGCAACCACAAATTGACCTATATACACAAAGCACCACACTTTGATAATGCGATTATAACATAAAAATTATTTAATCTTTTCTAAAATACTATCTACTGAAAAACCAAATTTTTCAAATAACTGCCCTGCTGGAGCTGATGCACCAAAACCATCCATACCTATCACAGTATCGGCAAGTTTATACCACTCCAATCCTCTTGCAGCTTCGATAGCTACAGTTTTTGTACCCTCTTTTATGATAGAAGATACATACTCTTTATCTTGCTCAATGAAAAGGTCGTAACATGGAACTGAAACAACATTTACTGGAACATCTTTTTCATTTAATGCCTCTTTTACTTTTAAAGC
>Ga0256842_1001764_pt1 | contig 16731 bp, 15 predicted proteins | sample 4559240metaG_FD_185973 | JGI IMG/M metagenome (GOLD analysis project Ga0256842, IMG submission 185973) | Hydrothermal vent microbial communities from Guaymas Basin, Mexico - 4559-240 | ecosystem: Environmental > Aquatic > Marine > Hydrothermal vents | place: Mexico: Guaymas Basin | collected...
ACGGCACTCACTTTGCGAGAAGCGTGGTTCTCACGCTGGTGAGTTTTGGAGTTTCCTAATACGGAAACAGAACCGGCACTCACTTTGCGAGAAGCGTGGTTCTCACGCTGGTGAGTTTTGGAGTTTCCTATACAAATTCCTCACCTCCTTTTGCTAACATAATTTTACCTTCTTCTTCAAGTTTTAATGAAACATTAACAATTGCTTGCTGTGCTTTTTCTACATCAGATAATTTTACTGGTCCTAGCATATCTAAATCATCTTTTAAGTATTCGGCTGCTCTTGAAGACATATTCTTAAATATTTTTTCTTGTAAAGCTATTGGAGCAGTTTTTAAAGCCATTAGCAAACTATCATTTTCAACTTCTTTTAATATTGTTTGAATTGCTTTGTCGTCGACATTCATTAAATCATCAAAAATAAACATTAACTGTTTAATTTCATCTGCTAATTCAGGTTCTAAATCTTCAAGATTTTCCATTAATATTCCTTCTGTTGATTTATCCATATTGTTAAATATTTCAGCAACCATTTCAACTCCACCTGCTTGCTGCATAGAAGTATTACCCATAGATTTTATTTCTTTATATAATGCTTCTTCTATTACTTGTATGATTTCAGGAGAAATTGTATCAATTTTCGCCATTCTTAAAACAACATCTAATCTTGTTTCATCATCTAGTATCTGTAATATTTCGGCGGATTTAACTGGATCTGTATATGCTAAAATAAGAGATATTGTCTGAGGATGTTCTTTTCTGATTAAGTTAGCGATTGTTCTTGATTCTACATTCATTAATGATTTTAATCTTGGTTGGTCTGTATCATTTATGCCTAGTAGTTTTTTAGCTTTTCCTTCTCCAAGAACACCAGATGCAATTTTTTTAATATATTCTCCACCTTGAGATATTGAAAGCATATCCTCACCCGCTTCCATTAGAAAACTTTTAAATATTGATAGTAGTTCTGGTTTGCTGAGCATAGATAATTCTGGCATATAAGTACCTAACTCTTTGATTTCTTCATCAGAAAACTTTCTGAAAACTTCAGATGCAATATCTTCTTCTAATATACTTAAAATTGCTAAACTCTTAACTGTTGCTTTTATGTTTGATAGATCTGCATAAGAAGATTCATCAGTATTATTATTCTCTTTTACTTGAGGTTTATTGTTTTCTTCTACTTTTTTTTGTGCTTCAGGCATATTTTCTCCTTATGTTAAGTTTAATCATTTCTTTAGCATTTTACCTCTTACGAAATGAATAGGAACTTAACTTTGTAAGAAGCATCGTTCTTACGCATGTTAAGTTTAATCATTTCTTTACCCATTATTAATCCAATATCTTAAGATTTGTAAGACATTTTCTGGGTTTTCATAAGCAATTTCATTAATTTTCTTTCTTAATTTGGCTTCCAATGATTCCTCATTAATAACATCCTCTTCTTTATTAGTATCGGATTTTGTGCTTAAATGTTCAATACCTGTTTCACCATCATTTAATGCATCAATTATTTCCTTTTCTGATTCAGATAATTCCATTAATCCGTTACTTGCTTCTAATTCATTAATATCAAGAACTTCCTCTCGCATTGTTGCCCAATTTAAAATTTTTCTTAAAATTAAAAATGCTACAAGTAATAATAGTATATAGAATAAATATTTTGAGATTTTAAAATAAAATGCAGATTTTTTATAAAAAGGAGTGGGTTTATATACATCATCTTTAACTTCTTTAAAGGGCATATTTGCTACTTCAACTTGATCACCTCTTTCTAAATCATAACCAACAGCATTTTTAACAATATTTAATAATGTTTTTATTTCTTTTTCTGTTCTAGGTACATAAATATTATTTCCCTTTTTATCTTTCTTATAGCTTCCATTTATAAGTACTGCAACAGATATTTTTTTAACATTTCCAATACTTGATTTAGTACTTTTTACAACTTTTGATACTTCATAGTTTCTAATTTGGCTATTTCTAGTTTTTTCACCACTATTTCCTTTGGTGATTGTTCCTTTTGCAGTGCCATTTTCAGGATTATTAGACTCACTTCCAGGTATTCCACCAATTTTATTTTCACCATTTATTTTTTTTTCGTCTAATAGCTTCTCAGATCTAATAGCTGTTGCATCAGGATCATATGACTCTTCTGATTTAGCCTTTTTGTCAAAATCTAGTAATGCTTCAACTTTGACTATAGCGTTTCCTACTCCTAGGGCTCTATCTAAGATATCTTGTACTTGTTTTCTTAGTTTTTCTTCATATCTTTTTTGATATTCTAATGGTGTTTTATCTATTCCATTATTATTATCTTGATTTAATTTATTACCATTTGTATCAACAATTGAGATATTTTCTTTTTTTAACCCTTCTATACTTCCTGCTACTAAAAAAAGTACTCCTTCAATTTGTTTTTTAGTTAAATAATCATTTTTTTTTAACTTTAATACTATAGATGCTGTTGCCTCTCTATCATCTTCTCTAAAAATAGCTTTTTTAGGCAATACTATATGTACTCTTGATGACACAACTGCTGAAAGTTGATTAATTGTTTTAGATAATTCTCCTTGTAATGCTCTTAAATAATTAAGCCTTTCCATAAAGCTAGTCATACCATATTTTTGTTTATCAAGTATTTCAAAACCAATTCCATTTCCAACAAGTTTTTTTTGTGCAAGAGTTAGTCGTAATTTAGCAACTTTTTCACTTGGAACCATAATGTTTCCACTATTTGTAACTTTGTAAGGGATTTTCATTACTTTGAGTTCTTTTGAAATACTTGCAGCATCTTCTTGTGCTAAATCTCTATACAAAAATGAATATTCAATTTCATCTTCAGATGCTAGTAGTAAAATTACAACAATTACTACAAAAAATAAAGAAAAGAATATGGCTGCTTTTTTTACTAATGATAAATTTTTAAATTTTTCTAGAATATTTTTCATTCCATCCATAATTACCCCTATTTTTTATCAAACATTCATTCGCATCATTTCTCTATAAGCATCAATACCTTTATCTCTTACTTTGGTCATTAATTTCAACGATATTTCTGCTTTTTGTAAAGATAACATTACTTCATGAATATTTCTATTATTATCACTTGTAAGCAAACCTTCTATATTTAAATCTGCTGTTTTCTGTTCGTCTGCTACTTTATCAACAGCATTATTAAGCTCATCTTTAAAAGATATTTTGTCATCGCCAGATTTTTGACTAATTTTACCTTTAGGGTCTGTATTCTGTATTTTTGTGGTATTGCTTAACTGGTTTACCATTATATCTGTTAGTTTCATAATCCTGCCTCCTAAAGATTACAACTGTAGTTGCAATATTGTTTCCTAGTTTTAATTTTTTGTCATTTCAACCACCAAACTTGGTGTTTTACATGTAGTTTTAAGCCTTAGTATAAGTCTTAAAATTATTTATATATGCTGTTTATATAATAAATTTAATAACTAAACTTCATTTTAATCAACTTAGATAATATAGGAGAATAGTAATATCTTTTAAAATAAATAAAAATATGATATAAAGTGAAAGGATAGATGAGGTATTATTTATGGTTAATAAAATAAATTTAGCATTTTTATGGCATATGCACCAACCCAATTATGTTGACCCTATAAAAAAAGAATTTATAATGCCTTGGGTAAGGCTTCATGCAATGCAAGATTATTTGGATATACCAAGTGCTATTTTAAAACCTGAGAACGCTAAAACAAATATAAACTTTGTTCCGTCTTTATTAGAACAATTGGAATTTTATATTGATAAAAAGTACAGTGATAGTTATTTAATGGTTGTTGAAAAGGATGTGAAAGTCTTAACAGATCTAGAAAAGAATTTTATTGTAGATAAATTATTTAATATCAATATTGAAAAAGTTGTTTTAAAATCAACTAGATATAAAGAATTATTTCAGAAAAAGGAAGATTTACTTATTACTAAAAAGGATAATATTGGATTAGAATTTTTTGAACAAGAAATTAGAGATTTACAAGTACATTTTCAATTAGGTTGGAGTGGAACTAAACTTAAAAATAATATTTTTATAAAAGAATTAATAAAAAAAGATAGAGGTTTTACAGAAGAAGAAAAAAATAAATTATTAACTATTCAGTATCAATTTTTAATAGAAGTGAGAGATTATATTAAATCATTAGCTAATAATAATAATTGTGAAGTTTCAATAACACCATTTTATCATCCAATTATTCCTATCATGAACGATATAAGCAATGTAAATAAAGCTTGGAGTAATTCAAGTATTCCAAATAATTTTTCGAATATGTCATATTATTCTAAAAAGCATTTAAAAAAAGCAGAAGATTATGCTATTAGATTTTTTGGTAAAAGAATAACGGGAATGTGGCCAGCAGAAGGAAGTGTTAGTAAAGACTTTTTAGAACTTTTACAAGAAACAAAAATAGAATGGATAGCAACCGATGAAGCTATTTTAGCCAAATCAAGGGGGTATTCTCCTTCTCTTGATGAATTATCAACACCATACTTGTATAATAATAAATATATCTTTTTTAGAAATCATAGCTTGTCAGATAAAATTGGTTTTGTTTATTCAAATTGGGATAAAATTGATGCTGTAAATAATTTTATTGAAGAGTTAAATCACTTTAGAGCGAATATTAATAGAGAAGAAGCTCTGATTACTATTATTTTAGATGGAGAAAATGCTTGGGAATACTATGAACAGCATGGAGAGCCCTTTTTAACTGAGTTATTTGATAAATTATCAAATGTTGATTGGATAAATTTAACAACATTTAGTAACTATATTGAAAAAAATAAAAAAATCATACCTTCTCTTGATAATTTAATACCTGGTTCATGGATAGATGGTAATTTTAATACTTGGATTAATGAGCCTATTAAAAATAAATATTGGGAATATTTATTTCACTTAAATAACATTATTAAAAATAGAAGGCTTAATAATTTAATAGGATTAGATACTTTAAAAACTATTGAAGAACACTTTATGATTGCTCAAGGTAGTGACTGGATGTGGTGGGCTGGAGAGGGGCATAGTAGTTCCAATGATTTGGATTTTGATTTGTTATTTAGAAATTATTTAATTAAAATTTATTCTTTGTTAAGCCTAGATGCTCCTATAGAGTTATATTCTCCGCTTTATTCAAAAGTAGAAGTAATAAATTATAAAAAGCCATTACATCTAATCACACCAAACATTTCAGGTAAATTAGATGATTATTATGGTTGGGTTTCTAGTGGAGAAATATTGCAAGAGCAAGGTGCAATACATAAAACAGATACTATCATTAGCAAGGTATTATTTGGATTTGATAAAGAAAATATGTATTTTCAATTGTCATCATCTATTGATTTAAAAGAATTTGGTAAAAGAGCTTATGTTATTTCAATTGAATTTGTTGATTTTAATAAAAAGATAGATTTAATTTCAAATAATAATGGAGTAATTTCCTTTATTGATGAAGTTTGTGAAGCAAGTATTAAATTTTCTTGTATTAAAGAGTCTTTTGAGCCAAATGAATCTATAAAATTTAGAGTTTTACTTAACGAAAATGGTAAAATAATAGAAAGAATACCTAATACAGATATTATTGTTGTAAATTATCCTAGTGATGATTTTGATCTTACAAATTGGTATGTTTAAGGAGTAGATATGTCAGAATTAAGACATGATCCAATACAAAAAAGATGGGTTATTATTGCATCTGATAGGGGAAAACGACCTATTGATTTTAAGCAAGAAAATATAAAAAAAGAGCTTAACTTTTGTCCTTTTTGCAAAGGAAGTGAAGCTAAAACTCCAAATACTATTAGTGATATACTTGGTAGTGATAATCAATGGCGAGTTAGAACTGTTCCTAATAAGTATCCTGCTCTAAAAATTGAAGGTGAATTAGATAGAAAAGCAGAGGGTATTTTTGATGTTGTAAATGGAATTGGTGCACATGAGGTTATTATAGAATCACCTAATCATGATGATGATATTACTTTGATGAGTTATGAAAATGTTCAAAAGATATTAATAATGTATAGAAATAGATTAAATGATTTAAAAAAAGACAGTAGGTTTAAGTATATTTTAATATTTAAAAATCATGGTGTTGCAGCGGGAGCCTCTTTAGAACATCCTCATTCTCAAATAATTGCAACTCCAATTACTCCACGAACAGTTTCTGCTGAATTGCAAAGTGCGAAAGAGCATTTTTTATTAAAAGAAAGATGTATTTTTTGTGATATCATAAATCAAGAGTTAAAAGAGAATAAAAGAATAATATATCAGGATAATCAATATGTAGTTATGATGCCTTTTGCTTCTCGGTTTCCATTTGAAATGATGATTGCGCCTATGCCTAAAAAGCATAGTCATGATTTTTCTGAATCAACTGATGCTGATTTGTATAATCTTGCTGTTGTCTTAAAGGATACTTTATCAAAATTAAAAAAAGGTTTAAATGACCCTGCGTATAATTTTTTAATACATACTGCTCCTAACAGAAACTCAAATAAAAGAGGTAATTTAGATTGGAATACAATAGAGAGGGATTTTCATTGGCATATTGAGATTATTCCAAGGCTCACAAAAAAAGCAGGTTTTGAGTGGGGAACAGGGTTTTATATTAATCCAACACCTCCAGAAGAAGCTGCAGAATATTTAAAAAAGATTAAATTATAGCAGAGCTTTTAGTTATTTTAAAGCCTTGTGTCTTTTCGATAGAAATAATAAGATTTTTAAATTATAAAATACTTGAATTATCAATGAAATTCTTGTAGAATAATGTTTTATTTGAGGTCTTAGATGAATAAATTAATAATATTTTTTACAGTTTTTATTTCAATTTTCTTTTATTCTTGTTCAACACATAAAGCTTTTGATGTAGAAGATGAAATGATGGGTGGTCATAAAGAGGCAACAGAATCTCCTATAGGAGTTTTTTGGCCATCATTAGAAACAACAAGTAGAAAGGCGAAAAAGAAGTCAGAAAACTTGATTTCAGCATATTATTCACTTTTTTATATTCCTAAAAACAATGAATTACATATTACTTCAATTGCGAATAATCAGGTAAGTGAAATAAAAGTAAAAGACGCTGCTGCTCCAACAGATGTAATACTTGTTTCTGAATTTAAGGGAGCAACTATATATAAACTTTTCTTTAATGATGAAAGATCAAAGAAAATTGAAGCTATAATTGCTAAAAAGAAGAAACTAAATAAAATTAAGAAAATACATATAAACGCGATGAAGATTACAGAGGATCCTGAAGTAATGGTAAAAAAGATAATTCTTAAAAAAATAAAAGATAAATTAGCAGAAAGGATTCAAGAGAAATATATAGATAAAGACTACAAGCTGAATGCTAATTTTTTAGTTGTAAAAGTTTATGATTTTAGATATAGAAATGTTCAAAAAACAATAGAGTTTAAATTTGATTATATATTTACAAAATTAAAAGTTACTAAACCTGATTATGCTGCTAACTTAGGCTCAATTGAAGATAGTATTGCTTCAAATATGGAAAATGGTAATTACAAAGAAGCACAAAAATTTAATGAAATTTACAAGCCTATTGCTCCAGATAAGGTGAAATATTATAAAAATGCTTATATTATAAATATGAAATTAAATGATAAAATGGCTGCTGTTTTGGTTTTAATAGAGCAAATAGAAAATACGGATAACTTAAAGCAAGATAAAGATAATGTAAAAATAATTAAAAGTATATTTAAAAAAGAACTTAAAAGAAGAGACTGGTATAAATTTAATAGAAATATTACTAAAAACTATAGAAAGTACTTAAGAGGAAAACTTAAAAAAGAAAAATTTGTTGAAGTTTTAAAAAATCTTGTTATTGAGTATTCTTTAGATTAATCTACCATCTTTTATATTCAAAACTCTTTTTTTATATTTTTTTATCATAGAATCATCATGTGTAGCGATAATAACTGTAGTTCCATTATTATTAGCTTTTTCAAAAAGGGTCATAATTTCTAGTGTAATTACAGGGTCTAGGTTTCCTGTTGGTTCGTCTGCAAGTAATATTGCAGGAGAATTTATTAAGGCTCTCGCAATCGCAACTCTTTGTTGTTCTCCACCGGATAAATTAAGAGGGAAATAATCTTTTCTATGTTCTAAACTAACTGCTTTTAGCATAGAATTTACTCTTGTTTTAATTATCTTTTTAGGAAGATTTAATATTTCAAGTGCGATTGCGATATTTTCAAAAACTGTTTTGCTGTTTATCAATTTAAAATCCTGAAATACAACTCCGATATTTCTTCTAAGATATGGGATTGAGTTGTGCTTTAACCTTGAAATATTTTTATTTTTTATTAAAATTTGTCCTTTGGTAGGCATTTCTTCAAGAAATAATAATTTTAGTAAAGTTGATTTACCTGCTCCACTTGCTCCTGTAAGAAATACAAATTCACCTTTATCAATTATCATATTTACATCTTTTAAGACAACATTTTTTCCATCATAACTTTTATAAACATGAAACAACTGAATCATAAATCAATCCTATTATATTTTAAATATTTTGGATATTCTTTTTTTATTTTATCTAAATAGATTTTAGCTTTTTCTTGATTATTATTTTTATATATTGATATTAGCAAGTGGTAGTATAGAGGATTTTTTTTATTTATACTCTCCACTTGTTTTATATTTTTATTTTTCAGATAGTTTAAATATTGTGATATTATACTAAAATATGGGTCATTTGGTAATACTAATGAGTATTTTAGTGCCATTTCTATATCTAAATCATCAAGTAATTCAGAAAGTACTATTGCTGTTTCTATATTTTTATTAAGTGGCGTTGAATTTATATTGTGTTTGTGCACTGTATTGAGTTCATTATTCTTATTTTTTTTATTTTTTTCTCCATTTGTATTTTTAGTAGGATAAAACACTGTCTTATCCTTACTCTTGGCGAGATCAGTAGATTTATTTATTTCTTTTTTTATATTTTTATTATCTTCATTTTTAGAGTTATAAATGCTTATTATCTCTTTGTCTAATAGTTTTTTAGGCTTTTTATCAATAATAAATTCTAAAGAATTTATTATTGATTTATCAAATTTTTCTTTATTAATGAGTTTTAGAATATTATTAACATTTTTATTAAATTCTTTTTTAGTATATTTATCTAATAATATATAAAGTTTTTGTTTAGCTTTTTCTTGGTATCCTAGATTATAGATAGAATTAATCAATTTAATATTTTTACTTAATGAATCTTTTTCTTTTTGTAATGAAAAAAAATTATTCATATCACTACTAGAATATATATTTAATGAAAATATAAATAAAATAAAATATTTAATAATCTTATTCATTATACCTTTTCTATATAATATTCTTTTACTCTTTTTAATATGGTAAGTCTTTTGGATATATCCTTGTTTAATATTTTAGCATGAGGTTCAACTTCAAGAAATGGTTCAAGAACAAATATTCTATTAAACATTTCTTTATGAGGTAAAGTTAATCTGTAATCATTCATTATTATATCATTATAGCTAAGAATGTCTAAATCAAGAACTCTATCTCCCCAGTGTTGCTCTTTGCTTCTGTTTCTTCCAAAAGTAGCTTCTATCTTTAATAAATTATCTAAAAGAGAGTAGGGGGAAAGATTAGTTTTAGCTTTAATAACCATATTAAAAAAATTTTTAGTACTATTCTTACCAACTGGTTCGGTTTCATATATAGAAGATTGTTTTATTATTTTAACTTTTTTTTCTAATTCTTTTATTGCATTTTTTATTTGTTCATTTGGATTTTTTTTATTACTGCCTAATCCAATATATACAGTAAAAAACTTATTATTTATCATTTTTATTTTTTCCCTTAGCTTTTTCAAGGTTAATTTTGGCTTTTAATCTAACTCTTGTGTCTATTTTTCCATCATCATCATCATCAAAACCAATTTGTATTAATTTGTTTTTTCTAAAAAATAAATATGAATCAAGAGTTCCATTATGAGTTCTATCAATGACAACTCTATTGAGTTTTTGATGTTTATATAAATATCTTTTATATGGTTTGATGTTTTCATTAATTGTTAAATCTTTGTTAATTGGATTTTTTTTAAAGTTTTCTTCTTTTATAATAAGATTTTTTTCATAATACCTTATTGTATCAATAAATCCATTTAAGTCTAAATCAATATATTCTTTTTTTATATTACCTTTTTGAGAATAAAATTTATAATAGTTTACTTTTCCATCAAAGTTTAAGTCAATTTCTCTTCTTGATAATATTTTTTTTGTTTGATCATCATTTGTTTTTATTTCTTGATATATTTTCCACATATCAGCATTTCCATCTTTGTTTACATCATAAGATGCAACAAGTGGATTGTCTTTATATCTATTATCTATAATTTTTTTCTTTTTAGTATTTTGAATTATTTTAGTATTTTGCTTTTTCTGTGTTTTTTTATTAGATGAACATGATACAAATATAGCGGTAAGTAATACTAAAAAAGAAATTGTTTTTAATCGTTCCATAATATCTCTATAAAATAATTATTTTAAGCTTTAGTGCTAAAGATTTCCATACATCTAGATTTTCTCTATTAGGTGTAAATGGAGATATATTAAATTTTTTATTTACTTCAATTAATTTTTTTTCGACTTCTTTAATGTTAATTGTTTGAAATTTTCTAATCGTTTTTACATTTGCTTTAAATAATAATTTGGCTGCAGTTGGACCAACGCCTTTTATTCTTAGTAAATCAAAAATATTAACAATTTTCATTAACTTTTCTATTTTTAATTTATATTTTTGAGAATTAAGAGCTCTATCTTTTGATGTCTTGTTAATTAATAAAAAATCATTAGTTGTTTTAATATTATTTTTCTTTAGTTTTGTAATAAATGATTTCTTAATATTGAGTGATTTTGATAAGTCTTCAATATTGTAGGTATTTGCAAAGAGCCCAATTGAAATAATAAATAATAATATTTTAAACATTATTCAATAACTCCATAATAAATTTCTACATTAGAGCCAGGTTGTGGACATTCACCCGATTCTTGTGGAAATAAAATTTTTAAGCATTCCTTTTCACCTTCACCATTTTTACCACAAGGAACTTTTTCTAAATAATCTGTAATATTAATTCTTTCTGAAAATGGTTTATCTAGATTTTCTTTACAAATTCTATAAAGCTCTTCTCCTGTTTTATCTGCGTTTTCTGGTGTAGTTGTATAGGTCCAAGGCGAGTTTAAACTTGTTGTTTTACCATGTTCTAGATTTTTATCTGAAGGTTCAAATATATTAATTACGATAGAACATGGAGTATCTGTTCTATTTATCAGCCTATATTCACATTTACTATCAGCTAATCTTGCTCCAATAAGAGACAAAGGTGTTCCAAAATCTTCAAGACAAATTGAATATTTATAGCTATCTTTTACATTTTTGGCTTCCACAAGTTTTTCCATCTCTAAAAATCTTCTTCCTGGAGTTGCATAAGAGCCTTTTAGTTTAGTTGTAACTGCATCATGCAGGTTTTCATAAGAAGCTGCAATTTTATCAGCACAGACACCATTGTCACAAAACTGGTTTGCAGGACATGTTCCATTTAATTCTGTTGCAGAGCAGGTGTTTTCTACACACTTAACACCTTTCTCTGTAACTTCGCAATGTTTCCCCTCATCACATTTACCATTTAGGTATTCTTCAGAGCATGCATTTTCAGATATAATTGGAAGCTTGTTTGGTATTCCTGCAGCATTATTAAAACAAGTGGTATATAAGTCTGATGTCATATTACAGTGTGTTGGATCAGTTTCATCATTTGTACATGAACATGTAGTTGTTACATTATTACTGCATGTATTATAATTTAAGTCAAACATCTGTTGTGATAATTGACTTGAGCTATATCTACAATTTTGATAAGCAAATGGTATTGAGGAACTTTGAGATTGTGCTCCTTGACCCATGTCATTAATTTCACCTGTCCAACAATTTAGTGGTCCTACAATAGTTGCAAATCCAACTTTTGTATAATCTCCACCCTTTAAGTTAACAAGAAAATCAAAGTAATCAGATACAGGTTTTAATTTGTTTTGTTCTTCAGCATTTCTGTCTGTAACTACTTTTGTTGCTTCAGGAATAAGATCTGATTGTTCAATACAGTCTCTTCCTCTTACTTTTGCTACTGGAAAATTGGAAAAAGAGGGGTCATCTTCAATTGCTAGTCCTGTTACGGGGTCGTAAGCTCTTAAGCCTGTAGAGCAATCATCTTCATCTCCAATAACAATTACCATTAACTTTGCTTCAGGTCTTAGAAATCCTCTATTTTCTGCATTTAACCTTTCTGGACTTAATGCTTTTTTCATGGCGTCAAGGCCTCTTTCTATGCCGGATCCATCTATACCTGTACACTTAATTGTATACTTTAGCAAATCAACAACATTATCGTTATCTGCATTTTCCAAATATCTTTTAGTTTCATTTTGTACATTGCAATTTAGCTTAATATGATCAGGATTACCTTCAATAGGATCGGGAACTTCTGAATAAGATGTTTTTATTCTAAGTAGCCTACCGTCTTCATTTAATTTAACCGCATCTGATTTTGTTTGAGCATACTCCCACATAGAAGTTGTTATTACTCCAATGTGATAAGATGTTTTGCCCTCATCAGCTGACTTTTTAATCATTTTCATAAAGTTTACAATATTTTGTGCAACTTTTTCCTGTTCCTCTTTCATCGATCCAGAGTTGTCAACAACAAACAATATATCAACAACCACATTGTCTCCACCTTCTAAAGCATATTTATCAATTTTTTGTGATATTGAAGTTGCTCCTAATTGTTGTAGAGGGCGATTTTGACAAGAAGTAAATATTAAAACTAAGATTGAAAATAAAAATAATTGTTTATACATTATTAACTCACAAAAAAAACCTATTAATTATAAGATATATGAATTTAATTGTCAAATATTAGTTTTATATTTAGTTTTTAGGTAAGTAGTTTGGATGAACTACTAAATTACTTGCAAGTCTTTTATTTTCAATCCATGAGTTTAAGAATAGGGCTTTATCAATAATGAGAGCTTGTTCTCTTATTTTTGACTTTTCTGCTTCAAATTTTTCTTTATCAAGATTTATTTTATCTATTTGTGTAACAAGGATACTATCATTTAAATCATATAAGTTAGGATTTATTGTTCCTTTTTTTATTTTAGATTTAAAAATTTCATTCATTAAGTTTTTTACAATACCTAAATTAGGGATATAGCTATAAGGATTATAAGTAATTGCTTTGGCTGTTTCTACTTTACTACCAGGTATTAATTTAGATAGTTCAGTTAAGTTTTTAGCATTTTTAATTTTTTCTTTTATTTCTGACTTTAATTTAGCAATAGCTTCTTTTTTCTTATTTTCTTTTATTAGATTTTTAGAAATAGATAACTTAACATCTTCAAATTTATCAGAGTAGGCTTCTTTTATACCTGTAACTTTAATTAAGTGGTAACCAAATTTAGTTTTAACTGGTTTGGATACTTCATTTACTTTTAATTTAAATGCAACTTCAGAGAATTCTTTAACCATCTTGTTTTTTGTAAAATAGCCTAGTTTTCCACCTGTTGTTTTTGATGGACCTTCGGAGTACTTTTTGGCTAATTCTGAAAAATCAGCATTTTTTACTTCTTTTGCAATCTTTTCTATTTCTTTTTTTGCTTGAGCATCTGTTTTATTTTTATCTACTTTAATTAAAATATGACTTGCTTCGACTTCTTTTGCATGAGTAAATTCATCTTTATGAGAGTCGAAGTATTTTTTAACAGCTTTTTCATTACTTGCTAAAAATTTATTTACTTCATCATCTGTAAGTTTTATTTCATCTTTTTCTAATGGAATTTTTATAAATGATAAATCAATTGATTTATTTTTTTCTTTATATTCTTCCCAAAGCTTATCATCGGTAATAGATATTGATGATGTTAATATATTCATAGCCTTATTTATGATAATGTCTTTTTTAATATTTTTTTCATATTGTAATGGCGTTGTGTTAAAATAATTTTGAACTATTTTTTTATATGTAGGATAATCAAATTTTTCATTAACCTGAAAATAAGGAAGATTGGTGATGTAATTATCTTTTTCTTGATTTGTAACTGTTAAATTTAATTTTTTAGCGAAAGCAAGATAAAGTTGTTCTGCAACAAGTCTTTCAATAACAATTTTATTTAAATCATTTTCGCTAAGACTCTTCTTTTGTTGTTGTTGTTGTAGATAAACCTTTTTTCTAAGTTCTTGATATTCACCAATACCAATTTTTTTACCATTTAATTTAATGACATAAGTTGCAACATTTTGATTTGGATTTACACTTTGACAACCTCTTGCACCTGGACCAAAACTTAAAACAAATACAAGTGATATTGCTCCTAGCATTAATGTACCAAGTAATGATGTTGCACCCTTTCTAACAAATTTTAACATTATATTCTCCTCAAATATACATAGGTTAGGGATTTTATACAAAAATTGAATAAAAATCAAGGTTTTTTTAGTTATTTTTTTATAATTTTGGTTCTTGACCCCTTTCTTTGTAAACTTTATAGTCATTTAATATCTTATTATGGTCAAAAACCAAGTTTTTAGGTAAAATGTCCAATGAATAAATTTTACATGTTTTAGCATCATCGCCAGCAATTGGAGAGCCTTTTGCAGAAGCAATAAAAACAGTAGAAATAGTATGAAAACGAGGATCTCTTTTGGGATCTGAATATGTTTTAAATTGTTTAACTAAGGTAATATCAAGGCCTGTTTCTTCTTTTGCCTCACGAATAGCTGCGTCTTCGATACTTTCTCCATAATCTACAAATCCACCTGGAATTGCAATGCCTTGTGGCTCATTTTTTCTCTCTATAAGAAGTATTTTATTGTCAAAATCTAATAATTCAATGATAATATCAACTGTAGGATAAGGGTTTTTGTACTTACTCATTATTTTCTCCATTTATGTAGTTGTCTAATTTTTCAAATTCATCTATTGATGCTAGAACAATTAATTCCATATTTTTTTCAAAAATAGTTGATGAACTTGGAGGTAAATTATAGTTATTAGTATTTTCTTCTTTATATGCTAAAATTAAAGCTTTTGTATATTTTCTTAATTTAATTTCTCCTAGTTTTTTTCCTATTACATGAGAGTTTTTTGAAATAACGACTACATCTATAGCATGTTTATTATCTTTATGAGATATAAGAGTTTCAACGAAACTTACAGCAATAGGTGATGTCATTTGGGTGGCCATTCTTATTCCCCCTATTTGCTTAGATGAAACAACATAATCTGCACCTATGCTATAGAACTTTTTAACGGTTTTAGGTTCTATACTTTTAGTTATAATTTTTAGATTTGGATTTAAACTTTTAGCCGTAATCACAACATAAATATTATCTTTATCATCAGGCAAAGAGGATATTAATCCATAAGCACTTTTTATTCCTGCACTTAATAATATGTCGTCATCTGTTGCATCTCCAAATATAATTGGTATATTACCGGTTAACTCATTCTTTAAGTAATCTATGATTTCGTCTCTATTTTCAATAACAACTACATCTTTTTTAGATGCAATTAATTCTTCAATAACATTCACACCTGTTTTTCCTGCACCACAAACAATTATATGGTTAGATAATTTTGCTGAATTTTTTATCATTTTTCTATTCCAAAAAAAGTTTTTTAAGTCACCCTCTACAATATATGATACTAAATGTGAAAAATAGTATGCAAATGTTCCTAGTCCAAATACGATTATAAACATAGTATAAATTCTTACTTCGGGTCGGTTATGTAAATCAAATACTTCACTATATCCAATAGTAGAAAGAGTTATAAATGTCATATATGCACAATCTATTAAAGACCATTCTCCTTTTCCTAATATGTAATAACCTAAAGTACCACCAAAAAATATAAATGTTAAAATAATTAATGAGTAAATTATTCTACGAATTTCTTTTTTATACCATTTTCTCTGAACTTCTATTTGATTTTTTCTGCTTTTACCCAAAAATTGAATCATTCTATTGTTCCTACTTTCACAACATCAATTAGCTTTGATTATAGTATTAGTTTGATAGTAAATCAAGAATTCTTTTTTTATTAGGGTTACTAAGCTTTTTTAGGAAGTGTTATCTCCTATTGTGGAGAGAGTCGTAGTATTGCTACGACTTTACAATGAAGTTTATTTATTTAATATTTTATTTTTCACTTGTAATAATTAATTTAGAACCAGTGTTCACTGTACCAGCATCTTGGTCTCCAAAGACATGGTTGTAGTCTGAATATAATGACTTAAGAGTAATCATGGATTGACCACCTGTTTTTTGGGAATATTTATTACCTTGCATTGCACCATATACGAATTCAATTTTAACTGGATGTATAGATTTAACAGTACTTACATCATCACAATCGTATCTATAACCATTATTAAAAATCATTTCAAAGCTTGCTTCTGTATAACCATAATTTGTATCCGTATATAGCCTAACATCACGCCATTCAACAACTAATTTACGAGAACGATATTCACAATTAGCTTCATTTGGATAAGCAACATAATTTGTAATACCTGCATAATATTTTTCAGGCTTACCATCTGTAACAATATTTCTAAGGTTAAATCCTGTGTTATCAGAATAACAATATGGAGATTGACCTGT
>Ga0256842_1001765_pt1 | contig 16725 bp, 12 predicted proteins | sample 4559240metaG_FD_185973 | JGI IMG/M metagenome (GOLD analysis project Ga0256842, IMG submission 185973) | Hydrothermal vent microbial communities from Guaymas Basin, Mexico - 4559-240 | ecosystem: Environmental > Aquatic > Marine > Hydrothermal vents | place: Mexico: Guaymas Basin | collected...
GGGTGATCATGGCCTTTCTGAAACCCTCGTGACCCGTGATCGTAAGAGGTGTCCATGCGAGCAATTTATAGAGCCGGTCTCTGGATACTCCGGCCTGTTTCGAGATTCCAAGCTCGGGATCGGCTCCGGCGAGACTGCAAAGCGCACGAGCTACAGAATCCGGTAAAAGAGTACGTAAAAGATCCAGCGTAGTAGTGTGAGGACTATATCGAAGATGCATTTTTATCCGTTTTCGGATCTGCTCTTCGTTCAGACCGCCAGTTAGGCTGATCTTGAGCGGCACCTCATCCATCTTGCTGAGCAATGGCGTGATTTCACGCGAAAAATCCAGCACCACCGGTCCTCGAATTCCGCTTTTGGTGAAGATCAGATCTCCGGTAGCTCGAAGTTTCCGATATTTTTTCAAATCTACAATCAATTGCACTTTGGGGAGGGTATCGGCACGACATCTTGCCACCCAATCCTCTTTGCACTGCAAGGGTGTCATGGCCGGATACAACTCTGTGACGCGATGCCCTGTCTCTTTCGCCAGCTCATAGCCATCGCCTTCGGCTCCCAGCACAGGATAGCCCATCCCCCCGGTTGCAATGATTACATTCGAGGCTACGAAATGTTCCAGCACATCACGATCGTCCTCTTTGGCAAAACAGCACACACCTGACACGCTTCGGCCATCATGCTCGATACCTTTCACCCGTCGGTTGCACAACAACTCAATATCCAGCGACCGAATCTGCGCCAAAAGCGCATCGATGATAGTAGAGGAATCGTGGGTCGAAGGAAAAACATGAAAACCGTCAGGTGCGTGACTTTCAACCCCGATATCTTTAAAAAATTGACGAAGCGCTCTGGAATCCAACTGCTCGAGAGCCGCGGACATAAAGCGCCCTTCGCGTCCAAAGCGCTCCATGAAACTCTCGTTATCAAGTGTATTGGTCAGATTGCAGCGACCGCCACCGGTTGCTTTGAGTTTGGCCCCTATACGCTCCAACTTTTCAAGCAAAAGCACTTTTTGCCCTTCCTGTGCGGCGCGGATGGCGGCCAATATTCCGGCAGCGCCCGCTCCCACCACGATAAGGTCATATGTTTTTTTGAATGAATTCACGATTTTTCGGTAATTTATTCAAAAGAACAATCTTCGTGCCGTTGACACACCATTTCTTGGCCAATACTGCACGATCCGCATTTGCCGCCATTGCATACCATTGTTCTCTCCTTGATGATTACAATTCACTTTTTATGAAAATTTTCGGTGCAAGTGCCTCCTTTTGACCCGATAACGTGATCTTGAAAGCAGAAAAACCCCTTGCGGGCCATTGGCATTATCATGGTTTGTTTTAAAATGAACCCTTGTTGCGCAGTTCGGCTATCTCCGTTTCGACCATTTCGTCGATCATATGCCTGTAAAGATCGGCTACCATATTGGGAGAGACGCCGAGCGTGAGCGCTTTGTGGCGGATACGATTGAGTACTTCGTCTATCCGATCGTCGGCCTTGATCTCTTCTACGGAGTGCTTAAACTTTGCCGCTTGCTTGATATAGCCGTTTCTAATTGCGATCAATTCGACAATTTTTTCATCGACTTTATCTATCTCGCCTCTTAGCTCTTCCAGTGTATCGCACTTTTTCACTTCCATAAATCCTCCTATACCAGATTTTCGATAATGGTGCCGCTTTGTTCATACTTTTTGAAATCTTCGTAAAGCTCGCCGCACTCCCACTCATCCATAACTCCACTTTGGATATCTTCGATAATTTCATGAAGCGTCTGCAAAAACTCCTCCAATTCGGCAGCTCTTTCGTTCTCGTTTTTGTATTCCAGCTCCTTCTTGGTCTGATATACAAGGGGGGATATCCTCTCTTTTATCATTCGTATCAGCTCCTCACCCATCGCTATTCTCCTCGGACGATTCGATCATCTCTTCGAGCTCGGCGTAAATCTCCGCACACTCGTCTTCACCTACATCGCCCTCTTCAAGATCATGAAGAAGCTCGACAAAAGCGGCTCGCATCTCCTGTAGCTGGGCATACTCCTCCTTGATGGCATCATCGGCCCTCTTTTCATTCGCTATCTGCTCGAAAAGTTCGTCGATAACCTCTTCGATATCGGGAATAACTTCAATCTCGAGCAACTCTTTGAGCTCTTCGCAACCAGCCATAACGACCTCCTTGTAATCATATGGGCACCTATAAAAAAGTCCCTAACTATACCATAAAGCCGAACTATCCGCTCCCCATCAAAGCCTTGGAGAGCTCCTGGCAACGCGATAGAAACGCTTCTCCAAAACGTGCATATTTCACCTCTGCCACACCGTTTATCTCGAGCATCTGCGCTTTGGTTTGCGGAAGTCTGACCGCCATCTCCTTAAGCGTCCTGTCTCCAAAAACGATATAGGCGGGTACACTGTTTTCATCGGCGATCTCTTTGCGGAGCATACGCAGCTGCTCGAATATTTCACGGTCGTATTCCATCGGTTCGTCTTCTCTTCTTTTCATGCTCTGCGGCTTCTCTTTGACGCTCATCCGGTCTGCCCGGATCGTTAGGCTCTCTTTGCCTTTCAGCACAGATACACCCACGGCGGTTATGGCAAGATTACGGTGAGCGCCGCGCGCCAAAGCCCCCACTTCCAGCAGACGTTCGAACACCACCTCCCATTGCACCCTGGAAAGATTGGAGCCGATACCGTAAACAGAGAGCCTATCATGCCCGAATTGGGAAATTTTGGCACTCTTGCTTCCGCGAAGGAGATCTATGATATGGTTCTTTCCGAAACGCTGATCCGTTCTGTAGATCGCCGAAAGCGCTTTTTTGGCTTCGGTAGTGATGTCGCGAGATTCATATTCGGGTGCCGTACAGTTATCGCAATGAGTCCGGCATGGAGTCATGCTTTCACCGAAATATTCAGCTATCTGAACATGCCTACATCCCTCACTCCGGCAATAGCTGATCATTTTTTCGAGTTTTCCGAAAGCGCTCTGCCTGTAAGGGCCCTCTTCCAGCTCTTCTATCAAAGATGCGCGCTGTGCGGCATCTGTGGCGCTATAGAGCAGCATCGTCTCGCTCGGCAGGCCGTCACGTCCTGCACGCCCGATCTCCTGATAATAGTTTTCGAGCGTTTTTGGCATACTCATGTGCACCACATAACGAATATTGCTTTTGTCTATTCCCATACCGAAAGCCACGGTGGCTACGATGATATCGACTTCATCATGGATGAAAGCGTGATAGGCCGCCTGCCGTTCGCAAGCCGGCAGCCTGGCATGGTAAGCCATCGCCTTGATTCCTCGTTTTTGCAAAAAAGCGGCTATAGTTTCAGCCGAGTTTCTGGTGAAAGTATAGACGATACCGCTTTCGTTTTCAAAACGGGATATAAAATCGAGCAGTTGCTCTTTGCCATCGCCTCTTCTTGGCTTTGCGTTTACGAGAAGATTTTTCCTGAAAACCGAGCCTCTTAGGCGCAGAGGATTCTCCATCGCCAGCTGCGCCATGATATCCTTCTCTACCTGCGGCGTTGCAGTGGCGGTAAATGCAGCGATAGGAACCTGGGGAAATATCTCTTTTAAAAGGTGTAGTTTTCGATAATCTTCTCTGAACTCATGGCCCCATTCACTGACACAGTGCGCTTCGTCGATCACGAAAGAAGCTACATTTGCCTGCTGCAAAAGCTCGATGAAACCATAGGCCGCAAATCGTTCGGGAGCTACATACAAAAGCTTCAGATCGCCGCTGCGTACCTTTTGGATCACCTCTGAAACCTGGGCAGCGCTCTGCATGGAGCCGATCATCTCGGCCGAGATACCCTGAAGCTTGAGTGCGCATACCTGATCGTGCATAAGAGCCAGCAATGGAGATATGACGACAGTCACTCCGTCTTTCAGAAGTGCCGGAAGCTGATAGCAAAGCGACTTTCCTCCTCCTGTGGGAAGAATCATCAAAAGATCTCTTCCTTCTACCGATACCTCTACAGCCTCTTTCTGCAATGGCCTAAATTGCGTGTGACCAAAAACACTCTCGAGTATCTTAGCTGCTTCGCTATGCACATCATCTCCCAAAATCGTCAATTTGAATATTTTTTATTTTATCAAAATCCGCCAAGATGCCCTAAAAGCTCGCAAAACTGCAAGATTCATTGATTCAATCGATTTGCATGTAAAATGTGTTAATATTTATATATTAATCAAGGAGGAAGGAGGGAATTCTCTTTTGCTGTCACTTCAAAAGCTTCCTGTTACATTATTGTACATCACGAAAGAGGCTGTGACGCAAGAACCTGTCTGCACCCTTCAAAATCACATCGAAACAGTGATGCTCGCCTCGCCTCAAGAGGTCGCGAACTCCTCCACACCTCGGACTTGCGATGCCATTCTTGCCGATTTGACTATCGATAGCAAGAAGGGGATACCCCTGATCGAGCGGATGCAATCTCTCTATCCGGATGTGCCTCTTTTTCTCATGATCGATTTCGAACACCCTCTGCATCTCACTAAAGCTATCAGCTTGGGAGTTACCCAATACTTCTCCAAAGATACCGACGCCATTAAAATCGCCGAAACCATCAGTGACTATTTCAACACGCAGGTGCGTGATTTCTACAAGATGGAAATTTCAAAGGATGGAAAAATTCTTTCTATCAGCGACTCCTTCGCACGGCTGCTCTCCTATGATGCTTCACGGCTGTGCCACAGATCCCTCCAAACTGTAATGGAACCTCTTCAGGCAAAGGAGAGCTTCGATTGCTTCATACACTCTTTCTTTCAAAGAGATACTCTCCATGCACTTTTTAGGAAAAAAGATGGCGAACGTATCACAATGGGCGGGAATATTCTCAAAGAGGTGACGCGAGAGGGAAAACACACGTGGGTGACAGGATGGTTTCCCTTGGAATGGCTCGAAAAAACCAACGATCGGATCAGAGCGAAGCTTCAAAGAGAGATCTATCTCAAATCTCTTATGAAATTCCATGCCGCGATCGGACGTGAGCTCTTCTTTTCGCAATCGGCCGATATCTTTTTGCAGAATGTAATTGGAAAACTACATGAGATCGATGAAAATATGAGTGGGTTTTTCCTGGAAAATCGAATCGACCGACTCGAAAACGCCATCTATTCCACAATTGAAACAAGCGATTTCTCCTCTGTGTTCGAAAATTCTATCGATCTGCAAAATGAAGAAAACGAGCGACTCTTCATGCCCCTTTTTCTTTCCGCAAAACATCAGCAAACAGTCTTTATCAGCAATATTTCCCATCTTCCCTCAAGTCCGATGAAGATCGCCCTTTCAAAGGCGGGATATGTGACGATGGCCGCCATACCGATGAAGGTGGGTAACTATCGCCATGCGGAAGGCATCATGTCTCTTCTTTTTAAAAAACATCATAGGTACGACAAAGAGGAGTTTCAGATGTGGCAGGATATCGCCACCACTATTGCGATCGGCATAGAAGGGATCGAAACACGGCGTGAAAGAGATATTCTGATCGAAAAGCTCGACAAAATAGCCCATACCGACAACCTCACCGGCGCGCTGAACCGTCGACGAGGCGTAGAGATACTTGAATATGAGATTTCCCGATCCAAGCGATACGGAAATACCTTTTCGGTCATCTTTTTGGATATGGACCACTTCAAGAAAATCAATGACGTTCATGGCCACGGGATGGGTGACAAAGTCTTGATACAGGCTGTCGAAACAATCAAAGAGTCGATACGTGCAACCGACTCGATTATAAGGTGGGGCGGCGAAGAGTTTCTGATTGTACTGCCAGAGACTACGCTAGACGACGCTATTTTTTTTGCCGAGAAGCTTCGCGCAAAAATCGAACATCAAAAAACGGATATTCCTCAGCCTATTACAGCCAGCTTCGGTGTTGCGCAATGGCAGCCGGATATGAGTTTTGACGATTTAATCATCAAAAGCGACGAGAAGATGTATGAAGCCAAAAGACTCGGGCGCAATCGCATCGCTTATTGATCGATATGAAAGATTTTAAAAAATATCCTTCTGCTTCTCTCTTACCTGCAAGAAGAGATCGAGATTTTCCAAAAAGATATCAATCAGATATGGATCGAACTTTTTGCCGCGCTGCTCTTTCATGAAAGCGATTACCTCATCGAGCGGCCATTTTTTCTTGTAAACCCTGTCCATGCTCAACGCATCGAAAACATCTGCGATAGCTACAATTCTTCCGAATATATGGATATCCGTCCCACGTTTGCCGAGAGGATATCCTGTACCGTCATAGTTTTCGTGATGCTCCATCGCCACGATACGGGCCGCCTTCATGAACGGGTGCTCCGATTTTCCAAAAAGCTCCCCTCCGATTAGTGCATGTTTATTCATGATTTCCCGCTCTTCTTCTGTGAGATTGCCATGTTTGAGCAATATTGCATCGGGGATGGCGATTTTTCCCACATCGTGCATCGGCGCCACAATCCCCAGCATCTCTACGTCTTCTTCGCTCAATGATGCCAGGCGCCCGAGAATCCGGCTATATTCCGCTACCCTTTTGACATGATAGCCCATCTCTTCCGAGCGGCTTTCAGCCACCTCGCCCAATATGTAAAGCAACTCTTTTTGGGTATTTTTGATCTCTTCATTCAGGCTGACCAGCTCGGTAATATCGTTGTGCATACTGATAATCTCTTCGATACGTCCATTCTTGCGATAGATGGGGATAAACACTGAATCGCTGATATGTTCGCGCCCAGCCCCATCCATACAGCGGATTCTGAATTTAAGGAGATTATCACCTTCGTGGGCGCAATCTATTTTGCTCTTTAAAATTGGGCCTCTCTCACCACAAAGCTCATAAAAAGAGCGGCGGCTGAGCTCGTTTCGGTTGAAGCCAAACATCACATCGAACCGGCTGTCAGTCTTGAGAATCGTCCCCTCTTCGTCAAAACGACAGATTGCCGTTCCTTCGTTGATCGCATTTTGATACTGCTTTAGAAAATGGAGCTTCTCTTCGAGCGTTTTTTGCGTCTCGTCAAGTTCGCTTTTGAGCAACATGCGATAATTGACCAATTCTGTAATATCTTCGAGTAAAAGCATGAATTGAAGATTCGGCGATTCGATGTCACGGATCGGTATCATTGTCGCTTTAAACGTCATTTTCATATCGTTTTGGGCCATGATTTCGATCTCGCCATGCCAACTTCTCCTTTGCTCAATAGCTTTAAACAAAGAGAGGTAGCGGTTGAATCCATCGTCGCGATCGAGCAGATCTTCAAAAGGTTCGCCAAGCAGAATGTCGATGGGGTAATTCAGCAGTAGAATCATCGCTTCATTGATCTGACGGATGATCCCCTTGGCATCGAGATAGATGATAAGACCCTCTTCTTCGATTGCGAGATAATGCTGCGCCAAAGTGGCATGAACCTTCGATCTGGCGCGCCTGGAGAAATCGTTTCTCGCAACATCTTCGAGCGTTCGAAGAAGTTGGACGCCCTTGAGCGGCTTGGGAACGACGGCATCGATTCTCGACTCAACAACGTCGACAAGAGTATGTCGATTGCTGTAAGAAGCCATTATGACGATCGGAATCTCGCTATTTTCGGATCGAATGATTTTGGCAAGTGCCACACCGTCCGTTTTTGGCATATCGGCATCCACCAAGACAATATCGGGCTGGTATTTCTCGAATATCCGCAGTGCCATCTTCCTATTTTTGGCCACCCAAAGGGTTTTTACACGCGGTGCGAGAAAAGGGGTGATATAGGTACGTATTTCCTTCTCGTTTTCGACATACAACAGGGTATATTCCGATAACGGATTCTCTATCTCCATATATGCCCTTTTTATCTATTGGCTGACACTATACGATATTCAACATCATCGCACGAGCGCAACGACAAAACGCAGCCAATGCTATCTCGATGCCATTATCCAGCGCTGCTGCGTATCGCGTAATGCCGGTTGCCAAAAAGCATAAAGCAAAAAAGCTTCCAAAACGACTCCTTTTTCACTATTTTTGTGCAAAAAGGAGAAAATTCTTCAAATTTGAATCATTTGCATCACAGGAGACAATATTTATGCATCGTCAATATCAACTCACAATAATCATCTCCAGACACCTGCGATATGATAGCCACATTTTGGACAGTTTCCATCCTCTTGTAAATGATTTACTACCTGTTCACCGATATAGCCCTGACGCTCTATCACTTTATATCCGCATTTTGGACAGTAGGTGGATTCCCTATCCTCGTCGGGATAGTTTCCGACATATATATAGTTGAGGCCCTCCTCTTTGCCGATATCGTAGGCCCGGCGCAACGTCTCGACTGGAGTGACAGGTCGATCAAGCATCTTGTAGTCGGGGTGAAAACGCGAAATGTGCCACGGCATATCCGGATCGAGCTGGGCTTGGAATCTGGCGATTTCCCTGAGCTCTTCGTCGCTGTCGTTTATGCCTGGAATCACCAGAGTCGTAGTCTCGATCCAAATACCTTTTTCATGAGCATGCCGTATCGCCTCCAGTACAGGCTTGAGGCGACCACAACTTATTTTTTCATAATTTTCGTTATCGAAATATTTGATATCGATATTCATTGCATCGATATACGGAGCCAGTTCGTCGATCGCCTTGCGGGTTTCAAATCCACTGGTGACATAGATATTTTTAAGGCCTTTCTCTTTGGCCAGTTTGGCCGTATCGTAGGTATATTCGAAATATACGATCGGCTCATTATATGTATAGGCAACCGAACGGCTGCCGGTCTCCATCGACAGCTCCACGATCTTTTCGGGCAACAGCTCCTCTCCAAACACTTCATAGTTGTGTGTCTGCGGGTGCTGACTTATCTCCCAGTTCTGACAAAATTTACAACAGAAGTTACACCCTACCGTACCGATCGAAAAAACGGGCGTACTGGGCAGAAAATGGAAAAGAGGCTTCTTTTCGACCGGATCCACATGGACGGCGGCAGCCAGTCCATAGACTGTCGATTTCAGCTTGCCATCCTGGTTGACACGGACTCCGCATTTTCCATATTCACCAGGCTCCAGCTTGCATGCATGGGCGCAGGCCATACACAACACTTTACCGTCCTTGAGCTCTTTGCTCATCCATGCTTCCGCTATCATCACAATCTCCTTTTTCAGTTTACATTACACAGCATACAGTAGAAATTTTTAAAAATCAATTCACCTTCGCCAGATCCAACGTGTCGAGAAAATAGAGATAGGCATCGATACGGCTCTTTTTTGGCATCAGCGCGCTCAGCGCCTCTTTGTATCGGCGCAACTGCTCTTCGTACTCTTTTTTGTCGTGCGGCGTGGATGTCTTGTAGTCGATTACAACGCCTATGTCTCCCCTGTCCACAAAAAGATCCACAATGCCCGGTTTGCCATGATATACGAAGGGTAACTCGTGAATCTTTTCTCCTTCCGTGAGTATCTTGTAGGCTATGTTTTCACGGCCTGCTTCGGCCAAAGCTATGGCGCGTGAAGTATCACAGAGCGCACCATAGCGGTTCAAAAACGCATCTTTATCTTCCATTTCGAGAAGATAGTGCACCCCAAGCCCCATATATATCGCCAAAAAATCGTTGGCCTCGTAACTATCGATCGGAGCGGGTGCCTTCTGCCTTCCATAATCTCGATACCTGAAATGCGCCGGCTCCATATTTGTATTTTTCTTCGAGCCGATTCTTTCAACTTCGAGCTTTCCGACTCTTTGCACAGGAAGATCTAGAAAATCGAAAACGGAACTTTTGGGCTTTTTGACAATATGCAAAGAGTTTTTAGCGCGGGTAAAGGCGACATAGATTCTGTTCATAGCATCCTCATCCCTTAATCGACGCTCTTTTTGCAACACTTCGGCGAACTCCTCGTCCACCATCTCTCTTTTTTTGAAATTCATCCGCACCGCTTTCAGCTCGATTCCGTCATAGTCGAAAATTACGGGGTTCGTATCGCTTTTTCCACGCCCAAGACGATCCAAAACGACAAGATGCTCGAACTCCAAACCCTTCGATTTGTGGATAGTCAACACACTGATGCCTTCCACCTCTTTTGGCGGCAACTCCTCTTCGTATCGTTCGACTTCGAACAAGAAATCTTCCAGATCGTGCAAAGGTATAGCAAACTCCAAAAGCTTCATCGCCGCTTCATCCTGCAGACCGTAACGGTCCATAGCGATCTTCAACATCTGCGCCGGGCGAAGTCTGTTTGGAATATCTGGTGAAAAAGATGGATCGTAGGCCTCTCCTGCAAGAGTCAAAAACTCCAGGCGATGCAAAGCGCCATCCTCCCCGTTTGAAAGCGCATCGACCAGCCGCATCAAAGCGATCAGAGCACGAGCACTTGGCTGCTCGGAAACCTTGGCTCGCTTATGGGTCGCGATAGGCCATCCGAACCGTTCCATCACATAATCGCCGACCTTCAAAATCTCTTTGTTGTCGTGTACCAACACAGCGATCTGAGACTGTGCCGCGCCCGCTCCGATCAGCTCTTCGATCGCATCTCCCATCGCGTCCAATGGCTCCTGTGCCTCCAAAACATCCAGATAGCCACCCTTTTTATGGGGTTTCTGCGGCGGCTGCACATAGGTAAAAGTGCGGTTGACGAAATCGACGATGACAGCCCGCGAGCGGTAGTTCGTCTCCAGGTAACCCACCTCGATGCCAAAACGGTCGGCTACGTAGGAGAAGAGCGCTTTCTGCCCGCCTCTGAAACGGTAGATCGACTGCTTGGTATCACCTACGTAAAAAAAGCTTCTTTCACTCTCGCTTGCGGCGATCTCTTCTATGATCGGCTCGAAAATCCTGTATTGGGTCACCGAAGTATCCTGAAATTCATCGAACAATATATGCCCGATACGCGCATCGAGTCTGAAATACAGAAACCGGGTAAAATCTTTTTGGCGCAAAAGATCGTAAACCAGGTGTTCTATATCTTTAAAATGGAGTTTTCCGGTGCGTTTTAGATGAGCTATCTTGCTTGCACGGTACGAATTATACAGGGCAAACATCTTTTGCAGATAATGAAGCTCTTTTCTGCTGTAGTAGCGTGCAGTTTCGCGATATAGGCGATGGAGCCACTCATCCATTACAGGATCGAAACCTCTCGAGAAGGTACGGTAATTGAAACTCTCTCTTCCGAACCACCCTTTTTCGATCACCTGCGAAAGATTTTCGTAATCCACCTGCTTTTTGGCGGTATTGCTGAAATTTCCATTCAGTACGAACTCTTTGATCTTCATAGCCCACTTCATCGCTTCAGCCTCGCTATAAGGCTCTTTCTCGAAATGCACAAGCGGTGGAAGCTCTTTCTCCTTTTCGTAAAGAAGTTCGAAAAAATCGGCGATACTCTGCCTTTTTTGGGCTTCAAACCTTGCGAAAGCGACCAGATCGCCATATTGCCCCTCGGGAAGCTCTTGCAAAAAACGTTCAAAGAACTCATCTTTTGCCATCGCTTCCACGACGAAATCACTACCTACGCCCGCATACCAGCAAAATTTCCGTAATATCTGATGGATGAATTTGTCGATGGTCATCACTTTCAGATCGCTTCGTAAAAATTTGCGAAAAATATCCGGACGCCTCTTTTCGATCTCCTCTTTTTGAAGACCGCTCATTTTGGCGACCTCTTGGGCAACGTCATCGGGCATCGACCTCAACGCACCCAAAAGCCGTTCTCGCATCTCGCCCGCAGCCTTGTTCGTAAACGTAATCGCCAGAATTTCGGAAGGGTTGGCGCCTATGAAAAGAAGCGCCAGATAGCGCGCCACCAACGCGAACGTTTTGCCACTTCCGGCACTCGCACTCAATGCATAGAGCCTCTTCACTATCCATCCCTCCCGCATACGACACGATAGTCGCAATATCTACACGCTTTTATATCTTCTGTCATATCATAGGAGATTTCAGGTTCCACCTTGAGGTTTTCGAGCCTCTTTGCAAGCTCCTCTTTGGCCTCTTCGGTTTCGATCGCGATCTCCTCTCCTTTGTATATATCCCAAAAAAGAGTCACTATTTTCCGGTCCGGCCAGACTTTCTCGGCCCACAGGCGATAAAAAAGAAGCTGGTAATCGTTTTCATCTTTTATCGTGCTCTCTATCGATCTGGTCGTTTTGTAGTCGATAAGACGGACTATGGTCTCGCCCACATCGACACGATCGATTCTGAAGTTGAGCAAAAATCCGCCAAACTCTACGGGACACCACTCCTCCAGACGCGCCTGTTGGTACCCTTTGAGCGAATCGAAATCTATTTTGCAAAAATTTTCGAGCCTAGGTTCGAACTCGATAGATATCTCGAAACGCTGCAATGGCGAAGCGGCATTTTTGTAGATATGGTTCATCACAAAAGAGTGATAACCCTTCCAGTCGCCAAAGCTGTCTTTGTTTTTAGCCGCACTCTCCAGTGCATCGTGGACCAGTGTTCCGATATTGGGTTCTTCTTTTTTATCTTTCTGGCGAATCGAAAGTATATATTTGTAATAGAAGCGTCGCTTACAAACGAAATAGTCTTTCAGCCGCGATGGAGTGAGTTTGGGTTTTGCAAGAAAAGGGTTTTTGCCCACGATCGGCGCATCGTAGCGGCGGGGCGTTTCGCGAACAGGCGCTATGATCGGGCGGTAGCGGTCGTCTTCGAGTGCACTCGCCTCCGAAAGCCCCAGCTCCAGCAGAAACCTGCTCGGTTGGTTCTCTTCGTTTTTCACATAGCCGATAGCCACACGGTCACTATTTTGCAAAAGCCGATAGTAGTAGTTTTTCTGAAGATTTTCCTTCTCCTCTCTTGTGGGCATTTTGGCATGCTTTCGCACCGAAGAGTTGAGAAAAAGGTCCTTTTCGCTCACCTTGGGCACGGTATCTTCATTGAAATCTACGATCACCGCCCCATCGAACCTTTTCCCCCGACTCTCGAGCACCCCCATTACTGTCACCCTTCCACCCCCTATATCGTCGATCTGCACCCCTTCGATACGCCGAAGCCAACTCTTCAGCAGATGAAGCGGGGTCTCTTTTTCAAGCAGTGGAGCGAAACGGCGAAACATAAACAGCTCTTCGTCGATCGCCTCCTCTTCCCTTGGCCCAAGAGGGAGACTTTTCAAAAATTCCAAAAACCCTTCAAAGTCATTCACTTTGGCGAAACTCTCCATTGTCGCACTGTTTGCCATTTTGGCTTTCGCGCTCGCCTTGCCATCGGTAAGCGCTTCATAAAGATCGCTGAGCGTTCGATAGTAGCGGGTCTGAACGAAAGGAGTCCCCATCGCGAAGTTGAAGTTTTTCATTTTATCGAAGAGTTTTAGGTATTCGCAAAATCCTTCATCCGGCACTATAACGGCTACTCTGTCGGGATCGGCCCCCTTTTCTATAAACTCGTCCACCATCTTCAGCACAAAGCCCACTTGATCGATTCGCTCCTCGAATGCAGCCACGTGAATCTTTTCAGGCTCCAGTGCCGCACACTTTTCGCGCGACACAGCTTCACCGGAATGCCAGTCGATCGTATAGGAAAATCCGCTTTCGAGCGGCTCTTTTGTGGGTAGCCTCTCAAGCAGCTTGCGGTTGAAAGGAGTAGCCGTCAAATGCAAAAAAAGAGGGGTCCCGATCTTTCCCAGCACTCCAACCTCGAAGCGGCTGAGATACCCCTCCACGTAAAAATCGATCCTCTCGAATTGCCGCAGAAAATTTTCACACAGCCTGTAATTTTCGATCGTGATCCGATCGAAAAGCCCTTCGGAATCCAGCACTTTTTTGTAGTTTTCGTAGATTCTCTCCAGTAATGCAAGATGGTCTTCGAAATCGGCGTAGATATCGGCCAGGCGTATATCCTCTATCGTCACCTTTTCGGCAAAGAGTTCTTCGAAAAAACGAAAGATGAACGTGCTGTTTTGCAAAAAGCTCAGAAAGTTTTTTTCAAAACCGAGCTTGTCGATATCGATCGATTGTACCGCTTTGTAAAGATGGATCACCCTGGTGGCGTCATCGACCATCACTCTGCCTTCCACCACCACGCAACGGCGGATAAACTCGTCGATAGTGTATAGTTTTGGCAAAATCGCATCATCTTGCTCGGCAATAAAATCGCGGATCTGACGATGGGTCGAAAAGACGATCGCTCTCATTCGGATATCGCCTCAAAAACGCCCAGCCGCCTGTTTTTTACAATACGCCCATATGGAAGCACCATTCCGTGCATAGCTATGAAAACCCCCGGGGCTACGTATCGCACCGCAGTCACTGCCGATGCCAGATTGGCCGTAGCCTCTACGGCATCGATCGAAAATGGTACCATAGCGCCCGTAAGCACGACGCTTTTGCCACTCTTTTTGCCAAGCCATCTGTCGATCGCCGCTGCGCTCTTGTCCATCGTATCGGTGCCGTGGACGATCACGATTCGATCCTCCATCGTATCGGCTACGATTTTGCACAAAAGGTCTCTGTCCGCATCATCCATATCCAGGCTGTCTTTATATATCGCTCCGCCAACGACGATCTCTTCTCCATGGCGCATCGAAGCCAGGGCCTCGACTACCGCCGTATCGTCAGGCGGTACAAAAAGATTCCCCTCGACGGGATCGTACCGCTTGTTGAACGTACCGCCGGTATTTATGACGCGCACCATCTCTTTTTGAATCACTCCATTTCATCCATCAAAATGCCGATAATGTCGCTCATCGTCAATATTCCATAAATCTCGTTATCGTCGATAACCAATAGCCTCTTTATACTGTTTTTGACCATCATGCGCGCAGCATATCTGACATCCAGTTTTCGCGATACCGAAACGGCGGGCGAGGATGCGATATCGTACACATTGAGCAGATCGATATCCCCCTCTTCGGCCACGATCGACTGAAGAATATTTTTATACGTCACAAGGCCGTAAGCTCCATGCTCTTTGGCCTTTTGCACGACTACGGATTTCGTACCGTGCTGTTTCATCAGCTCCAGTACGCGGCGCACCGGCTCCATCTGCGAAACCATAACCAGCTTCTCTTTGGGGGTCATTGCATCTTCAACCAGCATCGAACTCTCCTTTTATCTCTTCTTCGAACTTATGTAACTCCTGAATATTGAGCCCGGCCACATGACCCAACGGCACAGTGAACGCAAGGCTGCTATTCTCCTCGTTTTGCATATCCATCGCATCGACGAGCGTTTTGAGCACCCGCATCGAAAGGCGGCGTGGCAGCACAAAAAGAAGCAGCGAGACACTCTCTTCGAGGGTTAGACCAAAAAATATCTTCTTCTCTTCAAGCCCGAGATTGCGCCCTTTGACGATCGTCACCGCACCCGCACCAGCCTCTTTGGCCAGCGAAATACCCTCCTCTTCCCTCTCTTGCGGGATTATGGCTATCAATGCGACAAACTTCATATTCACTCCTTACTTTTTTGATACATAATCTGCGTAGATACCATACCCCATTACAGTCAGCATAGGAAACAGTGATGCAAAAGCGATAAGACCGAAGCCATCGACAAGTGGATCGCGCCCTTCGATATTTTCCGCCAGCCCCAGCCCCAGTGCCGCCACGAGCGGAACGGTAACGGTCGATGTGGTCACTCCACCACTGTCGTATGCGATAGGGATTATATATTTTGGAGCGAACCATGTCATCAATACCACAAACAGGTATCCGACTATTATATAGTAGTGGATAGGATGACCGGCTACGATCCGAAACGCCCCCAACGCTATCCCTATCGCAACGCCAAGCGCCACTACTACGCGAAGAATCGTCTGATTGATCCTCCCCTCGCTTACCTCCTGCGCTTTGATCGCTATCGCAAGCAGTGCAGGCTCGGCCATCGTCGTCGAAAAACCTATCAAAAAGCCAAACAGATAGATCAAAAGATCGTTTTTCATTCCCGTCAACTGAAAGGCGATCGTCTCTCCGATAGGAAAAAGCCCCATCTCCAGCCCCAGAATGAATGCATACAAACCCAAAATCACCAACACTATCCCCACTGCGATTTTGTGCAGATGCGCTATCTTTTTACGGATGACTGCATATTGAAAAAAGAATATGACAGCAAGGATTGGCGCTACATCTTTTATGACAGCGAGCAAATCCCACACCATGTCCCATGGATTGAAGAGCTCATGCGCCACGACAGTCTCTTTTACAGCCTCCTCCATGGCCATTGCCATCAAATGCGCATTTTCCGGTGCGAGGGCGTAAACGACGATACCATAGAGTTGCACGAAAATCATAGGGGTGAGGGAAGCGAAAGCGATAAGGCCGAAACCGTCTATGGCGGGATTACGCCCTTTGATGGAGGAGGCAAGCCCGATTCCCAGGGCCGCCACGAGTGGAACCGTAACCGTGGATGTGGTTACCCCGCCGCTATCGTAGGCAAGACCTACGATCTCTCTTGGAGCAAAAAATGTAAGAAGCACCACCAGTACATAACCGGTGATTATATAGTAGTGGATAGGATGGCCTGTTAAAATCCTGAAAACACCCAGCGCTATCGCAAATCCCACCGAAAAGGCCACAGTCATGCGCAAAAAAAACGCATCGATTCGGCCATCGCTGATAGCCGCCGCCTTGTCGGCGACGGCTATGAGGGCAGGTTCGGCCACCGTCGTCGCAAATCCTATGGTGAAAGCGAAAAGCATCAACCAGAAAAAGGAGCCTTTCTTCGCAAAATCGATAGCCAGCTGCTCTCCGATAGGAAAAATTCCAAGCTCCAGACCACGGATGAAAAGCGCCAGACCCAATGCGACGATCAAAAGACCGATAACGATCGAAAAAAGATTCTCCGGCAC